>Ga0075163_10002126_pt1 | contig 26747 bp, 19 predicted proteins | sample JI1023141ADNA_FD_71478 | JGI IMG/M metagenome (GOLD analysis project Ga0075163, IMG submission 71478) | Wastewater effluent complex algal communities from Wisconsin, to seasonally profile nutrient transformation and Carbon sequestration -... | ecosystem: Engineered > WWTP > Effluent > Algae...
CGTTCAAGAAGCGCTGCGCGGGCAGCGAGCCGCGGCCGCGTGCGGGCAGCAGCAGCTTGACTGCGGCGCGCTGGCCGATCTGTTCGTGCACGGCCAGGCAGACCACGCCCATGCCGCCGCGCCCGAGCTCAGCGGTGATGCGGTAGTGGCCGATGCGCTGGCCGATGGGGCTCGGGCTCTGCTGCTCTTCGGTGATCGATGCGCTCGGGGGCTGCATGGGGCTATTTGGGCGCCGGGCCGGTGGGGTCGTAGCAGCAGTAGGTGCCGGTGCGGATGGCGGCGGTCAGGTAGCGCCCCAAGGCGGGATGCAGCTCGGTGATGCGGTTGAGCACATCGCGCAGCCGGCGCTGGACATTGATGCGCGCGCGCTCGGCCACGGCTCCGGCCTTGCGCCCGCGCCCGCCAAGTCCTACCGCCTGCGCCAGCTGCTCGCTGAGCGCGTCGAGCTCCTCCTGGATGCGGCTGGCGCGCGCCCGGTCGCTGAAGCGCACGGCCTCTTCATGCGCCTCGCGCAGCGCTTCGATGCGGCGGCGGTACGCTAGCTTGCTGCGCTCATCCAGCACTTCGCCGGCATCGCCGCCATCGCCGATGCGCAGGCCCGCGGCCCGATAGTCGGCTTCATCGGCGGCGCTGGCATCGGGCTCGGCGGCTGCGAGTGAGCTCAGCTGCAAGACATGAAACTCCTGGCCGGGATGGTTCAGGAGATGCTCGAAAAAGCGCAGCCCCTTGGAGTCCTTGAGCCGCAGCACCTCCTGCCCCGTGGAGAGGCACCAGACCTCGCCTTCACAGATCAGATTTAGTGATGAAAACGGACGATCAATCTCTTTTTTAGATGAATGGGCAGGCTCGGATTTTGCGGCTGCGGGAGGCGGCAGGGCAGGGCTGATCGTCGCGTGGCTGCGCTGGAGCAGGCTCTCCACATGCTCCAGATCCAGCGGCTCGGCCGCGACCGCGCGGTCGCGCAGCCGCGCCGCAACGGCCTTGAGCTCCTCGTCGCTTCCCGGCCAGTCGTAGAGCAGCAGCGCCTCCGCCAGCCGCGGGGTCAGCTGCGGTCCTGCTGAACCTGAAGTCGGCCCAAGCGCTTCAACTAGCAGCATCAGGATCTGAGCGCGCCGCTCGCGCAGCGGGCGCGATTCGCCGGCAGCGGGCTCGGCGCAGGCGACCAGATAGGAGTCGCCAATGGTGATGACATCGCCATCGCGCAGCAGCGCCTGCTTTACCGGCTGGCCATTTACCAGCGTGCCGTTGCGGCTGCCCTCATCGATGATGTGCAGGGTGCCGAGCAGCCCCGCGTGCAGCGTTGCGTGCAGCCGCGAGACGCGCCGATCCAGCGGCAGTGCGATGCCGCCGCTGGCCTCGCGACCGATGGGGCTGGCGGCCAGCGTGGGCACAAAGCTCGACGGCGGCACCAGCACCGCTGAGCAGGAGTAGACCAGCCGCAGCACTAGGGTGCGCAAGGAGCCGGGCCCAAACGGTGCCGGCTTCTCTTCGGTGGTATTCATCGGGCTCGCGCTAGCGCAGCCGGCGACGAAGCTCGTCGAGCTCGTCGGGACTCAGGCGCCCAAGGAAGTCCGCGATGCGATCGCTTTTGGCGGCCGGCGCTGGCTGAGTCACCTCCGGACTCAGCACCGGCGCCAGCGCTTCGGCGACGCGAACCAGGCGCGCGCCTTCGACGCTCTCGGCGCTGGCATAGTGGCGGGCCGTGATCTCGAACGAGCCGTGCCCGAGCGCGCGCGCCACCATGTCGGCCGTGGCGCCGGCTTCCAGCGCCAGCGTGGCATGCAGGCCGCGCAGGCTGTGCGGACACACGACCGGCACGCCCGCGCGAACGCACAGCGCGCGCACCTTTGACCACCAGTAGTGGCGATGCGGCGGCTGGTCGCTGTCGCTGAACAGCAGCTCGTGGGGTCGCTTGCCGCTGGCCAGCTGGAGCAGCAGCGGGCGCAGGTTCTCCGGCAGCTTCAGCCGGCGGGTCGCGTTCACGGTCTTGCCGTGCGAGATCCACAGCACCCGGCCATCGGCGTCGAGATCGCGCACCGTGCGAGCGCCGACCTCGCCCTGGCGCAGGCCGAGATGCAGCATGATGAGGACCCCGAGCGCGCTGGCGTCGCCCTGCTTGGCGAGGTCGAGCGCGGTGGCCGCGAAGCGCTGCGCTTCGTCGATGCGCAGCTGCGTCTTGCCGGCGCGGCGCTTGCCCACAGGCTGGATGTCGGCGAAGGGATTGGCCGCAAGCACGTGCTGCTTGACCAGCCACTTGCCCCAGCCCTTGGCCAGCGCGAGCAGCAGGTGCTGCGTGGTCACGGCCAGCGGCCGCCCGGTGCGCGCGCTGACGCGATGCGTGAGCTCGATATAAAGCCGCTCGGCGCGCTCGGCCGAGAGCGCGGTGATGGGCAGCTCCAGCGGCAGCCAGCCGGTCAGCTGCGCGTGGACGTTGGCTGCGGTCTGCGGCAGCACGCTGCGGATGTTCAGCATGCCTTCGTGATAGCTGTCGAGCAGCGCGCCGACGGTTGGCGTGTCGCGGCTGACCGCTTCGCTGAGCAGGCGGTCTTTAAGCGCCTCGGCCTCTTCGCGGCTCGGCACCACCACGGACTTGCGAGCGCCCCGCTCCCGGATGACCAGCCGCCACTTGGCCCGGTTGGGATAGGGGCCCGATACGGTTAAAGATTTGGCCACGTTAGAATCGTGGCACGTCTTGCCGCGGCTGAAAAGCCCCTTCGCGGCATCGAGCTAGGGTTTGCGCCAGGAATCGGCCTGGGCTTTTCTTCAGGTCAGAGCCGTGGCTGCCGACCTCATCAAGAATACTGGTCCGCAAGTCGCTATGTTCTCGTGATGTGAGAGCGCGATTGGCTAGAATGACGCTGGCGCTCGGTTCGGCGCGCGAAGGATCCCGCGCCGACCCCTGTACGAACCAGCTCTGTGCGGGGGATCCCGAGACTTTGTCGCATCAGAGCAAGAGGATTGGCTTGATGAGTACCAGGGTCGACTCGGCAAGTAGCGTGGAGCGCGCAGGCGCTGGCACCTCTGAAGCGGCGCTGAGCTTGTTTGATGGCGGCGGCGAGATGGGCGCCCGCATGCGCGCTCTCGACTGGTCCAAGACCGCGGTGGGGCTGGTGGAGACCTGGCCGCAGAGCCTCAAGACCGCGGTCCGGATCATGCTCACCTCGCGCTACGCGATGTGGATGGGGTGGGGACCCGACTTTACGTTCTTCTGCAATGACGCGTATCTGCCCACGGTCGGCGTCAAGCAGTCCTGGGTGCTGGGCGCATCGGCGCGCAAGGTGTGGGCCGAGATCTGGGACGACATCGGGCCGCGCGCCGAGGCCGTGATCAACACAGGCATCGCCACCTGGGATGAGGGGCTGCTGCTGTTCTTGGAGCGCAGCGGCTTTCCGGAAGAGACCTATCACACCTTCTCATATAGCCCGCTTCCCGACGACAGCGGCCGAATCGGCGGCATGCTCTGCGTGGTCACGGAAGAGACGATGCGCATGCTCGACGAGCGCCGCCTGGAGCTGCTGCGCGAGCTGGCCGCCGAGCTCGCGGGAACGCACACCGAGCCGCAGGTCTGCGACGTGATGGCTAGGATCCTGGGTGCGCAGCTGCGCGATGTGCCGTTCACGCTGACCTATCTTTTTGATGACAGCGGTCGCACCGCCCGCCTGGCCTGCGCCACCGGAGTTGCCCCTGACAGCCCGGCTGCGCCGTCGCTGCTGAGCGTGAAGGATGGGGATGGACCGTGGCCCGCGCGCAGCATCCTGATGCAGGGCACGCAGCTCATCGTGGATGAGCTAGCGTCGCGCTGCGGACCCCTGCCAACGGGGCCGTGGGACAAGCCGCCGCGGCAGGCTGTGGTCATGCCGCTGGCGCAGCAGGGCCAGGGGCGGCCGGCCGGATTTCTGGTGCTGGGGATCAACCCGTACCGGCCCTATGACATGGCCTATCGCGGCTTCGTCTCGCTGCTGGCCGGGCAGGTTGCGTCGGGGCTGGCCAATGCTCGCGCCTACGAGCAGGAGCGCCGTCGCGCCGAAGCGCTGGCCGAGCTCGATCGCGCCAAGACGACCTTCTTCAGCAACGTCAGCCATGAGTTTCGGACGCCGCTGACCCTGCTTCTGGGGCCGCTCGAAGATGCGCTGGGCGATGCGGTCGCAGGGCTGCCCGAGGTGCAGCGCGAGCGACTGATCACTGCCCACAACAACAGCCTGCGGCTGCTCAAACTTGTGAACACGCTGCTCGACTTCTCGCGCATCGAAGCCGGGCGCTTGATGGCGTCGTATGAGCCGACCGAGCTCGGGGCCTTTACCGCAGAGCTGGCCAGCAACTTCCGCTCTGCGAGCGAGCGCGTCGGGCTGCGGCTGGTCGTCGACTGCCCGCCGCTGAGCGAGCTGGTGTATGTCGATCGGGACATGTGGGAAAAGGTGGTGCTGAACCTTCTCTCCAATGCCTTCAAGTTCACGCTGAAGGGCGAGATCCGGGTGCTGCTGCGGCGGGTCGGTGAGCTCGCCGAGCTGGAGGTGCAGGACACCGGCATTGGCATTGCGCCGTCGGAGCTGCCGCATCTTTTCGAGCGCTTCTATCGGGTCGAGGGCGCGCGCGGGCGGTCGCTGGAGGGCACAGGCATCGGGCTGGCGCTGGCCCAGGAGCTGGTGAAGCTGCACGGCGGCGCCATCAGCGTAAAGAGCATGGTCAACGAAGGCACAACGTTTACCGTGACGCTGCCGCTGGGCGTCGCGCACCTGCCGCCCGAGCGGGTGCTGGCGCGGGCCAGCGGGGTGGCGCACTCGCGGGATGCCGCTGCCTACATAGGCGAGGCGATGCGCTGGCTGCCGGCCGATTCTTCGGCGAATGCGCAGGCTGCGCCCCTGAGCCCGCTGCTCGCAAACCGGCCGCTGCTCGGCGCGGGCGCGGGGCGTTCGGATGAGACGCGCGCGCGCATCCTGCTTGCGGATGACAACGCGGACATGCGCGACTATGTGCGGCGCCTGCTCGAAGCGCAGTACGAAGTCATGACGGTCACGGATGGTCAGGCTGCGCTGCACGCGGCTCTGGAGCAGCGGCCGGATCTGGTCCTGACGGATGTGATGATGCCGAACCTCGACGGGTTTGGGCTGCTCAAGGCGCTGCGTGCGGATGTGCGCACGGCCGCCACTCCGATCATCCTGCTATCGGCGCGGGCCGGTGAAGAGGCGCGTCTTGAAGGGCATGCGGCCGGTGCGGATGACTACCTGATCAAGCCCTTCAGCGCCCGCGAGCTCATTGCGCGAATCGGCGGCGCGCTGGCGCTGGCCCGGCTGCGCCGTCAGATCGTGCGCCGCGAAGAGGAGCTCAAGGCCGAAAAGGCGATGGTGCTGGAGAGCATCCAGGAGGCCTTCATCGCCGTGGATTCCAGCTGGTGCGTGAACTATGTGAATGCGCAGGCCGAGCGCATCTGCCGTGAGACGCGCGCCGCCCTCGTTGGCCGCAGTCTGTGGGATGTGTTTCCGGGTCTGGGCGAGACCGGCTTTGGCAGGCTGTATCGGCGCACCATGGCAGAGCGCGTGATGCTGCGCACCGAAGAGTACTATCGGCCCTACTCGTGCTGGTTTGAGGTCAGCGGCTACCCGCTGAGCGATGGCGGCGTGGGCATCTACTTTCACGATATCTCGGAGCGCAAGCGCACCGAAGCGATTGTCGCGGGGCAAGGTCAGGCGCTGGAGCTTGAGATCAACGGCGCCTCGCTGGAGCGCGTGCTCGCGGTGCTGACGCGCATCGTGGAGAGCCAGTCTGGAGAGGGCGTACTGGCCGCGATCCTGCTGCTGGATCCCGATGGTCTGCACCTTCGGCTGGGCGCCGCGCCCAGCCTCCCCGAGGCCTATGGTCGCGCCATCGATGGCATTGCGCTGGATCTCAGCGCCAGCGCGGCTGCGTCTGCTCCCATCGTGACCGGCGACCTTCAGATTGATCCGCGCTGGAGCCGATTTCGCGAGCTGGCCAAGGAGCACGGGCTCTGCGCCTGCTGGTCCACGCCGCTGTTTTCGCCGCAGGAAAAGGTGCTCGGAATCTTTGTGCTCTATCACCGCGAAGTGCGCAGCGCAGCGGCCAGCGATCGCGAGGTCGTCGACATCCTGGCGCCCACGGCCGCCCTGGTGCTGGAGCGCCGCATGGAGGTGCGCGAGCGGCTCGCGGCCGAGGCTGCGCTGCGCGACAACGAGCAGCGCTATCGCCAGCTCGTGCACTCGCTGCCGGCGGCGGTCTACACCTGTGACAGACGCGGCTACGTGACGATGTATAACGAGGCGGCGGCCATGCTATGGGGCCATCGTCCGGAGCTGGGCAAGCAGATGTGGGGCGGCTCGGCGCGGCTGTATCGTCCCGATGGCACTGCCCTGGCGCAAGATGAGCTGCCGATGGTGGTTGCGCTGCGGGATGGGCGCCCGCTGTCCGCGGTGGAGCTGATCATGGAGCGTCCCGATGGCAGCCGGCGCCATGTGCTGGCCCATCCGGAGCCCATTTGCGACCACGGCGGCCAGGTCACCGGCGCGCTCAACATCATTGTGGATATCACCGACCGCAAGCGCGCCGAAGACGCGCTCAAGGAAGCGGATCGCCGCAAGGACGAGTTTTTGGCCACGCTCGCGCACGAGCTGCGAAACCCGCTGGCGCCGATCCGCAGCGGACTTCAGCTGCTGCGCATGGCCGAAGGATCGGTTGGCGAGAACGGCGGGGTCAACACCGAGCGCGTGTACAGCATGATGGAGCGTCAGGTGAATCACCTGGTGCGCCTGGTCGATGATCTGCTTGAGATCTCGCGCATCACGCGCGGCAAGATTGATCTGCGACTTGAAGACGTGAACCTGGCTGCGGTGCTGCGCAGCGCGCTCGACACCAGCCGCCCGCTCATCGACGCTGCCGAGCACGAGCTCAGCGTGTCGCTGGGCGATGAGTCGCTGATGGTGCGGGCAGACCCGGTGCGGCTGTCGCAGGTGATTGCCAACCTGCTGAACAACGCGGCCAAGTACACGCCCAAGCAGGGCCACATCTGGCTGACCGTTGAGCCGCAGGAGCGGGAAGTGCGCATCGCGGTGCGCGACAATGGCGTCGGCATTCCAACCGACATGCTGCCGCGGGTGTTCGAGCTGTTCACGCAGGTCGATCGCACGCAGAAGCACTCGCAGGGCGGGCTGGGCATCGGGCTGGCGCTGGTCAAGAGCCTGGTCGATATGCACCATGGCCGCGTCGAGGCCCACAGCGACGGGCTGGATTACGGCAGCGAGTTCGTCGTCTATCTGCCGCTGCTCATGCCGCAAGCGCAGGACGCTGCGGAGCGCGCAGCCAGCGGCCCGGCTCCAGAGGCGGGATCAGAGCGGCGGCTCCTGCCGCGGATGCGCATCGTGGTGGTGGATGACAGCCACGATGCTGCGGACAGCCTGAGCATGATGCTGCGGCTCCTCGGCTGTGAGGTTCGTACCGCACACGACGGACCCTCGGGGCTCAGGACCATCGCGCAGCACAGGCCGAACATCGTCCTTCTGGACATCGGAATGCCGGGCATGGACGGCTACGATGTTGCACGCCGCGTGCGTCAGCGCGAAGGTCTGCGCGACGTCGTCCTGATCGCGCTGACGGGCTGGGGGCAGGCTGAAGACCGCATCCAGTCAAAGCAGGCGGGCTTTGACCACCATCTGGTAAAGCCCGTCGAGCTCACGGCGCTGCAAAAGCTGCTGACCTCGATCGCAGCCGAGCTTCGCTCGCCCTAAGCGCGACGAGCGAAGGCGCTATTGTTTAGCGACCGCGGCGATCTTCGCGCAGCTCGCGGCGATCCTCGCGCAGCTCCTGCTTGGAGCGCTGCACTTCGGCGCGGGCCAGCACCACGAAGCGCTGCATGATCTGGCGCGCGCGCACCAGAATCTGCACCTGCGGACCCACTGCCCACTCGGCTGCGACCGTGCGCTCAAGCTCGTTGAGCAGGTTGGTCTCTTCGACAAGCTCTGCGCGCTCTTTGGCGGCATCGCGGCGGTCGTCGCGTGCATCGCGCGCATCCTTGCGCGTGCCATCGCGCCGCGCTTCGGCTGCCGAGCGTGCCGCCTCGTTGCCGGCCTGCACCGTCTCGCGTCGCTGCTCTGCGACCTCTGCGCGCCCCTGCTGCGCGAAGTTGCGCAGCGCAACCCGAACACCCGCGGCATCGCCGCGGCGCCAGGCATCTTCGAAGGCTGCCAGCGTCCTCTCGAAGCGGGCCAGATCGCGCTGATCATCGGCCAGCGCATTGCCGCTGCGCGCTGCCTCCACGCGATCCCCTGCGCGCTCCACGCGTCGGGGCTGCGCAGTGGCGGCGGTTGTAGTCAAAAGGACGAATCCGCACAGAATGTAGTTCCGCATCGTGGTCTCCCTTGGAGTGCCTGATAGTGAGTGGTGTGAATATTGAGAGAAGGTGCGGAATTAGGCAAGCGCGCCCTGGCGGCGCTGCGCTGACACGAACCGCCCCCCCGAAGGTTGCGCCGAATCGCCTGGTCACGGGGCGGATGAAAACGCGCAGATTCTGCGCAGTTCTTTTCCGGGCCGCAAATCGTGCGCGATTTGCGCGTGCTGCTGCCGTCGATCCGCGGCATGACCCTTGCTCAAATCAGTCCATGAAGCGAAGGAGCCGCCATCTTGGGACATCGCAAAGCATGGATATGGAGCGCGCTGATTGCGCTCTTCGCCCTCGCGGCGGGTGGAGTGGCAGTGTGGAAGGCGCTGGGCCCGCGGGTGGTCGCGAGCTCTGCGGTGCGCAGGGAGATCGTCCAGACTCTCATCGTCAGCGGCCGTGTGCTGCCGCCGTCGCGAATCAACGTGGGCAGCATGATGGCGGGCGTGGTCAAGACGGTCGCGGTGCGCGAAGGCGATCACGTCCAGCCGGGTCAGCTCTTGGTCCAGCTGGACGATGCCGAGGCGCAGGCAGCGGTGGCGCTGGCCAAGGCGGGGCTCCAGCAGGCGCGGGCGCGGCTGCGGCAGCTCAAGCATATTACTGGCCCGGTCGCGCGCGAGCTGCACCGGCAGGCCGATGCCAACCTGGAGCTTTCGCGCCTGAGCTACGAGCGCTTGTCGCTGCTGGTCAAGCGCGACAGCGCCCCCGCAGCGCAGCTTGATGAGGCCAAGCGGGCTCTGAACATAGCGCAGAGCCAGCACGAGGCCACCGAGGCGCAGGCGCGAGGCAGCAGCGCCCGGGGAGCCGAGCATGCGCTGGCCATTGCCGCGTACGCGCAGGCGGCGGCGAGCGTGGCGCAGGCCGAGGCGCGCGCACTGGAGGCGCGCATCACAGCCGCGACCCCGGCGGTGGTGCTGACCCGCTCGGTCGAGCCGGGGGAGCTGGTGCAGCCGGGCCGCACCATGCTGGTGCTGGCGCGCGACGGGCAGACGCAGCTGTCGGTGCAACCCGACGAGAAGAACCTGGCCGAGCTGCGCCTTGGCCAGCGGGCGCGCGCCTCGGCAGATGCCTTTCCCAACCAGAGCTTCGAGGCTGAAGTGGCCTACATTGCGCCGTCGATCGATCCGCAGCGCGGCACGGTCGAGGTCCGATTCACGGTCAAGGCGCCGCCCTCCTATCTGCGCCCCGACATGACCGTCTCGGTCAACATCGAGGTGGGTCGCCAGGCGGCCGGGCTGGCCATTGCCAAGGAGGCGGTCTCGGATCTCGCCGCCGGCAAGCCCTGGGTGTGGGTTCTGCGCGACCGCCGGATCGAGCGACGCAGCGTCGAGGTCGGGCTGCATGACGAGCGCCTGATCGAGATCGTCAAGGGCATCGCGGAGGGCGAGGTGGTGGTCCTGCCGACGGGCGCCGCGCTCAAGCCGGGCCAGCGGGTGCGCGCCGACGGGCGGCAGCGCGCCGAGAAGGCGGCGGGAGGCTAGGCGATGTCGTTTGAGTGGTTCGTCGCTCTGCGCTACCTGCGCGAAGGCAAGGTTCAGACCGCGCTCATCCTGGGCGCGGTCTCGATCGGAGTGGCGGTGGTGGTCTTTCTGTCGGCGCTGATCGGCGGCCTCCAGAGCAGCCTGATCTCCAAGACGCTCGGCTCGCAGGCGCACATCATCGTGCATCCTCCGGATCTGGAAGCGCGCGTCCTTACCAAGGCGCAAGACGGCCAGCTCATCGCGGCTCGGGTCGAGAAGCCGTCGCAGCGACTTCAGTCGATCTCGGGTTGGTTGGAGGTTCTTTCCGACATCCGGCGGCTTCCCGGCGTGGTGGCCAGCTCGCCGGTGGTATCGGGCTCGGCGTTCGCGGTTCGCGGCTCGGCCACCAAGTCGGTGGCCCTGCGCGGCATCGAGCCCGAGAGCTTCAGCAGCATCGTGGGCTTGGCTGAAAAGCTCCAGCTTGGACGCTACCAGATAGTGGGCGCCGAGGCGCTGCTCGGCACCGAGCTGGCGCTCGACTTCGGCATCTCGATCGGCGACAAGATTCGCATCGTTACGGCCCCCGGCCATGCCGATGTGTTCACGGTCGCCGGCATCTTTGATCTGGGATCCAAAGATCTCAACGAACGGCTGGTGTTTGTGCCGCTGCGCTCGGCGCAGACCCTGTTCGATCTGGCCGGCGGCATCTCCTCCATCGAGCTCAAGGTCGGCGATGTCTTTGCTGCGCAGTCGATCGCGACCGAGGTCGCGCGCCGCTCTGGCCTCGTCGCTGATAGCTGGACCACGACCAGTCCGCAGCTCTTGGTCGCGCTTCAGTCGCAGGAGAGCTCGAAGAACGTGATCCTGTTTTTCATCGCGCTCACCGTGGCGCTGGGCATCGCCAGCGTTCTCATCGTCAGCGTGGTGCAGAAGTCGCGTGAGATCGGCGTGATGCGAGCCGTGGGAACGTCGCGCAGCCGCATCCTGCGCATCTTCCTGATTCAGGGCGGTCTGGTCGGCTTTGTCGGATCGATCCTGGGCGCGGGCCTGGGGGCTTTTCTGGCCCATGCCTTTGTGCGGCTGTGGCGCGGCGCCGATGGCAAGCCCATGTTTCCGCTCGCCCTGAGCCTGACGCTGTTTCTCTTGCCGACGGCGCTGGCCACGCTGGTGGGGCTCATCGCGGCGGTCGCGCCGGCGCGGCGGGCGGCGCGGCTCGATCCGGCCGAGGTGATTCGCTATGGCTGACACCGGTCCGGTCCTGGAGATCCGCGGCGTCACACGCGAGTTTGGCAGCAAGGTCAAGACGCGCGTCTTAAACGGCATCGATCTTCAGCTTCAGCGCGGCGAGTTCAGCGCGCTCATCGGTCCATCGGGCTCCGGCAAGAGCACGCTGCTCAACATCATGGGCCTGCTGGATCGGCCCACGTCGGGCGAGGTGCGCATCGCGGGGCAGCTCATGACGCAGCTGGATGATGACGCGCTGACCCGGGCGCGCAGCCGCACCCTGGGCTTCGTGTTCCAGTTTCACCACCTCCTGCCCGCATTTACTGCGCTGGAAAACGTCATGATCCCGGCCTGGGGCGACACTGGCCACGCCGATGCCCGTCTGCGCGCCACGGCCGAGGCGCTGCTGCGCGAGGTGGGGCTGGGCGAGCGCATCGCCAACCACGCGAGCGACCTGTCGGGAGGCGAAGCGCAGCGGGTCGCCATTGCGCGCGCGCTCTGTCAGAACCCGCCGCTCATCCTGGCCGATGAGCCGACCGGCAACCTCGACACCAAGAGCGCTGACAGCGTGTTTGCGCTGCTGCGCCGCTTCAACCGCGAGCGCGGTACCACGTTCTTGATCGTCACGCATGACGATCGCCTGGCCGGTCGCTGCGACCGCATCATCCGCCTGGTGGATGGCTGCGTTGTCTCGGATGCCCGGTGCGATGCGAGTTCGCGGACCGAGGGCGCACCGCCCGCCAGGTAGCGCTGGCGCAGTGGGCGCTGGAGTTCCCGAAGGAAACGGGGTTAAATGTGCCTCATCCCTTTGACCCTTGACCGAGGAGACCCATGTCCCAGGAGCCCCTGAGAGTCATTTTTTTTGGCGCCAGCGGTATGGTCGGCGCGGCCGTGCTGGATGAGTGCCTGGAGAATCCGGCCGTGGAGAAGGTGCTGGTGGTCGGACGCAGCTCCTGCGGCCGGCAGCATCCCAAGCTGAGCGAGCTTCTGCACGCCGACCTCTTCAACCTGAAGCCGGTTGCGGAGCAGCTTCGCGGCTACAACGCCTGCTTCTACACCGTGGGCGTCACCTCGGTGGGCATGAACGAGGCCGACTACACGCGCCTCACCCACGACATGACCAAGGCAGTGGCCGAGACGCTGCTTGAGCTCAACCCCAACATGGCCATGGTCTTTGTCTCGGGCGGCGGCTCGGACTCGACGGAAAAGGGCTCGGTGATGTGGGCCCGGATCAAGGGCAAGGCGGAGAACCTGCTGCTCAAGATGCCCTTTCGCAGCGTCACCATTGTGCGCCTCGCCGGTCTGATTCCTGCCAAGGGCTACAAGTCAAAGACCCTCCTGTACCGGATCTTCTATGTGCCGCTCAGTCCGCTGCTGCCGCTGATGGCCCGCCTGTTTCCCGGCATCGTGACCACGCCGAAGATCCTGGGTCGCACCTTCATCAGGGGCGCCCAAGGCCTGATTCCCAAGCAGATTCTCGAGTCGCGCGACATCCACGCCTTCGGCAAAGACGCCTGAAGACTCGACGCAGGGGCTTGTATTCGCTTCTGGATTGAGAACAATGGGGCCTCACTTCGCTCGTGAGGCCTGGGTCATGCGTCGACATCTCCTGTTCGCGCTCCTGCTAGTTGGATGCAGCGCGCTTGGCTGCACGCCGCTGCCATCCGATTCCTCATCCGGTTCTGCTGACATGGGCCCAGCGCCCGCTGCACCGGATCTCGCGACGCGCTTCCAGCTGGAGGGGCGCATCATCGGGCTCGATAAGTCCGGGCTCGCCGGTGTCTCGGTGTCGCTGTGCGATGCCTCGTGCCAGCAGACGACCACAGGCGCGCAGGGCGAGTTCTCTTTTGCCGGCGTGGGCGCAAACTTCTACACGCTGCACGCTCGCCACAGCGGGGACAGCGGCTATGCAGAGCTCTTCTTTCCGCTCTATCTTTCGAGCGAGTCCTATTCGCGACTCGTGCCGCTGCTCCTGCCCCGGGTGGGCGCGCAGGCTGCGCTGGCGCCGGGTCCGCAGTCGCTTGGCATCGATGCAGAGCTGACGCTCTCGCTCGACGGCAGCGCCCTCATGCTGCCGAGTCCGCAGGGCGGTGCAGCCGCGCAGCTGGGCGGCATCCGCATTCCCCAGGATCTGTTTCCAGACTTCTGTGTGCCCAGCGCCCGGGTGCTGGCCATGTGGGCGTTTGCTCCGACGGGAATCAGCAGCTCGGCGCCTGTGGGCATCCGCATCGCGGGCCCCCTGGGGCTGGCCCCGGGTACCAAGGTGAGCTTCATCGAGATCGATCCCAAAGATGGCCGCCCGGCAGTGGTCGCAGATGGTGCGGTAAGCCCCGATGGCAAGTCGATCGCGACGACGGCTGGGGCGGGTCTGCATCGACTGAGCTGGCTGCTTGTGGTGGTGCTTCAGGGCGGGGCTTGAAGATGCTACGATGGGCGCAGGCAAGACATGACAAGCGAGAAGGAGCCCTGCGCCCGAGGCATGATCCTGGTTGGCTTTCGCGATGCAGTGCGCGCGCTGTGGAGCGAAGCCGGGCTGCGCCAGATCGCAGCGCTGCTGCCTGAGGAGGCGCGTCGCGAGACCCTGGATCGCCAGGTGCTTCCGGTCGAGTGGCTGCCCGAGCGCCATATCATGGCGTGGTATGACGCGGTGTGGAATGGACCCGCGGCCGGGTCGTGGAAGCTGTTCGCGTCGTTTCTGGACAAGATGATGGATCTCGGTTTCGGGCGCGTGCGCAAGATGCTCATCGGCGTCATCGGCGCCGAGACCATGCTGGAAAAGGCCATCGACCTCTGGCGACACGACCACACCCACGGCGTGCTGCGCATCAAGGTCAGCGGCAAGAGCGCCATCGCCACCCTGCACGACCATCCCTATATCAACACGCCCGTGTCGCGCTTCGCCATCGCCGAGATCTATCGCTACTGCTTGAGCCTGTCGCGCGCGCGCAACGTCAAGATGGAGCACAAGCACGAAGGCAGCTCCGTGCAGGTCCACCTGACCTGGGAGTGAGCCATTCCCGACAGCGCCTCCCCGGCCAAAGTCCGCAGCTGATTGCCTGGGCTTGTCTCATGGGCGTCGGCGGATTGAGCTCTCTTTTGCGGCTCTGTTCATGATATCCTGATCTGGGAATCATCGAGTGAGCGCACGACATGACGCATAGACGCAGCGCCGCAGGTCCGCAGCCGCGGCGCTCTCGCTTGGCCTGGCTTCGCAGCCTGGGAGCTCTCGCGGTGCTGCTGCTCGGTCTGTGCGCGGAGCACGGCGCATCGGCGCGCGAAAAGAAGCCGCCGGCAGCGGCGCAGTCCTCCGCAAGCGCCGCGTCTGCATCCACCGAAGCGACCGAGCCACCGCCGCCGGACGCGCCGATGCGCGCGCACTACGACTACGGGCGCGCCATGTTCGCCAAGCAGGAATACATCGCAGCCGCGCAGGCCATGGAGCGCGCCTACGCCAAAGAGCCGCGCCCGATCCTGATGCTCAACGTCGGCCAGTCCTATCGCAAGGCCGGGCGCTACAAGGAGGCGCTGGCCGCGTATCAGCTCTTCTTGGAGCAGGCGCCGCAGCACCCGATGGCCGCGGATGCGCGCGATTACATCCGCACGATCCAGCTTCTGACGCAGCAGGAAGAGAAGCGAAAGCAGGTCGAGCTGACGCTGGAACAGACGCAGGAAGAGCTCGAGCGGATGCGCAAGCCGCCGATTTACAAGCGGGCGTGGTTCTGGGGCACGGTGCTCGGCGGCGTGGCCGCGGTGGTGGCCATCGGCGTCGGTGTGAAGGTCTATCGGGATCAGCGCGCTTCGGACAGCGGCCTGGTCTCTTTTCAATTTTGATGGAGTGAGCATGGTGCGCTCGACTTCCGCAATGAACCTTCTGTGCCCGATTCTCGTTGGCGGCCTGGCTGGGCAGCTCGGCTGCGAGCCGACTCCGGACTATCGGGTGAGCGTGCTCGACATCCCGGCCAACGCCGCGGTGCTCTTGTTCGGCTGGAAGAGCAACAGCGACGTGGTGTCGAGCAAGTCGCTGGCGGTTCCGGTGGCGGACCTCGACAGCGATGCGCGGTCGCGCTACACGGTCGCCGTAAATATCGATGGGGCGCCGGACGAAAGCGGCGTGCTGAGCCTGGCCACGGTCAACAGCAGCGGCTGCATCACCTCGGTGGTCTCGGCGGACAGCGCCCCGCGCAGCAGCAGCACCAGCGTGACGCAGCTTGAGCTTGAGCTCGATCCCAACGTCAATCCCAACGTGGTGCAGCGGGCCGTGCTGCCCTCGCCCCTGGTGCAGTGTCCGCCCAATCCGCCCTTTCCGCCGTACCCGGATCCCGAGTCCTGCCCCAAGGTTCCCGGACTTGCCACGCTGCCCACCGAGCCCACGGTGATTCCGACGCGGCCGGTTGTCATCAACACGCTTCGCCAGCTGCGCGGACCCGCCCGCGCCTACGACAGCGGCAAGATGAGCTTTTATGGCTGGGGCTTTGATCGCGGCACGCTCGGATTTGGCGTGACCTGCGATCCCTCGAAGTGCTTTCAGAACCTGCAGATGAAGTATCCGCAGTACACGACGATGCTTCTGGCGCCGCCCATCTTCCGGTATCCGAGCCTGAGCCTGGTGAGCTACTCGCAGCTGGATCTGCAAGTGTCGCAGCTCAAGAGCACACTGAAAGTGGATCCCGCGAGCGGGGTTCAAGACGATCTGATCCTGTGCATCGCGGTGTCGGCAGTGTCCTTTACGTTCCAGAATCCTGACGGGTACAGCGCCAGCTACAGCGAAGTCCTGCCGAAGTAGCAGACTCGATCATTTTCTTGGAGGTGAGCCTATTCCAGGGCTGCCGAGATCGGCTCTGTGGTGGGAATTGTGAATCGGAACGTGGTCTTTTCGCCGGGCGTGCTCTCAGCCTTGATGTGACCGCCATGGGCCTCGATGAGCTGCTGCACGATGTGAAGCCCGAGGCCGATGCCCTTGATGGGCCCGCGCTTCGCGTCATCGGTGCGGTGGAACCGCTGGAAGAGGTGGGGCAGCTCGTCGGCCGCGATGCCGCTGCCTGCATTGGTCACCGCCACCGCGACCTCCGCGCCATTGGACTTCACTTCGATCTCGATCGGTGTCTCTGGGGTGCCGTACTTGAAGGCGTTGCTCAGAAGATTGTCCATCACCTGCGCAATGCGATCGGCATCGACATTGACCATGGGAATCTCGCTCAGGACCCGAACCTCGCAGCGTCGATCCGGGTCTTCAAGTGCGATGCGCTCGACGCTCGTGCGCACAAGCAGCGGGAGATCGATGGGCTGGCGCGAAAGGGCCAGCTTTCGCACCTCAAGCCGCGACAGATCAAGCAGGTCATTGATCATGCGGTTCATGCGCAGGGCAGAGGAGATGATCTTTTCTGTGGGCTGCGCAAGCTCGGGGGCAGTGGCCTTCTTGCGGGCGAGCAGCTGCGCCGTGAGCGTGATGGTGTTGAGCGGCTGGCGCAGATCGTGTGCGACCACCGAGTTCCACTCTGCGCGCAGCCGGTCGAGCTGCCTGAGGATGCTGATATCCTCCAGCACGATCACGGCGCCAAGCACAGCGCCTTCCTTGTCCAGAATCGGCTCGGCGTCGAGCAGGATCGGAACGAACTGGCCGCGCCTGTTTCGCAAAGAGAGCTCCAGCCGTTCAAGGCGCTCGCCCCGCAGTGCGCGGGCGATGGGATGGCTTTCAGGGGCAAGCGGCAGCGCTTCGCTCTGAAAGAGCACGAGATCGCTGTTGTGTCTGGTGCCATCGTCTGCGCTGCCCAGGAGGGCGCGGGCTCGCTGGTTGACTTCGATGCGCTCGCCGTGCGCTCCGTGTACGAGCATCATGGCCGCTGGGCACTGATCGAGCACCGCGCTCAGCCAGCGCAGCGAAGCTTCGCGAGCCTGCTCCAGGCCCTTGCGCTCCGTGATATCCATCACGGTCCCCACCAGGCGGATGGGGCGACCTTGCTCCTTCATGACCTCGCCCTGCGAAAACAGGATTCGCTCGCTCCCGTCCTCGCGCAAGATCCGATACTCGATCTGGAAGCCGCGCCCCTCTTGCAAGGCAGCTTTGAAGACCGCTGCTATTTTTTCGTGATCGTCGGGGTGGAGGAACCTGGACAGCGCGCGGGGCTGGCTGTATTTGGGCTCGGGCCTGATTCCGAAGATGTCATAAAGCTCCGCCGAGCGGCTCATCTCGTTGGTGCGCAGGTCCCAGTCCCAGCTTCCAAGGTGAGCGACGCGCTGCGCGCGGGCAAGGCTCTCCTCGCTGCGGCGCAGCGCCTCTTCGGCGCGCTTGTGCTCCGTGACATCTTCGACCTGGGTGATGTAGTGAAGCGGCCTTGCGTGCGAGTCGCGGACCAGCGATCTGCTGACGACCACGTCGATCACCCGGCCATCCTTGTGGATGTTGCGCTTGGCCAGCTTGTAGCGCGGAATCTCGCCCCGCTCCAGCTGCGCAGCCAGGGCGAGATCCATGTCGACATCGTCGGGGTGCGTGATGGCCTGTACGGTGAGCCCCATCATCTCTTCGGGCGTGTAGCCGATGAGCTGGCCAGCCGAGCGGTTCACGCGCAAGAAGCGTCCATCCAGACCCACCAGCGCCATGCCGATCGGCGCCTCCTCAAACGTCAGGCGGAAGAGCTCCTCGGCGTCGTGCAGCTCTTTCTGGGCGCGCTGTTGCGCCGAGACATCCCGCACGGCCGCGGCAATGAAGTTGCCATCCTGGGTCCGCACCGGGCTCAAGCTGACCTCGACCGGCAGCTCCGTACCATCGCGCCGGCGGCATGACAGCGGGAGCCCGGCGCCCATCGGTCGCAGCTGCGGTGCGGCGGCAAATTTTGCACGCTTTTCTGCGTGTATCGCCCGCTGCGCGCTGGGCACCAGAACCTCAAGCGGCTGCCCAATGAGCTCGGCTCTTGGATACCCAAATAGGGCTTCGCCCTGGGCGTTTACAAATACGATCTGTCCCTCGTCGCTGACCAGCAGAAGTGCATCGGGAGCAGACTCGACCAGACGCAGCGCGACTGCATCATCAAACGGTCTTTTCGACATATCCAAGCTAATTTGAGATTCAGAGTGTTTAATGTAAAGCCCGTGCTGTAATTCAGTTCCACGTTTCCAACGTGCGCAAAAATTGCAGCTCTATATTCGCGAAACGTAAATTATGCGCGAATTCCCAACGGGTGCGTGCAATGCGAGCTTCATGCAGCATCAGAAGCCACCCAGAGATGGGTTTGTCCTGGAGTTTTCGACCCTTGCGAGAAGGAGCAGGAGCTGAAGAAAGCGCATAAGGAGGACAAGCTCCTTTAGCGAATCTTCAGCTCTTTAGCGCTCTTCGGTAATCAGGGGAGCTGTGATGCCGCCGCCGCTCGTGGCCTCGCGGCGCAGCACCAGTGCCTCCATCAAGAGGCGGACGACCAGGGGCCCGAGGATTGCGCCCCAGGCCCCAACAGAGGCAAGGCCGCCGAAGATGGAGACGAACAGGAGAAACATCGGCATCTTGAGGGCACCCAGGCGCGCATAGATCGGGCGCAGCAGGTTGTCCACGGTGCTGATCACCCCAAGGCCAATCACGGCGAGGATCGCTCCCTTGATGGGATGCCCGGTCAGGAAGAGCCCGATGGCGATGGGGCCCCAGATCAGGACCGAGCCCACCAGAGGAACTATGGACACCAACCCCGTGATCGGTCCCAGCACCCACCAGCGGGGGACCCCCAGTGCCAGGTATGCCAGCATGGCCACCAGGCCCTGCGTGGCGCAGGTGAGCCCCACGCCAACGAGCAGGCCGCGCCCCGTCTCCTGAAAGGCCGCGGTGAGGCGCTCGAGGTGCTCTGGCCGGAGCGGCGAGTGCAGCTTCATCCAGCTCCACGCAGCGGGCCCCTCATACATGAAGACATAGGTGCCGCCAAAGTAGATGAACAGCGCCACGACCCCGCTGGCGGCCGCGCCCGCGACGTTCTTCAGGATGCTGATGCTCTGGGACCCATAGCGCTGTAGCAGCTCAAGCACGGCCGAGAGACTCTTGGGCCACTGTAGCGTCGGGGTTCCTTCGGTCCCAGCCGCCACTGCCTCAAGCGCGCTCTTGGCCGAGGACTGCTTGGCGATGAGCTGCATGAGCTCCTGCGCTCCCGAGATCACGCCCAGGACGACCAGCGCGAGCGGCAGCGCCATGAAGAGGAAGATCAGCACCGAGAGCGCGGCGGCGGCGCGTCCTCGCCCTTTGAGCCAGCGCTCAACGCGCAAGAGCAGCGGGCGCGCAAGAGCAGCGGTCCACGCGGCCAGGACCAGCGGGGGCCAGAGCGGCCAGCAGACGTAGACCGACGCTGCCGCCAGCCCAATGATGGTCCATCGCAGTGCCGAGTCTGTGCTCCAGCTGCCATCCAGATCTGACCTTGGACTCATCATCTGGGCGAATTGAGTGCCAGGTCGCCCGACAAGTCAAGGCAATCCGAAAGCCCCTCCCGAGCGGCGCTCGCATGCACCTGCGTGCTTGAAAGGATCTCTCAGGCGTTGAAGCCGAGGAAGAACATCGCGCGGTACCAGATGCTGTAGTAGTCGCCGTTGAACCACACCGGCAGGCTGAAGGGCTCAACGCCGATGTTGAAGCTGCCGCGGATGACCCACTTCAGGCCGAACTCGGGGATGAAGATGCCGCCGTGATCGGTGTGGGTGTCGTAGTAGACGTAGGGTCCGTACTGGTAGGCGCCCGGGTAGATCATGGCGCCATAGCCGATGCTCACGCGCGGATACAGATAGAAGCCGCGCGCGATCCGGATGTCATATTGAAAGCCGAACGGAATCGAGAAGTTTGCAAACCCCGGGCGTCCCTGAATCTGCGGTGACAGCACCAGATAGCCGTTGCGATCCGGCGTCACCGCGAAGCCCAGATCGATGGCGAAGGCGCCCAGCAGGCGCGCATCCTGATAGTTGTAATAGCGGTTCTGAAGCCAGATCGAAGGGCCAAAGCGGAAGTTCATCATGAAGGTGCCGGCCTTTTCGGGCGCGACACCGTAGTAGTAATAGACGCGGCGCGCCTGCGCCTGCGTGACGCCGAAGCTGAGCGCGAACGCCAGCACCACAAGTGCGAGCTTGCCGAGCTGAATCATGCGATTGAGTGGACGGGATCGGTTCATGGCTATCTCCATCTCAGGGCCAATTTCAATATGAAGTTAAGGAGTGCTCGCGCATCTGGTCGGTGCCTTGGGCTGGCACAGATCAGCTGGCAGCGGCATTCCTTTTTGTCGCGCATCAAAGAAGCTGAGCACATCGTCGATCGAGTCGACGATGGTGTGCGTATGGTCGGCGCCGCTGCACTGAAGGTACTGAATCTTCACGCCCTCGCTGCACCACTTTGCAGAGACCGGATCGTTGGCTGCGGGCACCACGGTGGTATCCATGTCGCCGGTGACGTAGAGCATGGGCGCGCTCTTGTTCAGCGCCGGCCCCATGGTCGCGGGGCTGTTGTAGTGCAGCCAGCAGCTCCAGGGCTCCAGCTGCGCGCCCTGGGTCAGCGAGTCGAGAAATCCCTGCGTGAAGACCTGCGTGGGATCCGTGACCGACTTGATGGGATCCGTATATCCGCTCTTGCAGTAGTTCTGAAGCTGGGTCGGGGCCATGGTTCCCCACGGCGGCTTCAGCGCGGTGCCCAGCTTCGTCGGGTCGTAGTAGTTGGTCCAGGCGTAGGCGATGGCCTCGCCCAGGTTGTAGGTGGGCGCCGGCCCGCCGAAGTTGGCCTTGGCGCTCGCGGCCAGGTCGCTGGGCGGCGAGATGGGCGCCACCGCCTTGAGCGTGAGCTCGGGGGCATAGAGCGGCTGGAGCGCGCTCACGAACTCTGCTGCCTGCGCCCCTTGCGAGTGCCCCCACACATAGACATCGCTGGTCGCAGTGACCGACTTCTTGGTGCTCAGAAACGTCTGCGCGGCGCGCAGCGCATCCAGCGACGCAATCGCCGTGGGCTCCATGAGCAGGTAGGGGCTGACCTCGGTCGAGGGCCCGCCCAGGCTGCGCTGATTCAGATAGTCGGGGAAGACGGCCGCGTAGCCGCTGGCCGCGGCGAGCAGCGACAAGATGGTCATGGGCCCGGTGATGTCGCCGGCCCTTGCCGAAGGCGCACAGCCGTCGGTGTAGCCCAGCGTTGGATGCAAGAACAGCAGCGACGGAAAAGTCTTGCCGCCCGAGGTCGGCCAGGCCACCATCGCGGTGGCGTCCACCAGCTTGCCCCGGTCCTGCGTCTGGTAGCGGATCACTGCGGTCTGCACGCTGTGATTGAGCGCGTGGTGCACATTGAGCTGCGAGCCCAGGAAGGCCGCTGTGCTCAAGAAGAACAGCTCGATCGTGCTCAGCGATAGATGGTCCGCAGACTCCAGCAGCTGGCCCACGCTGGACGCGGGCAGCCAGGTGTAGGGAGTCTGGCCACAGATAGCCGGATTCTGCGCACTCCAGACCGGGTAGCCAGCGCCCATGTCTGCCGTCGGATCATTAGGGTCGCCGGGGCCGGTCGTGGAGCTGCCATCTCCGCACCCGGCCAACACCGCCAAATGAAAAAGGAAGGCAGAAGCCAGTGCGCGAGCCATCCAGACCTCCAAAGTGCCAGCGCGCTGATTGTAACACACGTGCGACCATGTCGCGGTCAGCCGCGTGCGGCTATTTGTGAGGCAGGGCTAGGGCGAGCTTTGCGCGGGCTTCAGCATGAGGGTGTGCAGCGGCGGATCCGGGCTCCACAGCGGCACATATTCGACGCGCGCCCAGCTGCTCAGGAAGTTGCGATAGAGCGGCGAAAAGACGATGCCGGACTGGCCGCTCGAATGCATGAAGCGCGACCGCGCAGGATCCGCAAGATCGTAAAGCGCGCGCAGCGAAGGGCCGTGCTCGCTCAGGTAGAGCTCACCGGTGATTCCGTCGGGCTTGAGGCTCACGCGCGCAACATTGACCGTGTTGCTGTCTCCGCCCACGGGCGTGCGCAGCTCGAACCACCTGGCCAGCAGCGCTTGATGGCTGAGCGGGCGATGCTCGGCCCGCATCACGTGCGCCTTGCCCCACTGCCAGGCTCGCACATCGCTGCCGTAGCGTGCGGTCAGCTCGTCGAGCGCCTGGGTGAGGGCGACGCCGGTCTGCTGCTCGCAGCTCTCGGCTGCGGCGGTCTTCTTGTTGTCGCACCACCACGGATCGCGGCGCTCCATGATGCCTTCCAGCGCATCGCGAAAGCCGCGGCTGCCCAGCGAGCGCTCGAACAGCGCATCGCCCATCTCATCGGCCAGCACCAGCTGCGTCAGGTGTCTCACCCAGGCCCAGAAGATGAGCGGCGCGGCCTTGTCCTGGGCCATGGTGCCGTCAAAATCGGCCAGCTGCTGCTTGGCTGCCGCTGCCAGCGCATGCGTCGATGGCGCCGCCTTCAGGAACGGCAGCAGGCGACCGGCCGCGAGCGAGTGCACATCGGCCTGAATATCGCGCAGGCTGTCCAGCGAGTGCTTGGGCCGGGCGCTCAGCAGCTGCTCGATGCGCTGCTGGCGGTAGGGCTGCGCCCACTCGCTGCTCAGGTAGTGCGGATATTCGGGCGGATGGATGCGCTGGTTGGCGGTCGCAATGAAGCCGCGCTGCGGATCGACCTCGCGCGGGGTCAGCCGCGCATCCAGATACCCATCCCAGTCATAGCGACTGTCCCAGCCCGGTGCCGGCACCAGCCCCTTGAGATCATTTTCAGCCTTGCGCAGCGGCACGCGCCCCGCAGAGACCACGCCGATGTGGCCCTGGCGATCCGCCACCACCATGTTCTGCATGGGCGCGATGTACAGCGCTGAGCCGGCGATGAACTCATCCACCGAGCGCGCCTTGCCCATCTCCAGCCCCGCCTCGATGCCGGTCTGGGGCAGACCCGTCTCCAGCGCCGTCCAGCGCATCGCCAGCACATACGAAGGCGCATCTGCCGAGACCTTGCGCGCGCCCACAAGGCCGTCCGCGAAGTCGCCGCCATCCGAGATCACGGGCCCGTGGCGCGTGCTGCGCACGGTCAGCTTTTCGGCGCCGCGACCCTTGACGGAAATGGTCTCTTCATAGGTCTGAAACGGCGCCCATCCCTGCGGGGTCTGATACTGCGTCGGATCGTCGGGCTTGACCCGCTCCAGATACAGATCCTGCACATCCGGACCGGTGTTGGTGAAGCCCCAGGCAATGTGCTCATTTTGACCCAGCACGATGAAGGGAAGGCCGGGCATGGAGGCTCCTGCCTGCTTGATGCCCGGCGCCTCCATGCGCGCAAAGTACCACAGCGCTGGCGCGCTCAGCTTGAGGTGCGGATCATTGGCCAGGAGCGGCATGCCGGTCTCGGTGTGCGAGCCGTGCACCACCCAGTTGTTCGAGCCCACGCCCTCGGTATTTGCTGCCGGCGCGAAGTTCAGCGCCTGCTTGCCAAGCGCACCGTCGACGCGCAGCTCGCGAAACAGCTTGGCATAGTCGGCGGTCGCAAGCGGTGCCGTGCCCGGATAGGGGGGCAGGAGCTCATTAATGCGCTCGACCGGCATGCTCAGCGCCAGGCGCATTCGCAGCACCTCGCTCGACCAGTTTCCGCTCAGATCCCAGGCCATCATGATTCCCCAGCCCAGCGTATCGATGGGATCCCACTCCTCGGGCTGAAGTCCGAGCAGCACAAACTCCGGCGGCCGCGCCCCCATCCCGCTGCGCAGGAAGGCGTTGATTCCGGCCGCGTACGCGCTGAGCGCTGCCCGCCCCTCGCGACCCAGCTGCTCCCACTGCGCCGCTGCCGCGCGCCGGACACCGAGACTGCGCAGGAACTTGTCGGTGCCAAGCGCGCTCGGTCCGAACGCCTCGGCCAGGCGCCCGGACACGATGCGGCGATGGGTCTCAAGCTGCCACAGCCGATCCTGCGCATGCACAAACCCCAGCCCGAAAACTGCGTCCTCAAAAAACGCTGCTTTGATCGTGGGAATCCCGTTTTGATCGCGCTCGATCCGCAGCTCGGCATACGGTCCGCTGACCTTGCTGCTGGCACTGAACGTGATCGCGCCATCGGTCTGCGGCAGCACCCTGCGCGCGTAGAACCCAAGCCCCAGACCGACGACCACAACCAGAATCACCACCGCACCTAAAAGCCGTCGCAACCATCTCATGCTGCTCTCCCTTTGCCATCCGGATTCCCGAGTCTACTACCTCGCGGCAGATGTAGGTGGGAATCGAAGCAACCTGTTCCGGAGCCATCCGAAAAAGGCATAAAGCACGCGCAAGGCTGACGGTTCCCCTTGTGAGGCGGTGTCGGCTTCTGCGAAAATGATCAGCCCATCTTCCTGAGCTCTCGGACTGCATGCCACCCCAAGGTCGACTTGGCGATTTAGCCCAGATTCCCGCCGATGCCCATGGGTGTCCGGCCTGCCCGCATCCTGCGGTGGGACCCGCGATTGCCGGCTCGGCCGATGTGCTGACCAACGGATTGCCGTCTCTGCGCGTCGGAGATCAGGGCATTCATGCGGCCTGCTGCGGGCCCAACATGTGGAGCGCGAAGACGGGCAGCGCCACGGTGCTGATCAATGGCCGCAAGGCGCACCGCCTGAGCGACATGACCAAGCACTGCGGCGGCATGGGCCAGCTCATCATCGGCTCGCCCAATGTCATCGTGGGCGACAGCAGCAGCTCGGGCGGCGGCGCCGGCCAGAGCACGAACAGCAGCACCGGCGGCTCGGCCCAGGCCCCTCCGCCCGCGGCTCCCGAGTCGCCGCCGCCCGCCTCTGCGTCCGAGCCTCCCCCGCCCGAGCAGAAGCCGCCGAAGCAGGCGCCGGCCAAGTGGAGCTTGCAGTACGAGGATGGGCGCCCGGTCAAGGGCTTTCGCAGCAAGGTCGCTCGCGCCACGCAGAAGGACGAGCAGGAGCTGCATCCCGACGGCTCGGGCCGCAACGAGATGACCTCCATGGACGAGGAGGAGGGCTTCAGCGTCGTTCCCATGGGCACGCAGACCGTGAGCGGCCAGGTGCGCGATCCCGACGGCAATCCCGTGGCCAATGCGCAGGTCTGCGTGGAGCGTGCGTATGGACCTCCCGTTGATCTTGTGACCGATGGCAGCGGCAGCTTCAAGACCGAAGGGCTGCTGGAAGAGGAGCCGTTCGAGGTCGTGGTGCGCCCGACCGGCAAGGTCGCAGAGGGTCGCTTTGTCGATGAAAAAGGAAGGCCGGTTCCTGCGCGCGCAGCGGCCTGGCTGGACCGCAGCCAGGTTGTGGAGCTTCCGGTCAAGAGCGACGGTACTTATCAGATAAAAGGGCGTCCGCCCGGGGATCATTACGATCTGCTTTTTGTTGCCTCGGAGCTGGCCGCGGAAGGGCGCTTTACCGACGAGTTCGGAGCTCCGATCCCTGGGGTCCGGGCGCGGGCCAGGCTGGCGAGCGGACGCACGGTCGAGGTGGTCAGCGATGCGAATGGTCGCTATCGCATCCCCGGGATGATGCCCGAAGAGACCTATTCGATGGAGATTCTCTCTGGCAGTCGCAAGTAGCGGCCCGCCGGATTCCGATCTGTTGAGCGAGGACGTATGCCGGACATCAAGCGAGAGATAGGCGGCATTGGCAAGAGGCTGAGCGGACTTAGCGCGGGCAACACGTATACGTTCGTGCTCAAGAAGCCCAAGCCCATCGTCGATGTGGAAAATGCGCGTCGCGCCGCCGCGCGCGCGCAGGCGCAGCTGGAGGCGGTGCAGCAGGCCGCGCAGGAGCTGGACAGCGCCCGCGATGACGCCAGTGGCGGCAACATCGCAGCAGCGCGAGCGAGCTTTGCCCGCGCCAAGCAGGTGCTCGGCGGCATCAACCGCGGCCTCGGTGAAGCCAAAGAGTATTTCCGCAGCGCCCAGGACGACGCCAAGGATGCACCGGGCGAGGTCAAGGACGAGTACGACGTGGCCAAGGACAGCGCCGAGTCTGCGGTCGCGCTGGCCGAAAAGGCCGTGCAGGCCGCCGAAGAGGTGCTGCGCGCCGTCGGCGCCGTCGTCGAGGAAGCCGCGGCCAAGGCCGCCCAGGCGCCCAGCTCGTAGCGGGAGATCTCATGGACACAGGGATGATTACTCAGCAGCTGTCATCGCTCCGCGGGGACGTCGACAGCATGAGCAAAAAGACCATCAATGATCTGCGCAAGCTGAGCAGCGATGGCCTGCGCACCGTCGAGAAGCTGAGCCAGGGAATCGACCGCTGCGAGCGCGGCGCGGTGGCTGAAGCGCGCACCGCGATGAACCAGGCCAAGGGCGAGGTCACGCGCAAGAGCAGCGAGGTCAAGCAGATCCTGGCCGATGCAACGCAGACGGTTGAGAAGGCCGCCTCGTCCGGCTCGCTGGATGCGATTCGCAGCGTGACCGATGCGGTCGCAAAAGTGCAGTCCGCGATCATGCACTTCAAGGACGTGATCGAAAACGCGATCACCCAGGTCAAGGCTGCGGTCGAGGCTGCGCTGGGGCCGATCATCGAAAAGGCGCGGCTATTCGTCGAAGGAATGCGGCGCCATCTGGAGTCGCTGTGGACGCACGTGCAGGGCGCGTTCGAGGACATCAAGGCGCGGGTCGAAAAGATCATCGCCGATGCCAAGGCCTGCTTTGAAGCGCTGGCGCTGCACGGTCCGCAGGCGATTGCCAAGGCCAAGGAGGCGATGGAGGCCGCGCACGATGCCATCGATGCGGTCGGGCAGCGCGATCTGGACAAGGCGCGCGG
>Ga0075163_10002127_pt1 | contig 26733 bp, 19 predicted proteins | sample JI1023141ADNA_FD_71478 | JGI IMG/M metagenome (GOLD analysis project Ga0075163, IMG submission 71478) | Wastewater effluent complex algal communities from Wisconsin, to seasonally profile nutrient transformation and Carbon sequestration -... | ecosystem: Engineered > WWTP > Effluent > Algae...
TCACTTCTGCGTCGCGAGCCACTCGCGGTAGCGCTTGTGCAGCGCGTGCGCGGAGTTGTGCAGCGAGTGTTGCGACAGGAAGTGCGAGTACTCGAACGTGATCAGCTTGTCGACCGAGGCCGACAGCGCCGACTCCATCTTGTAGCGCAGCTTGGGCCAGGCGATCGGCGGGAACTTCGTGGGCACGTCGCGATCGAACGACTCGAGGTTCGACCACGTCGTGAAGCCGTGCTTTTTCGCCAGACGCGCGTTCGTCGACACCCACGCCGGCAAGTCGGCCAGGCTCACGTCCCCGTCCTCGAACGACAACACTTGGGCCAACCCCGCGAGGCGCGCGAACACGTCGTCGGTCTCGCGCTCGTAGTTCGGGTGCAGCGAGCTGCCGCACGAGAGGTGCGGCGCGAGGAGGATCGGGAGCGCGGAGAGTTGCCGCACGTGGTTCGAGTAGCTCTCGAACGCACGCATGGCGGCCTCGTTGCGCGTGTCGACGTCCTGGGCCACGAACCAACCGCGGAACGCGCGCGAGCGACCGTAGCGCTCCCACATCTCGTCCGCCAGGCGGCGGTTCTGGTCGAACTCCTTCTGGTACTGGCCGTTCTCCCAGTGCTCGCCCGACTCGTACGTCGCGACCCAGAAGTTCATGCCGTTCTGTCCGGCGAGCGACAGGTACAGCGCGAGCATGTCGTCCTGCACGATCAGGTGCGGGTGCAGGGTGCGCAGGACCTTCGAGTCGAACACGGCGCGGTCGCGGTAGCCGGCGCGCGACAACACGACCGTGTCGATGCCGTCGGCCTTCATCGCGGCGAACTCGCGCGTCCACTCCTCGGGACCGAAGTTCAGGGACGGGAGGTCGGGGCTGATGTCGTCGAGGAAGGTCCCGGTGATCATGGCGTTGAACTCGAGTGGCGGTTCGTGGAGCGCGTCCGGCGGCGAGCCCGCGGGAGGCGTCGGCGGCGAGCATAGCCCTTTCCCCGGCCGGGTCACGCGTGTGCCCTTCGGGGGCCGGGATCGCGTCGCCGGGAAGAGCGGGAGGCCCCGACGTTCCCGTCAGCTGCCCTTCGTGTCCCCCGGCAGCTGCGAGTGGCGCAGTTCGACGGGCTTCGACTTCTTGCGCAGGCGGATGTTGAGCATCTCGACCAGGAACGAGAACGCCATCGCGAAGTAGATGTAGCCCTTCTCGATGTGCTTCCCGAAGCCCTCGGCCATCAACATGACGCCGATCAGGATCAGGAACGACAGCGCCAGCATCTTGATCGTGGGGTGACGCTCGACGAAGTCGCTGACCGCGCCCGCGAAGACCAGCATGACGCCGACCGCCACCACGACGGCCGCGATCATGATCTCGACGTGCTGGGCCATGCCGACCGCGGTGATGACCGAGTCGAGCGAGAACACGATGTCGAGCAAGAGGATCTGCACGACGATCGAGACGAAGTTCGCGGCGTTGCGTCCGGTCCCGTGCTCGTGCGCCGCGCCCTCGAGCTTGTCGTGGATCTCCCACGTCGACTTGGCGATGAGGAACAGACCACCGATCAACATGATCAGGTCGCGGCCCGAGATGTCGCGACCGAACAGCGGAAAGAGCGGCGAGGTGAGCCGCATCACCCACGAGAGCGCGAGCAGGAGGCCGATGCGCATGAACATCGCGCCGCCCAGACCCAGTCGCCGTGCCTTGGCGCGCTGTTCGGGCGGGAGCTTCGAGCTCAGGATCGACAGGAAGATGATGTTGTCGATGCCCAGGACGATCTCGAGCGCGGTCAGGGTCAGGAGCGCGACGAGGTTGTCGGTGGTGAGCAGTTCGGTCACGGGAGGCTCGCGGGGGGACGAGGGACGGGTCGGGGAGGCGTGTCCTACTGGCCCGCGCGACCCGACTTCAAGGCAATCCGGTCGAATCAGGTCCGGCGTCGAGCGCGGGGCCATGCACGAACGGCTGCATTTCCATGCTGCACCCCCCTTGAAATCCTTCTGGGAAATGGCATGAATGGCATTCTCATGCTCCCAGTTGGGATCTCCATGCAACCCACCCTGCCCCCTGATTCGACCGAAGGCGCCGCGCTTCCCTCCCGGGACGCGCGCCGCCGTCTCGTGGTCGACCTGGTGGCGGGTGGCGGCATCAAGAGCCAGTACGAGCTCCAGGAGCAGCTGGCCGCGAGCGGCATCGTCGTGAACCAGGCCACGCTGTCGCGCGACATCCGCGCGCTGGGCTTGCTCAAGGGCAAGGACGGCTACGAGCTCCCCGCGGCGTTGGCCGCCGGCAGCGGCGAGGCGTCGGTCCACGCGGCGGTGCACACGTGGCTCACGTCGGCCGAGACGGCCGGCACCCTGGTCGTGGTCAAGACACCACCGGGCGGCGCCAATCCCCTGGCGATCGCGATCGACCGCGCGGGTTGGAAGGAAGCGGTCGGCACGATCGCGGGCGACGACACGTTGTTCGTCGCCACGCGCTCCACCGCCGACGCGCGCCGCGTCGAGTCGATGCTGTCCGACATCAAGTCGAGGAAACGCGCTCCATGAAACGACACGCGCGCGACGTGAAACGCGTCGCGATCCTCGGCGCCTCCGGCTACACGGGCCGGGAGCTCGCTCGGCTGCTGCGTCGCCACGACGGAGTGGTCGTCGAAGGTCTGTTCGGTGGCCGCGAGGGCGTCGCGCCCGAAGCGCCCGAGCTGCCCTGCGACGATCGCCTCGAAACGCTCGACTGGTCGCGCGTCGCGCGCTGCGACGGTGTGTTCCTGTGCACGCCGCACGCGGCGTCGGCCGAGTTGGCGAAGCGCGTGCTCGACGCGGGCGTCAAGGTCGTCGACTTGTCGGCCGACTTCCGCCTGCGCGATCCGGCGCAGTACCAATCCGTCTATCAGCACGTGCATCCGGCTCCCGAGCTGTTGTCGGAAGCCGTGTACGGCCTCGTCGAGCACGCGCGCGAGCGCGTCGCCGGCGCACGGCTCGTGGCCAACCCGGGCTGCTATCCGACCTCGATCCTCTTGGCGCTCAAGCCCCTGATCGACGCGGGGCTCGTCGCGGCGAATGCGCCGATCGTGTGCGATTCGAAGAGCGGCGTGTCGGGCGCGGGCAAGGCACCGACGCCGCGCACGCACTTCGGCGCGAGCCACGAGAACTTCCTGGCGTACGGCGTGGGCACGCACCGCCACACGAGCGAGATCCGCCTGCACGCGGGCACGGATCACGTCACGTTCGTCCCCCACTTGCTGCCGGTGTTCCGCGGCATCCTCTCGACGATCTACGTGCCCGCCGCACGCGGCGCCAAGGCGGCCGACGTGCGCGCGTGCCTCGCCGAGCGCTACCAGGGCGAGCGCTTCGTGAAGGTCTTCACGAACGGTTTGCCCGAACTCAATCGCGTGCAGAACACGAACGAGTGCCATGTCGGCGCCGCGGACTGCGACGGGTTCGTCGTGGTCGTGTCGGTGATCGACAACCTCTTGAAGGGCGCCTCGGGCCAAGCGCTGCAGAACATGAACGTGATGTTGGGCCTCGACGAGGCGGCGGGGTTGTCGTGAGCACCTCGAGGAGGACCCGTCCGTGAGGATCCTGGCCAAAGTCGGCGGCGCTCAACTCGAGCAGCCCGCGGCGCGCGCCGCGCTGTGTCGTTCGATCGCGTCCGCGCGTCGCGCGGGGCACGAGATCGTGCTCGTGCACGGCGGCGGCAACCAGATCCGCGACGTGGTCAAGAAGCTGGGACTGACCGAGCGCTACCACGAAGGTCTGCGCGTCACGGACGCGCCCACGGCCGACGTCGTGCTGATGGTGCTCGCGGGGCTCGTCAACAAGGAACTCGTGCACGCGCTGTCGGAGTGCGGCGTGCCGGCGTGCGGACTGTCCGGCGCCGACGGCGCGACGTTCCACGCGCGGAAGAACCGCGCGGCCACGGTCGACCTGGGCTACGTCGGCAACGTCGAGCGCACGAACAACAAGTTGGTCGACACGCTGCTCTCGGGCGGGTTCGTGCCCGTCATCGCGACGGCGGCGCCGCTCGCTGCCGGCGAAGAGGACGCGCGCGACCACTTCTACAACATCAACGCCGACCTGGCGGCCGGTCCGCTGGCGCGCGCGCTCGATTGCGACGCGCTCCTGTTCCTGACCGACGTCCCGGGCGTGCTCGACGGCGACCGCGAGCGCATCGCGAGCCTCACGCCGGAGCGCTGCGCCAAGTTGCGCGCGGGCGGCGTCGTCACGGGCGGCATGATCCCCAAGGTCGACGCGGCGTTGGCCGCGTTGCGCGAGAACCCCGACGCGATCGTGAAGATCGCGCCGGCCGGCATCGACGACTGCGTGTTGCGCGCGCTCGATGCCTCCGTCGGAACGAGATTCGAGGAGGTGAACTGAACATGGACGAGCACGTCCTGCACACGTACCTGCGCGCCGAGGAAGTCTTCGTGTCCGGCCAAGGCGCCGAGATCGTCGACGCGTCCGGTCGGCGCTACCTCGACTTCCTGGGCGGCATCGCCGTGTCGGCGTTGGGGCACGCGCATCCCGCGTTGACCGAGGCGCTGCGCGACCAGGTCGGCAAGCTCCTGCACGTCTCGAACCTCTACCGCCACCCGTACACCGAAGAGGTCGCGACGCGCGTCGCGCGCCTGTGCGGCATGGAAGCGGTGTTCTTCTCGAACAGCGGCGCGGAGGCCAACGAAGCCGCGCTCAAGATCGCGCGCAAGCACCAGCGCAACGTCGGCTCGCCCGAGCGCACCGGCTTCGTGGCGTTGGAAGGCGGCTTCCACGGCCGCACGATGGGCGCGTTGTCGATCACGCACAACCCGAAGTACCGCGCACCGTTCGAACCGCTCGTCCCGGGTGCGCACTGGGTCGCGCCGGGCGACGTCGCGGCGCTCGAGAACGCGCTGCGCACGCTGCGTCCGGCCGCGCTCGTGCTCGAGCCGATCCAAGGCGAAGCGGGCGTGCGCGACCTCCCTTACGACTACTTGCGCGCGGCGCGGCGCCTGTGCGACGAGACCGGCACAGTGCTCGTGCACGACGAAGTGCAAGGCGGCTGCGGGCGCACGGGCGACTTCTTGGCCGGCGACGCCGCGGGCGTGAAGCCCGACATCGCCACGTTGGCCAAGCCGATCGCCGCGGGCCTGCCCATGGGCTTGTGCGTCGTGTCGGCCAAGCACGCGAACACGTTGCAGCCCGGCGACCACGGCTCCACGTTCGCGGGCGGTCCCCTCGTGTGCCGAGCGGCGCTCGTGTTCCTGAAGGAGCTCGAGGAGAACGGCCTGCAGAAGGCCGTGCGCGAGCGCGGCACGCAACTGCGCGCGGGACTCGAAGGGCTCCAGCGCGAGCTGCCCGTGATCACCGAACTGCGCGGACGCGGCCTGATCCAAGGCGTGCGCCTCGCGCACGGCGCCGAGGAGGTCCAGAAGGAGCTCTACCGCGCCGGCCTGATCACGAACCGCACGGGCGGCGACGTCATTCGCCTGTTGCCGCCGTACGTCGTCACCAGCGCGCAGATCGCGCGCGGTCTCGACATCCTGCGCGAGGTGTTGCACCGCACCTCGACGCGCGTCGGCTGACGCGCGCACGTTCCGTCCGCGAAGTCGCGGGGAGATCGTCTCGAAGAACGCGGAGCGATTCGCGTAGCGACTTCGAGCGGCGGGCTCCCGAGGCTTCCAGCTTCGATCCGAATCCCGCCGCTCACTCGTTTCCACCCCCATCCCGGCCACGAGGCCCACGACATGACCACCACCACGTTCGGCACGCTTCCCTGCAAGGACCTGCTCTCCGTCGCCCAACTCGGCGCCGGCGACGTCGAGACGATCTTCGACGCCGCGCGGGCGTTGAAGAGCGATCGCAACGCGTTCGGCCACGTCCTGGCCAACAAGCGCCTCGGGATGATCTTCGAGAAGGACTCGCTGCGCACGCGCTTCACGTTCGACGTGGGCATGCAGGACCTGGGCGGCAGCGCCGTGTTCATGGACCACCGCGACGTCAAGCTCGGTTCGCGCGAGTCGCTCAAGGACATGGCCAAGAACCTGGAACGCTGGGTCCACGGCATCGTGGCGCGCACGTACAAGCACCGCGCGCTCGAAGAGCTGGCCGCGAACTGCAACATCCCGGTCATCAACGGCCTGTCGGACTACCTGCACCCGTGCCAGGCCTTGTCGGACTTCTTCACGCTGCAAGAGCGTTGGAACGACGTGAAGGGTCGCCGCATCGTGTACGTGGGCGACGGCAACAACACGTGCCACTCGCTCGTGCACACCGCGGCGCTGCTGGGCGCCCACATCACCGTGTGCACGCCCGAGGGCTTCGAGCCCAACTCGCGCGTGATCAGCGAGGGCATGTTGATGGCCCGCGAGTCGGGCAGCGACATCAAGATCTCGAACGATCCCGAGAAGAGCGTGGCCGGCGCCGACGCCGTGTACACGGACGTGTGGGCCTCGATGGGCCAGGAAGACGAGATCGAGGAGCGCGCCGCGATCTTCGAGAACTACCGCATCGACGAGGAGCTGATGGCGCTGGCCAAGCCCGACGCGTTCTTCATGCACTGCTTGCCCGCCCACCGCGGACAAGAAGTGACCTCGCCCGTGATCGACGGCCCGAACTCGATCGTGTACGACATCGCCGAGAATCGTCTGCACGTGCAGAAGGCCGTCATGGCGCTGCTGATGCAGGACCGCTGACGCGCGCGGGCCCGCGTGACGCACGTCGCGCGGGCCGCGTCGCAGCTGCTGCACGAGTCGACAACCGCCACCCCGCAGTCCCCAACTCCGCCCACCACCATGTCCGACGTCACCCTGGTCCGCTCGATCGCCGACTTCGCCGGCGTGTACGCCTACGAATGCGACGCCACCGCCAAGGTCCTGGCGCGCCTCACCGACGCCTCGCTCGCGCAGAAGGTCTCGCCCAACGGGCGGACGCTGGGCTTCCTCGCGTGGCACGTCGTCACGACGATTCCCGAGATGCTGAGCCACGCGGGATTGAAGCCAACGGGCCCCGCGCCGGACTCTCCCGCTCCCACGAGTGCGCGCGCGATCGCCGCGGCGTACGCGGAAGCGTCGAAGTCCGTGGTGCCCGCCGTGCGCGCCGCGTGGAAGGACGCAGAGCTCGGCGAGCGCATCCCGATGTACGGACAAGAATGGTCGCGCGGCCAAGTGCTCGGCGCGCTGCTGTTCCACGAAGCGCACCACCGCGGTCAGATGACCGTGCTCATGCGCCAAGCCGGACTCACCGTCCCCGGCATCTACGGCCCGGCCCAGGAAGAATGGGCCGCGATGGGCATGCCGACGCTGCCCTGACCCTCGAACTCGAACTCGTTCCCACCACCGCTCACTCGCGCGACACGCGCCATCGACACTTCACACCGCGCCTCGTGCGCATCCGAGACGAATCCCATGGCTGACAAAGTGGTACTGGCCTACTCCGGCGGACTCGACACCTCGATCATCATCCCGTGGCTGATGGAGAACTACGGGCTGGACGTGCACGCCGTGTGCGGCGACGTCGGGCAAGGCGACGACGAGCTCGCCGGCCTCGAACAGAAGGCCAAGAAGACCGGCGCCAAGAGCTGCAAGATCGTCGATCAGAAGCGCGAGTTCCTGACCGACTACGTGTGGCCCAACTTGCGCGCGATGAGCGTGTACGAAGGCCGCTACCTGCTCGGCACGAGCATGGCGCGCCCGATCCTGGCCAAGGCCCAGGTCGAGTACGCACGCGAGATCGGCGCCAAGTACGTGGCGCACGGCTGCACGGGCAAGGGCAACGACCAAGTGCGCTTCGAGCTCACGTATTCGGCGCTCGCGCCGGACCTCGAGATCATCGCGCCGTGGCGCGAGTGGTCGATTCGTTCGCGCGAGGACGCCATCGACTACGCCGAGGAGCGCAAGATCCCGATCACCGCGTCGCGCACGAAGATCTACTCGCGCGACCGCAACCTGTGGCACATCAGCCACGAGGGCGGCGCGCTCGAGAGCCCGGCCAATCCGCCGCCGGACGACGTGTGGATGCTGACCGTGAACCCGGAGAAGGCGCCCGACGTCGCGCAAGTCGTGACGATCGGCTACGAGAAGGGCGTGCCGGTCTCCGTCGACGGCAAGACGATGGTGCCCGAGGCGTTGATCGCGCACTTGAACGCGATCGGCGGCCGTCACGGCGTCGGCCGCATCGACATCACCGAGAATCGCCTGGTCGGCATGAAGTCGCGCGGCGTCTACGAGACGCCCGGCGGCACGATCGTGCTCGAGGGCTTGCGCACGCTGCGCTCGTTGACGCTCGACCGCGACACGATGCGCCAGTGCGAGAAGCTCATGCCCGAGTACTGCGACCTCGTCTACACGGGCCGCTGGTTCGCGCCGCTGCGCGAAGCGCTCGACGTGTTCTTCGCCAAGGCGACCGAGACCGTCACGGGCTCGGTGCAGGTCAAGCTCTTCAAGGGCTCGGCCACCGCGATCTCGGCCACGAGCCCCTACTCGCTGTACAGCGAGACGTTGGCCACGTTCGGTCACAGCGCCGCGTTCGACCACGCCGATTCGAAGGGCTTCGTGAAGCTCTACGGCTTGCCGGGCATGGTGGCGAACAGCGTTCGGCGCGCGAACGCGTCGAAGGCCGGCCGCGGCACGAAGACGACGAAGCCGATGGCGACGAAGGCCGGTGCGGCCCCGAGCGGCGCTGTCGCCAAGCTGGGCGCCAAGATGGGGGTCAAGGTCGCCGCCAAGCCCGCGCTCCCCGCCAAGTCGTCGAAGTCGCAGCCCAAGGTCGGCTCGGGCAAGGTCCGCTCGTGACGAAGCTCTGGGGCGGCCGATTCGAAGGCGCCAGCGATCCGCGCTTCCACGCGTTCCAACGCAGCTTGCCGTTCGATCGGCGACTGTTCGTCGAGGACGTCGTGGGCAGCGCGGCGTGGGCGCGCGCCTTGGAAGGCGTCGGCGTCTTGCGTCGCGACGAACGACAAGCGTTGGTCGAGGCGTTGGCCGCGTTGGAGGCCGAAGTCGTGGCCGATCCCACGATCCTCGAGCGTTCCGACGCGGAAGACGTGCACGCCTTCGTCGAAACGCGGCTGAAGGACCGCGTGGGCGACCTGGCTCGCAAGCTGCACACCGGTCGTTCGCGCAACGACCAAGTCGCCACGGACCTCAAGCTGTGGATGCGCACGGCCGTGCGCGACCTCGACGCGTGCCTGGTCGACCTGTGCGCGGCGCTGGTCGAGCTGGCCGAGCCGAATGCCTCGCTGCCGATGCCCGGCTACACGCACTTGCAGCGCGCGCAAGCCGTCACCGTCGGTCACACGCTGCTCGCCTACGTCGAGATGTTCGCGCGCGACGCGTCGCGCTTGAACGACGCGTCAGCGCGCTTCGATTCGTGTCCGCTGGGCAGCGGCGCCTTGGCCGGCACCGCGTATCCGGTCGACCGCGACGCGTTGGCCAAGGACCTGGGCTTCGCGCGCGCGACGCGCAACAGCCTCGACTCGGTCAGCGACCGCGACCACGTGGCCGAAGTCTTGTTCGCGTGCGCGCTGATCGGCGTGCACCTCTCGCGCCTGTCGGAAGACTGGATCTTCTTCGCCAGCAACGAAGCCGGCTTCCTGGAGCTCTCCGACGCGGTCGCGACGGGCTCGTCGTTGATGCCGCAGAAGAAGAATCCCGACGGCCTCGAGCTGTTGCGCGGCAAGTGCGGGCGTTCGATCGGACGCCTGACCGGCATGTTGGCCACGATGAAGGGCTTGCCGCTGGCGTACGACAAGGACCTGCAAGAGGACAAGGAAGCCTTGTTCGACGCCGTCGACACCGCGCGCGAATCGATCGCGGTGGCGGCGATCATCGTGCGCAACGCACGCTTCCGCGCCGATCGCTGTCGCAGCGAGGCTTCGAAGGGCTACTTGAACGCGACCGACCTCGCCGACTTGCTGGTGCAGCACGGCGTGTCGTTCCGCGACGCGCACGAGAAGGCCGGCGCGGCCGTCCGCGCGGCCATCGAGCACGGTTGCGAACTCGAGGACCTGCCCGACGGCGAGCGCGCGCGTCTCGTGCCCGAACTCGCGCGCTTGTCGCGCACCGAATTGGCGTCGGCGCTGTCCGTCGACGCGTCGCTCGCTCGGCGCAACGCGCTGGGCGGAACCTCCCCCACTCGAGTCCAAGCCGAGGTCCAAGCTTGGAAGAAGACGATCGCGCAATGGAACAACCGACTCTGACCCGTACCCGTGTGAGCGACTCGCGTCCCGTGCTGCCGGCCGGCTTCAAGGCCGCGGCGTCGCACTGCGGCATCCGTGCGCGACGCACGAAGGTCGACTTGGGCCTGATCGTGGCGACGCAAGCGTTCCCGGCCGCGGCGATGTTCACCAAGAATCAGCTGAACGGCGCGCACATCACGCTGTGCCGCGAGAGCCTCAAGAAGTCGAACGGCAAGGTGCGCGCGCTGCTCGTGAATTCAGGCAACGCCAACTGCTCGACCGGCGTCGAAGGGCTCGAGGACGCGCGTCGCGTGCAAGCGGCGCTGGCCGAGCTGATCGGTTGCCCGCCCGAACAAGTGCTGTTCATGAGCACGGGCGTGATCGGCGCGCGCTTGCCGGTCGAGAAGATCCTGGGTGCGCTGCAGGGACTCGTGTCCGCCGCGCACGAGAAGGGCTTGGGCGACTTCGCGCAAGCGATCATGACGACGGACCTGGTGCCCAAGGTGCGCACGGTCGCGGTCGAGGACCGTTCCGGTCCTCCGTTCCGCGTCACGGGCGTCGCCAAGGGTTCGGGCATGATCCATCCGAACATGGCGACGATGCTCGGCTATCTCCTCACCGACGGTCCGATCCCGAAGGACACCAAGAGCTTCCTGCGCGGCGTCGCGAACAAGAGCTTCCACCGCTTGACCGTCGACGGCGACACGAGCCCGAACGACACGGTGCTCCTGTGGAGCTCGCGCGCGCAGGCCGCGGCCGGCAACGAAGCGCAGGAAGACACGCTGGAACGCACGGTGCTCGACGTGGCGCAAGAGCTCTGCCGCACGATCGCCGCCGACGGCGAGGGCGCGACGCGCTTGATGACGGTGCAAGTGACGGGCGCGCCGAGCGAGGAAGCCGCCAGCGTCGTCGCGCGCACGATCGCGACGAGTCCGCTGATCAAGACGGCGGTGCACGGGCGCGATCCGAACTGGGGCCGCATCCTGGCGGCCGCGGGGCGCGCGGGCGTCGACTTCGACGCGGAGAAGGCGCGCGTGTGGATCGGCGAGGCCGACGTGTACTCGAACGGCAAGCCGCACCCCGAGAACGAGAAGGAAGCGCACCTGCACCTGCTCAACAACCACGAAGTGATCCTGGGCTGCGACCTAGCGGCCGGAACGGCGAGCGCCGAAGCGTGGACGTGCGACTTCAGCGCGGACTACGTGCGCATCAACGCGGACTACCGCTCTTGACGGGCGATGGCTGAGCGCGGGCCGTGAACGGGCCTGGCGCTGAGGCTCGGCCCGACGGCGCCTCGGATTCCGCCGTGGCCCCGCGATTCCTGAGCTAGGTCCCTGCTCCGGTCCACCGGAGACACCGCGGATCGGACCGTCGCGGACGGCGTCCAGGCGACCCGGGGCATGGCCGAGGCCCCCGGGAAAACCCAGGTGGCGAGCCGAGGTGCCGAGGAGGGCATCCCGGCACGGCTCGATCATCTCTCCGGCCGGGGTCAGGGCCCGAATTCGCGGATTCCGTGGCGTGCAGCGCCGTCGTTCGACGCCCGTTGGTTGTCGTCCGATCCGAATCGAGAACCCACGGAGCCCTGCACATGCACTCTCTTTCCTTGCTCTTGTCGATCCTGCTCGCCGGTACCTCCGCGACCGGCGCCTCTGCAGCCAACACACCGAGCGGACAGGAGTCCGCGAAGATCCCGCGTCCGCTCCCGCCTCCGTCACCCGACAAGTCCGCGCCGGACCTCACGGAGATGCTGACCGCCGATTCGATCGCGGCAATCGCACATCCCCCCGTGCGACCGCGCCCCGCGAACGCGCCCTCGGTCGACGGCATCTCGGCGTCCATCGATCGCGTGCACGTCGGCGAGCCGGGGGACGGCCGCATCTGGGCCCGCGGAGCGGACTACAAGGCGAGCTTCGGTGCCGAGGGCGCGACGTTCATCCCCTTCCTCGGCTCGTCCGCGCCGCGCAACCAGCCCGTTCGCTTCGAGCTGGTCGCCGCGACGCTCGACGACGCCCCGATCACCCTGACGGCGCCGTCCGTGCACCGTGAAGCCGAACGGATCGTCCTGGATCGTGGCGTGATCGACGAAGTCTACGACCTCGCGCTCGAGAACATGGAACAGACGTTCGTCGTCGAGCGACTGCCCGAGCGCGGCGCGCTGCGCCTCGAGATCGCGGTCGAGAGCGCGGTGGCGGGCATCCCGCACGAAGAGGGTCTCTTGTTCGCCGGTGACCTCGGTGGCGTGCGCTACGGCGGCGTCACCGTGATCGACGCGGCGGGAGCGCGTTTCGAGACGAGCCCCATCCTCGTCGACGGACGCATCCGCATCGACGTCCCCGCGGAATTCGTGGCAGCGGCGCGCTTGCCGCTGCGCGTCGATCCGCTGATCGCGACGTTCCAAGCGACGCCCGCGGGAGGCGTGGACCAGTTCTACGCGGACATGGCCTTCGACGTCTCCGCCAACGTCTGGTGCCTCGTCTTCGAGGAGGTGTTCAGCGCGAGCGATCACGACGTGTGGACGGAGCTCCTCAGCGTGACCGGTTCGGTGGTGTTCCCGTCCCTGGCCGCCGTCGACTACACGACCGACCTCTGGGGCCGTCCCTGCATCGCGAACAACAACCTGGCCAACAACTTCATGGTCGCCGCGGTGGTGTATCCGCCCCCGGGGACGACCTCGTCGATCAAGGTCTGCACGCGCGACGCGCTGTCGCTGGCCGTGGGCACGCAGGTCGAGGTGAGCGGCACCGACTTCGGGCTCAAGGTGTACTGCGACATCGGTGGAGACCCCTCCACTGTCGGGCCGACCTACTACCAAGTCGTGTGGCAGCGCATCTTCAATGCGTCGGACACGGACATCCACGGTCGCCTGGTATCCTCGACGGGCGTGCCCCTGGGATCCGGCGTGACGTACATCGACAACAGCAGCGGCACGTACGACCAGATTCCACGCATCTCGAACTCGAACGGCTTGCCGCCCGATGCCGAACAGGACTGGAACGTGGTGTGGACGCGCGTGCTGCCGGGCGGCGGTACGGACGTCTACGGTGCCCAGGTCCACTGGGACGGGCTGATCCGCACGCCGACGTTCCCGATCGACGTCTCGTTCAACTCCGATGCGACGCCGTCCGCCTCGTCGCCCCTCGATCGCGCCAGCGGTCCCCGCCCTTGGATGGCGGTCTATCACCGGTCGACGACGGGCGACGGTGACATCGCGGCACGGGTGTTCCAGGGCTCGACGCAACTTGCCGTCTCCAATCTGACCTACAACGAGGGCGTCGGCGTCGCGCAGGACCAACTGGACGTGGACGTCGACACGGACGGATCGCAGTTCTTCGTCACGTACCGTCAGAACAGCGTCCTGAACCCGAGCGCGTACAGCGTCTACGCTTCGGCGTTCGCGTACGCCGACAACGTCCTCCTCCTCTCCGAGTCGCACCTGCTGCTCGGTTCGGCGTTCACGACCACCCTTCCGCCGCGCGTCGCCGCGGAACACTCGAGCGGGGCCGTCTCGCGCAAGTTCGGCGCCACGTGGTCGCGCCTCTCGGGTTCGGTCTACGAGGTGAACGTGGGGCTCTTCGAGACGCCGTACGACGTTCCGATCACCACCTACTGCAGTGGCGACGGATCCACGTTCACTTGCCCGTGCGGCAACCAAGGCGCGTCCGGTCGTGGATGCGCGCACTCGGCGAGCACCGTGGGCGCAGCCCTCGTGGCCGCCGGTACACGCCACGTCTCGAACGACGTGTTCGCCATCACGGCGACGGGTGTGCCCTCGAACACGACGGGACTGTTGTTCCAAGGCACGACGCAGAACGCGGTGTCCTTCGGCGATGGAGAGCTGTGCGTGGGTGGAACGATCGTGCGACTGAGCGTCAAGCCGGCGAACGCGACGGTCTTGAGTTTCCCCTCGGGCACGGACCTGCCACTCTCGGTTCAGGGCCTGATCCCCGCCGTGGGCGCCAACCGGAACTACCAGGTGTGGTTCCGAGACGCGGCGCCCTTCTGCACTCCGAGCAGCTTCAATCTCACGAACGCGCTGCACGTCGTGTGGCTTCCGTGACCTGACGGATCGGTCCGTCCCCACATGGAAGCCCGGGGGAATCTCGCGCTTCCATGCCTGGGGCGGAACGGGTGTCGCGCGATCGCCGACGACGGCGAGTTCCGCGGAACCCGAGAATCCTCCCCGCACGTCGAACGACACGGGCGCGGTGCCGGCCCTCGACCGATCGTTTCGGTCGATCGTTCGCGTACCGCTTCCTCGATCCGCCTGGGCGGGTTAGGGTGAACGTACGGGGCAACTCTTCATACAGGAGGTTCCGCATGCTCGGTCTGGCAGCTCGTCTCTCCGATCCCCGCTCGCAGTCGTATCCGCAGTCGCACGTGCCCTCGCACTCCCGCGGCACTCGTCACGCGCTCGCGGTCGCGAGCATCGCCTTCGCGCTGACCTCCACGGCGCAGGCACAATGGAGCGCAACCTCGTTGCACCCCGCCGGCGCGACCAACTCCCGCGCCCTCGGCACCTTCGGCGGACAACACGTCGGTCAAGTCGACGGCGAAGCGGCCGTGTGGAACGGCACGTCGAACTCGTACGTCGATTTGGGTCCGGGCTACGCCGTCGCGACGGACGGCCAATACCAAGTGGGCCAGGACGCCGTGAATCACCCGCGTCGTTGGGCGGGCACGCAGGCCACCGGCGTCGGTTTGCCCTACGGAACGTGGGGTGGTTACGTCACGGGGCTCGACCTCGGGATCGCGGTCGGTTGGATCTATCTGCTCCCCCACAGCGCACCCGATGTGAACCTGCCCGCGTCGTGGTCCGTGTCCACGTTCAGCGGCGGTCTTCTCGGAACGAACGGCCCCGAGGCCTATCTGTACGGCGTCTCGGCCGGCACGGGCGTCGGCAGCTTCCGCTCGACCGGGGGCGCGGGCATGTGGCCCGGTTTGGTCGAGACCAACTTCGTCGATCTGCACCCCGTGGGCAGCACGCAATCGGCCGCACTCGACCTCCACGGCGGCACGCAAGTCGGTTGGGCCACGTTCGGAACGAAACACGCCGGACAGTGGAGCGGTAGCGCCGCTTCGTGGGTCGATCTCGCGCCGACGGGCAGCAGCGAATCGCAAGCCCTCGCCGTGTTCGGCGCACGCACGGTCGGCTCCGCCACGTTCGGCGGCAGCGAACACGCGGGCACGTGGACCGGCTCGGCGAGCAGCTGGCTGGACCTGCACGTGCTCTTGCCCGCGGGCTACACCGAATCGCGCGCGACGGGCATCTGGGCCGACGCGGCGGGATCCGAGTTCGTGTGCGGCTGGGCTCGCAACGCGAGCGGCAACACGGAGGCGATCTTGTGGCGCAGCATGGCCACGGGATCGACGTTCTGCGCCGGCGACGGATCGGTCACGCCGTGTCCGTGCGGGAATCAGGGCGCGGCTCTCCGCGGTTGCCCCAACAGCCTCGAACCGCTCGGTGCTCGCCTCGTCGCGAACGGCGTCGCCAGCGTCGGCAACGACCAGCTCCAGCTGAACGTCGTGGGCGTCCCGAACGGTCCGGGTCTCTTCTTCCAAGGCTCGATCCAGGTCGCGGGCGGACTCGGATCGACGTTCGGCGACGGCCTGCGTTGCGCGGGTGGTTCCATCGTGCGCCTGGGTATCGTCGTGGCGAACGCGAACACGGCGCAGTATCCACGACCGGGTGTCGATCCCAGCGTGTCGACGCAGGGATCGGCGGCGATCGGCGGTTTCTACGCGTACCAGTACTACTACCGCGACACGGCGTCGTTCTGCACGACGGCGACGTTCAACCTGACGAACGGCGTGCTGCTCTCCTGGCTGCCGTGAGCCGAGCGATCCCGTCGACGAGGGTCGACGGAACGCGTGACGTCGAGGCCCGATTCGGTCGCACCGAATCGGGCCTCGACGTCGAAGGCGCCCCGATATCCCACGCGGATCTCGGGGCGATCGCACGGAGACTCGATGGCGACTCCAGCGCGATTCCCGAGTGAGCCCGGATGCTCGCGGTGCGCCCGCGGGGCGATCGACCCGTGATCGGCGGCGATCGAGCGGCGGAACGGGCGAGCGAATCGACGTCGATCCGTCGCCAGGGCAGCCCGCGATCGGGTCGGTGACCTCGTCGAGTCGCCCGCACACCGTGCACGGAGCCTTGATCGCGTGCTCGCGCGCGCCCATCCTCGCGTCGTGGCCGACACCGCGACGATCCGTCCCCCGCGCGCCGGACTCCTGCGTCGATGGCGACGGCGCCCGATCGTGTGGGCGCTCGTCACGTCGCTCGCGCTGAACGTCGCGGCGCTCTTCGTGCCGTTCCTCGACATGCGGCGCGGGCTCTCGAGCGACGACTACGACTTGCTGCGGTCCGTGTCGCTCCTGTGGGATTCGGGCTTGTACGTCCTGGCGGTCGTGATCGTTGCGTTCTCGATCTGCTTCCCGTTCTTCAAGCTGGGTGTGTTGATCGCGATCGTCTCCGGGTGGATCCACCCGCGGCGGCGCGCGACGTGGGTCGGCCTCGTGGAGCGTTTTGGCAAGTGGTCGATGCTCGACGTGTTCCTCGTGTGCTTGATGATCGCGCTGGCCAACGATCAGCTGCTCGTCGACGCGACCCCGCGCGTCGGGATCCTGTGCTTCACGGCCGCGATCGTGATCAGCATGTGCGCGAGCTCGGTGATGGAGGCCCGCATCCGGCGACGCCACCCGCTCGCACCACCGCCGCCCCGCGCGTCGTTGGCGCGGCTGGCGCTCATGCAGATCGTCCTGCTCCTGCTCGTGGTGGCCGTGTTGCTGGTCCCGTTCCTCCAGATCGACGATTGGCTCCTCGTGAACCGTCCGATCAGCATCGTCGGCGCGATCGCGGGACTGTGGGAGACGGGAGCGCGATCGCTGGCGTCGATCTTGGCCGTGTTCCTGGCGCTCGTGCCGTTGGCGTCGGCCGTGTGGACGCTGAGCGTCCTCGTGCGACTGCGACACGGCGACACGGCCGAGGCCGCGCGACGCGCCGTCGGTCGACTGCGGCACTGGGAGATGCTGGACGTGTTCGCGTTGGCGTTGGGCATCTTCCTGGTCGAGGGCCGCTCGTTCGTGAAGACCGAGCTGCAGTGGGGCGCGTTCCTGCTGGCGTTGTTGCTCGCGCTGTACTGGCCGGCCTCGGCGCTGTTCGCGCGGCGCATGACGCGCTGAACGACGCGCGCGCACTCGGAGCGTACCGTCAGCGCAGGCGCAGGCGGACGATTCCGATCGCCTCGTTGTCGAACACGCAGTCGACGCGCGGATCGCCGTGGGTTTCCGGCAGGTCCGGACGCGTGCCACAACGGATCGACGGCGGTTTTCCGGAAGGCCCTTCGTCGACCAGCGCGTCGAGCACCACGTACACCTCGTCGGTCCCCGGCAAGAGGTCGCGCACGTCGGCGAGGAGGTCGGGCCGTGGATCGTCGCGGAGCCGCTCGGAGAGCTCGCGCCGTTCTCGCCACGGGTCCGGACCCCGATCGGCCGCGTGCACTTCCGGGGTGAACCTGCCGCTCTCGAACAACACGCGGCGCTCGGCCAGGGCCGAAATCAGGATGCGGTGATTCGTCGTGACCAACACGGCTTCGGCGGGGGTGTGTTCACGCAACCACGTCACGCCCTCACGCCAACGCGCCCGGAGGACGGACTCTGCGGGAGGCGGAGACAAGCACTCCCACGCACGCGCGACGACGACGACGCCACCGAAGAGCAGCCCCACCCCGCCCAAGGACCACGCGACCACCGCGGGGACGGATCGCCACCGATCGACGCCGGCCAGCGCGGCCCCGCCCAATACGACCCACGCGATCTCGGCCGGATGACCGAAGAACAACTGCGATCGTCCGGGCGCCCACGAGAACAGCACGGGCACGAAGGCGACGATCGAAAGCGCCATCGTCCACACGATCAGGTCGCGCCGACGCGTGAAGCCCCACGCGAGCCCGATCCATGCCCCGACGCCCACGTAGCCGACGATCCACGGCAACAACAGGAGCGCGCGCTGACCGAGGTCGAGCTCGCGCCCGAAGCACGCGTAGGCGAATCCGCTCTCGGCGACGGAACGCATCGGATCGACGCGCAACATCGCACCTGCGTAGCTGTGCGCACCCAGACTCAGGTTCAGGGTCACGGGCAACGAGGCGCACGCCATCACCAGCAGGACGCGGGTCACACCGAACGACGCTCCCCCCCGCCGTCGACCGATGCACTCGACGGCCAAGAGCGCCCCGCACAGGACGGGCATCGCAGGTCCCCGCGCGCCGGCGCACGCGAACGACAGGAGCGCGACGGCACCCAGGACCCGCGTCGCTCCGGGGGCGCGCCACCACTCAGCGATCAGGTACATCAGAGCGAGCGAACAGGCGACGCTCAGAGAAGCAGTGGGACTGGCCGTGAGATTCGCCGCCGTCCACGACGAGAAGCGGAATGCGTGCTCGCCCACGAATTCGAGTTGCAACAGCGCTCGACTCGGGTCCGCGTGCGCGAGGAACAGGGCGACGGCCACGACGCCGGCCCATGCGCGCCTCCCCAGTTCGGCCGCGGCACCGTGGACGAGCAACACCAACACGCACGGCACAAACGCGGGCAGGAGCGTGAAGAACGCCTCGTGAGCGGAGGCGACGCCGAGACTCGCCAACACGGCCGGCAAGACGTACGAGTACAAGTGGTAGTTCAACGGCAATCCCGCGACGCGTGGGTCGGACGCCGGCCCGTCCCGCGTGAGTTCGGCCACGTTGCCCGCATGGAAGAACGCGTCGACGTCGACGCGGAACCACCACGCATCCGCGCCACGGCACGACACGGTCGCGATCGTCGCGAGCACGAGCAGCGCCAGCGTCACGTGCGCGAGGGAGCTGGCCTCCACTCGGTCCGCGGCCGCTCCCTCGACGTTCGTGGAACGAGAGTCGATTCTCTTCCGTGACGCGAGCCACAGGGGAAGGACGACGGCCGGCCACGCTGCCATCCACGCGGAGATCTCCAAGGCTCGCGTCGCGACGAACGCCACGATCAGGAGCGCGATGCCGTGGATCAGCGCGAGGCCGAGTTCGCCCGGCACGCTCGCGCATCGCGTGCGCAAGGCGCGGCGACACGCGAGCCCCGGCGCCAAGACCCACGCGATCGTCCACCCGAACGTCAAGAGGCTGGTCCACGCGCTCGCGCCACCGATCCACGCCCGCATCGCCAGCGTGGCGAGCAAGAGCGTGCCCACGCTCGCGACGGCTAGGACGTCGTCCCGGCGGACGCGTGCGTTCCACGCACGAGCGATCGACGTCGCCAACGAACGTGCTCCCGCGCGCGCGGACGATCGCGACGGCGCACGGGAACCGTGCGTGGGGACCAGGATGGACGGGACGAGCACGAGCGGCGCGGGGGGATCCGGGGAAGACGGTCGGAGCAGCGCTGGGGGTTCTTGTCGCGACGTGCGGCGGTCGTTGCGTCGCGGCGCGTGATTTCGCACCGACACGCACCGGGCAACATCGGCGCCCGCGAGTTCCCGGTGGCCCCCCGGGCCCTCGCCACGTCAGAATCGGGGTCGCGATGAACTCGAGCCGACTGCCGCTGATTCTGCTCCTCGTCTGGCTCGCGCTGGCCGTCGCGCTGGCGTTCGGACCCTACGACCGCGGCGATTGGGCGCTCGAGAACGCGTTGGCCGTCGCGTTCGTGCTCGTGTTGGTGCTCACGCACCGTCGTTTCCCGTTCTCGAACGTCTCGTACTCGCTGATGTTCGCGTTCCTCGTGCTGCACGAGGTCGGCGCGCACTACACGTACGCCAAGGTCCCCTACGACGCGTGGAGCGAATCGATCTTCGGTCGTTCGATCTCCTCGGTGCTGGGAACGGAGCGCAACCACTTCGACCGCGTGGTGCACTACCTCTACGGCTTCCTCTTGTCGTACCCCATGCGCGAGATCTTCGTGCGGATCGCGCGCGCGATCGGGTTCTGGGGCTATTGCCTGCCGCTCATGATGACCATGGCGACCTCGTGCCTGTACGAAATCCTCGAGTGGTTGGCGACGCTGTGCGTGGCGCCCGAGTTGGGCGCGGCGTACCTCGGGACGCAGGGCGACGAGTTCGACGCGATCAAGGACATGGCCTTGGCGTCCTTGGGCGCGTGCGTGTCGCTCGTGATCGTGGCGATGATCCACCGCTCGCTGGCGCGCGACTTCCAGGAACAATGGGCCGAGAGCTTGCGCGTGAAGCGCCGCACGCCGTTGGGCGAGGTCGCGGTGCGGGAGCACGGACAGCTCTGAGGGACGTTCGTGGAGGTCCCGTTGCCTCGTTCACGGTACTCTCGGTGACGCATGATCCTCGCCGCACTCTTCCTCGGGGCGTCGCTCGCCGCCGCGCCGCGACTCGAAGCGCAACCCCAACAGCCGCCCTCGTCGACGCCGCAAGCCTCGCCGATGCGCTTCGGCGCGTTCGTCGAGCAGTTCGACGACCGCCCCTCGACGGGATTCGTCGCCTACGATCCGAGTGGGCAGTGGTGGGTCGTTCCCCTCGGGGGCGCGGTCATCGGCACGGAATCGGTCGTGCCGGGCGTGTTGAGCAGTGTGGCCGTGCACGGCGTCGTCAGTGGACTGGCGTTCGACGGCGAGGACAACTTCTACCTGGCGTACGAAGTCGACGACCGCATCGTCGCGCACAGTTGGTACGACAAGGTGTCCACCGGGCTGGGTGGGGCCGACAACAGCACGCACACGGGAGAGGACGAACTCGAACGAGGCGACGGCCCGGGTCAGTTGCACGCACCCAAGGGTGTCGCGGTTTGGGAATCGACGTTGCCTGTCCACTCGAACGGGCTCGCGACGTGCGTGCTCTACGTGGCGGATTCCCTCAACCATCGCATCGTCATGGTCGCGGCCAAGGGGGTGCCGCGCGAGTACAAGTGGGCCACGCCGTTGCGAACATTCGGAGCCTACGGTGGCGGCGACGGTCAGTTGAACCACCCCAACGACGTCGCGGTCGACGCGCGCGGACACACCTACGTGGCGGACCTGGGCAACGACCGCGTCGTCGAGTTCGACGAACAGGGGACGTTCGTGCGCAACATCGGCGGCCGCGGATTCGACTCGGGACTGTTCCTGTCCCCCACGGGCGTCGACGTCCACGGCGATCGCTTGTACGTCGCCGACCGCGACAACGACCGCATCCAAGTGTTCGACCTCGAGGGGCACTATCGATACGAATGGGGCACGCCCGCGCTGCGGCCGCGCGAGGGTCGCGGCAAGCTGCACGGCCCGACCGACGTCGCCATCTCGCCCGACGGCAAGCAGGCCGCGGTCGTCGAGGAGACGGAGGACCGCGTCCAAGTCTTCGGCCTGCAACCGGCCGACACGGCGATGCCCATCGTCGAACGCAACGGAGCTTCGCACTTCGGCGGCGCGTGCAGCGCGCGGGGCGAACTCTTCGCCGTCGCCGAGCCGTCGTTGGCGTCCGTGTCGGTGTACGACGTTTCGTCGGGCACGCCGATCGAGATCACCAAGTTCGGACGTCCGGGTCGCGGACCGGGGCGATTCCTGCACCCGAGCAGCGTGTTGTTCGACGCGAAGGCCGAAGTGCTGTACGTCGCCGACCCGCACGCGTACCAGATCCACGCGTTCCGCATCACGCGCGCGCCCGACGAGCCGTTGCGCTTCGATCCGTTCCGTGCGCGCTCGGTGAACACGCTCGACTTGCGCGCCATGGAGACGTTGAAGGCGAAGTGGGCGACCGAGCCGGTGGGCCTGGCGCTCGACACGAACGGCGACGTGCTCGTGGTGGACGGCGCCAATGAGCGCGTCGTCGTGCTCGATGCATCGCTGCGTCCGCGGCGCGAGGTGCGTATCGACGGCGTGTACCAACCGAACTTCGCGACCGGTTCGTCCCGCTTGGCGGCGATGAGCGTCGATCCGTCGACCGGGCACTGGTTCTTCGTCACGGGTCGGAGCGGCGTGCTCGAGCGCAAGCCCGACGGATCCCCCGTGGCAAGCACGTCGTGGTTCGATACGTTCCCCACTCAGCAGCACGACCCTTGCGGCATCACGATGACGAAGTCGGGACGCCCCTGGATCGTCCTGCGCGACGGCCACAGCGTGCAGAGCGTCGGCGCGGCGAGCGCTCCCTACGTGCCGCCCGGACTCCCGAAGCTGCTCGACACGGCGTTGGAGCTGCCCTTATCGCACGTGGCCGGATGGGTGAGCGGGCCGGAGGGTGCCCTCGAGAAAGCTCGGCTCGCGACCGGTGGCGGGTACAGGCACGGCCTCGGTCGACTCGAGTTCTGCAAGCCCGAGAGCCTCGCCGCCGACGGTCACGGTCGCGTGTACGTGCTCGACGCGGGCAACCACCGCGTGCAGGTCCTCGACGAGCAAGGCCGGTACCTCGACATGTTCGGCGCGCGCTTCTACACCGAAGCGGGTCGCACGCCGCCGATCGTGCGACCGACGCACGCCTGGGACGGAGCGCGTAGCGTGCGCACGAACGGCGGTGCGTACCGCGTGCTGTGGAAGCCGCGCGCGCGCGCCGACGGTTCACCGACGCGCATCGAACGCGGCGCGCCGTTCGCGATCGACGCGTGGGTGTTCGTCGTGGGCGAACCGGACCAACCGACGACGGTCGACGGCCTCTCGATCGACGCGTGGATGCCCGAACACCTCCACGGCATGACGCGCGTGCCCAAGGTCACGGCGCGCGACGACGGAGGTTTCGCGATCGACGGCATCCGGTTCCACATGAGCGGATACTGGGAGCTCGACTTCGACGTGACGAAGGACGGCCTCGCGGAGCGCGCGCAGGTGCGCGTGGACGTCGATTGATGGTCCTGGCCACCCTCCTGGCCCTCGCGGCGTCGAACCCACAGGCGACGACGCCGTCTTCGACGCCGACGACCGCACCGCGAGTCGTGTTCGACGAGCGCACGATCGCGCGCATCCTGCAACACGCGCCCTTGCCCGCTCCTCCGGCCGATCCCACGAACCGATTCGCCGACGATCCGCGCGCGGCGACGTTGGGCCAGGCGCTGTTCTTCGACGCGCGCCTCTCGCAGGACGGCAAGGTCTCGTGCGCCACGTGCCACGATCCGGCGCGCGCGTTCACCGACGGACGCGCGGTGTCTCGGACGATCGCGCCCGCGCGACGCAACGCGCCGTCCTTGTACAACGTGGCGCAGCAACGGTGGCTGTTCTGGGACGGACGCGCGGATTCGCTGTGGTCGCAAGCGCTGCAGCCGATCGAGAACCCGGTCGAGATGGGCGGCGATCGGCGCCGCGCGCTGCGCGCCGTGGCGGACGACGCGGCGTTGCGCGCGCGCTACGAGCTCGTGTTCGGCGCGCTGCCGGCCTCGATCCTGGCGTCGAACGTGCCCCGCGCGACGGACCATCCCGTGCCCGAGCGCCCGAACGTCGACGGAAGGACGACGTCCGCCGCCGCGGACGAGAGCGTCGATCGCGCGTTCGCGAACTTGGGCAAGTCCATCGCGGCGTACGAGCGCCAACTCGTCAGCGCGAACTCGGCCTTCGACCGCTTCGCCGCGGCACTGCGCGCGAACGACCTGGCCACACAGGCCGCGTACCCCGACGACGCGCGCCGCGGGCTCGCGCTGTTCGTGGGCAAGGCCGATTGCCGCCTGTGTCACGCCGGCCCGCTGTTCAGCGACGGTGAATTCCACGACGTAGGCGTGCCCACGTTCGCCGATCCGCTCGCGCCAGACTTGGAGAAGCGCGCACTCGCGCCGCTGCGCGATCCCGGTCGTCGCGAAGGCGTCGAGAAGCTGCGCGCCGATCCGTTCCGCGCGTCGGGTGCCTTCAGCGACGCACCCGACGGCGAACACGCGCGTGAACTCGACACGTTGACCGTGGGCGTCGAGTTGCATGCGCAAGTGCGCACGCCGTCGTTGCGCAACGTCGCGCGCACGGCGCCGTACATGCACCAAGGTCAGTTCGCGACGCTCGACGACGTGATCGCGTTCTACTCGACGCGCAACGGCGCCGTGCCGACGGGACACCACGCCGAAACGGTGCTGCGTCCGCTCGGTCTCACGGCCGACGAGGCGCGCGACTTGAAGGCCTTCCTCGAGAGCCTGACCGACGAGAGCCTTCCGCCCGAACGCACTCGCGCACCACGCTGACGGACCCGCGACGCGACGAGAATCACGACCGGACACCCCTCGCCCCGAGCACGTGCCGTCGCGCGGCACCCCGATCGCGACCGTGCCGTCGTTGGGAAGAAATGTCCCAGCCGTCTCGCGCTGCGACTCGCGGTGATTCCGGACGCCCTCCCCGCCGAGCCCGATCTCACTCTGCGTCGGGGAGCGATCTCGGACCCGAATCGCTATCCTCCCCTCCCGATGACCGCACCGTCGGATCGTCTCGTCGCCCCCGAGGCTCGCCCGAACCGAGCCGACGCCGACCCACGTGCTCGCCACGGAGTAGATTTCCGTGCACGACCACGCCGACGCGCCGAGCGGGAGTGCGTCCCCACATGATCGCGCGCCTCGCCTTCCTGATCGTCTCCCTCGCTGCGCTCGTCACCTGGCTGGCGTGGCCGGACGCGCCCGCGTCGACGGACGCCCCGGTGAAAGTCGAGCCTCCGTCGTGGGCCGACGACTTCGATCCGCTCGTCCCGCCGCACGAGGCGACGCTGCCCCCGACGCGCACGTCGGCCGACCCGTCGGCGAATCCGACGCGCACGATCCAGGCCGATCCCGCCGCTCGCGGGCGCAACGAAGGCGTGCTCACCGTGCGCATCGAAGGTGCGAACGACTCCGCGCGATGGATGGTCCACGTCGAGGACGGGCGTCTCGACGGGCAACGACCGCTCTCGTTGCCGGCGGTGAAGGGCCTCGCACGCATCGAAGCCCTGCCGCTCGGTGGCAATTACGAGGTGCTCGCCATCGACGAGAACGCGCGCGAGCCCGCCCGTCGTTCGCGCGTCGAAGGACCGCGCACCCCGGGACAAGTCGTCGACGTGTTGTTGCGCGCTCCGCGTCCCGTCGAGTTGCGCGCACGCATCGTCGACGAGTCGGGCACGCCGATCACGTCGTCGCCGATCGAAACGCTCGTCGTCCACGGCGACCACGCGCGCAGCGGACAAGAATGGTCGAGCGCCGTGACCGACGTCGACGGCTACGTCGTCGTGAACCTCCCCTATCCCGAAGGCACCGCGGCGTTCCGCGCGTTGTGGGCGCGCACCAGTTCACCGGGGGCCGAACGGCGAGCAGGCAGCATTCCGTTGACCGATCCGCTGCCGCGCGGCGAGACGGAGGTGGGCGTCGTGCGACTCGCCCCCGAACCGCTCGTGGCCAGCGGCCGCGTGGTGGACGCGGAAGGGCGATCCACGGAGGAACGCGGACTCGTGCGCGCGCTCGTCGTGGCCAAGGACGGTTCGGTGTTCGCGCCCAACCCGCCGCTCGTCGGCCGCTTCGGACGCGACGGCGTGTTCGCGATCCACGGATTCGTGCAGGCCGACGAGGTCCTCTTGCGTCCCATGCGCAACGGCGACAGCGTGCCGAACAGCCTCGTGGCGGAGACGAGCGCGCGAGTGCGCGTCGGCGCGAGCGACGTGACGCTGCGCTACGTCGCCGCGGGTTCCATCCGCGGGTCGCTACGCCTCGACCCGCACATGACCCCGAACGAGCTCGTCGTGCGCATCGCCCGCGACGGCGAGAAGGAGCTCTTCTCGGTTTCGGCCACGGCGGACGGCTCGTTCGAGGTGTCGCAGCTCTCGCCGGGTCTCTACCGCGTGCGCGTCACGGTGCAAGACGACTGGGTGAATCCTCTGGTCGACGTGCACGACGTCGTCGTCGCCTCCGGCGAAACGTCCCGCGACGCGCGCCTCGCGAACGTCGACCTGCGTGGACGCCTGCGTCGGATGAACCTGGTTTTCGACCGCGCGATGAACCTCGTGCCGCTGGACGGTCGCTGTCGCATCACGCGCCGCGACACCGCCACGACTTGGCTGCGCACGTTCCACGGCCCGTCGTTCGAGCTGACGCTGACCGACGCCACCTACGATCTCGAGATCGAATACGGCACGTTCGCCCCCGTGCGGCTGATCGACGCACGCGGCGACCAACACCTCCCCCTGCGCCGCGGCCGCGCCCTCGTCCTACGCCTCGTCGACCCCGAGAACCTCCCCCCCTCCAACACCGCCACACTCCGCGCCCGCCTCCAACCCGAAGGCGACGAAGCCGACCTCCCCACCCGCGAAGCCCTCCTCTCCGAAACCCGCACCCGCATCACCAACCTCACCCCCGGCCGCTGGCGAGTTCACCTCGACCTCGTCCGCGGCGGAACGGGACAGGGTGATCCGTGGAGTCCGATTCACGCGAGTCGGGACTATGTCGTCGAGATTCCGAATGAGGGGGATGTGGAGGTGGAGGTGGATTTGGATGAGGTGGCGGTTGTGGAGGCGTTGGGGAGGTTGGGGGACTAGCCCTCCCCCCCACCGGAAACTGGTCCCGTTGGATGTGCTCGAACGCACTCCGCCCCCTGTAACCGTCGGGAATCCCGAACGTCTGGACCTCCGATGAGCTTGCCCCTGAAAGCTGGTCCAGCGGAAGCGTGAGTCTCCGGGTAGAACGAACCCGGAGCCCAGCATGCGCAAGAGCCGATTCACGGACGAGCAAGTCATCGGAATC
>Ga0075163_10002128_pt1 | contig 26729 bp, 26 predicted proteins | sample JI1023141ADNA_FD_71478 | JGI IMG/M metagenome (GOLD analysis project Ga0075163, IMG submission 71478) | Wastewater effluent complex algal communities from Wisconsin, to seasonally profile nutrient transformation and Carbon sequestration -... | ecosystem: Engineered > WWTP > Effluent > Algae...
GCAAGAGCCTGCGCATCGAGGCCCTCGAGTGCGACCCTCAGGTCTGTCGCGCCCGGGTCGCGGGAGGGGAAGTGGTCCTTGCCGCCGCGGACATCGTTCGCGTCGAGGCCGATGAGGTCGTGGACCCGGAGCCCCCGGCCCCGGCCCCGCTCCCGCCCGGCTCCACCCGGCCGCGAACTCCCCGATCCATCGAGGCGATTGTCGCCGAGTCCGCCCGCACGTTCGCGCTGCCGGTCTCCCTCGTGCGCGCGGTGGCCCGCGCCGAGTCCGCGTTCCGCTCCGAAGCGGTGTCCCCCAAGGGCGCCATCGGGGTGATGCAGCTGATGCCGGACACCGCGCGACGCCTCGGCGTGAAGGACGCCTTCGATCCCGAGGAGAACATTCCCGCGGGCGCCCGTCTCCTCCGTCAGCTTCTCGAGAAGTACGAGGGCCGCGTGGCCGAGGCCCTCGCCGCCTACAACGCGGGTGAGGGGGCGGTGGCGAGGCACCAGGGCGTGCCCCCGTATCGCGAGACGCGCGGCTACATTCGGAAGGTCGTGAAGGACTTCAACCGGAGTGGCGGTGCCACGGAGGCGACGCCCCGGCCGAAGCCGGAGCCCCGGCCGTGAAGAGGCTCTGCGGTCCCGGAGGCGCCCGGCTCGATGCGGGTTACTCCATGCCCGCGCTTCTCGCCATGCTCGCGATCATGACCCTCGCGCTGATGCTCGCGATGCCTTCCTGGCGCTACCTCGTGCATGACGACAAGGAGCAGGAACTCATCTTCCGGGGCCGCCAGATCTCCGCCGCGATCGCGCGATTCCAGAGGAAGAACGGCAATGCGTTTCCCGCGTCACTCGAACAGCTGGTGCAAGGCAAGTACCTCCGCAAGGCCTATGCGGATCCGCTCGTCGCGGACGGCAAGTGGCGGGTCCTGCGCCCCGGTGAGGTGGGTCCGGTGCGGCCCGGTCCGGGGGCGGGCGGCGGCGGTATCCGGCCGAGTCCCTCACCCTCACCCTCCCCCTCTCCTGTCGGCCGTCCCGCGGGCGGATCCTCCGGGCTCCCGGCTGGCCCCATCGCCGGAGTAGTGAGCCTCTCGACCGAGAAGGCGCTTCGCAGCGCGAACGGGAGCCAGGACTACAGCCGCTGGGTCTTCGCTCCCAACGTGCCTTTCGTCATCGGGGGACAAGGCCCTGGCGCCCTGTTGCCGCCTGGCCGTCCCGGCGTTCAGGGGCCTGCCGGCAGTGCGCAGGGAAGTGTGCGATCCCCTGACGCGGGGGCCGCGCGCATCTCAAGGTAGCGGCGATACGGAGGGGGTCGGCCTCGGGCCGAAAGGCTGCCCAAACGGCGGTCGCATAGCTGGAGGGAACGGCTGCCCCGGTCTGATTCCAGGTGGCGTGGGGACGGGCGCCGGAGTGGGCGATGGAGTGGGTGAGGGCTCCTCCTCTGGCGCGGCCTCATCCTCGATGGCGTTCTCCTCGACGATCGGAACGGCGCGCGAATTCCGCGGGTTTCCGAAAGGCCGCGGTGCGACGCCCGGAGGGGGGGGGACGGAGGGGTTCCCGGGAGCGCCGGTGCGCGGCGCGGGTGTGCCGATCAAGAGCGAACTGACCCGCTTTCCGGTGGAGTCGAGGGCGAGGCCATAGTTCAGGCTCTGGCCGGCGAGCAGGCGCAAGAGCGCCTCGGGAACGCTCGCGGCATCGATCTCGAGATTGAAGAGCATCGCCGCGGGTGGCGTGCCCTCGTACTTGACTTCGAATCCGGCGGCGCGTGCCAGGGCGTTGAGGGCTTCGGCGAGAGAGGCCGACACGATCCGGACCTTGGCGCCCGAAGGCCCCACGGACACAATCGGATCCGCCGCCCGAGCGCGGCCGGACAGGAACCCGCAGGCGATCACGAGGGTGAGCAGCGCTGAGGCTCGCCGGCCCGTGAGCCACGGTCGACGCGCGGCCCTCATCGCGGCGCTACCAGACCGGAACGTCGTTCGAGGCCTTCAGAGTGCGACCCGCTCTTGGGGGAAGCATCTCGATCGCGGCCTTGGCCGCGGTTTCGAAGGCGGGCCGGTCCGCGGGGTCCAAGGGTTCTGCGGGCGGTCCCTGAATGCGCATGGGGTCGGTCCACCGGTTGCCCTTCATGATTCCGTAGTGCAGATGCGGACCGGTCGCCACGCCCGTGGCGCCCACGAGGCCGATGATGTCGCCCTGAGTGACACGCCGGCCCGAGCGGGTGTGGATCTTCGAAAGGTGGCCGTAGTAGCTGGTGAAGCCGTTGGCGTGCCGTACGACCACCAGGTTCCCGTAACCTCCTTGATAGCCCGCCGAGACCACCGTGCCATGGCCGATGGCGCGGACGGGGGTGCCGTGGGGCGCACCGAGGTCTGTCCCATTGTGGGCGCGCTTGTACTGAAGCACCGGGTGGAGTCGGGACGACGTGAAGCGGGAGGTCACGCGCGTGAAGCGCAGGGGGGACTTCAGGAACGCCTTCTTGAGCGGCTCTCCTGATGGAGAGTAGTAGGCAACCTTTCCGTCCCGCCCGTCGAAGCGTACGGCTTGAAGGGTGCGGCCCGCGTTCGAGAACTCGGCGGCGAGAATCCGTCCGTACCGGCGGAGGTCGCCATCGAGATAGAACTTCTCGACCACGACGCGGAAGGAGTCGCCGCGCTGGATGGACGTGTTGAAGTCGATGTCCCATCCGAAGATCTCGGAGAGCTCCATCGCCAGTTCGCCGCGCTCGCCGATCGAGTCGATCGACTCGAACAGGCTGGACTCGATCACGCCAGCCGCGGTCTCCGTCCGCACTTCGTAGTCACGGGACGAGACCTCGGAGTGCAGCTGGCCGTTGCGGTTGAACACGCGCAGCGTGCGCAGTTCGTCGATGCCGTAGGCGAACGTGCGGAGCTTGCCGTCTTCGGTGAGAGAGACGCGGAAAGGCTGGCCCGGCTTCACGTCCTTGAGGTCGTAGGTCGGGCGCGCGCTCTCCACGAGGGTGTAGAGATCCCGGTCGCTCACGATGCCCGAAAGGGCGCCGCCCAGCGTCTGGCCGTCCCGGATTTCTCCCCGCGTGACCTTGAATCCGGGCGTCACGGCTGCCATGGCGAGCGACTCCATCCCTCCGGAGAAGAAGGACGGATCGATGGGCAGACCGGCGAGGCCTGCGGCGATCAGGAGGCGGATGGCGAGGTTCTTCAGAGGCTTCGAAACTCCAAGTTTGGATTATAGGCGCGGGTTTGCGGGAGGGCGCAAGGCGCAACCGCCCTGCATCCAATAAAATGCGCGCAATGAACGCCACCGCCGCGGCCGCCTCCACCGTCCTCGAGTCCTTTCCCATGAACGATTCCTCTCTCGAGGGGATTCGGGAGAAGGTCCTTGCGGGCAAGCGTCTTTCCTTCGACGACGGCGTCGCCCTCTACAAGACGAAGGACCTGCTCGGACTCGGGCGCCTCGCCAATCACGTTCGCGAGGCCATGCACGGCGACAAGGCGTACTTCGTGTGCAACACCCACATCAACCACACGAACGTGTGCGCGGCCACCTGCGACTTCTGCGCCTTCGCAGCCAAGACGGGCGAGCCCCGCGCCTACACGATGTCCCTCGACCAGGTCTTCGCCGACGTCGCGAAGCAGCCGAAGGCGTGCCGGGAGGTCCACATCGTGGGCGGCCTGCACCCCGACCTGCCGCTCCAGTACTTCGTCGACATGCTGAAGGGCATCAAGCAGATCCGCCCCGACATGCACGTGAAGGCCTTCACCGCGGTCGAGATCTTCTTCTTCAGCAAGCTCTACAAGAAGTCCGTTCCCGAGATCCTTCAGATCCTCAAGGACGCGGGCATGGACTCGATGCCCGGCGGTGGCGCCGAGATCTTCAACAAGGAGACGCGGAACAAGGTCATCAAGGGCAAGGCCACGGGCGAACAGTGGTTGGACGTGGCGCGGGAAGCCCACAAGCTCGGCATTCCGAGCAACTGCACGATGCTCTACGGTCACATCGAGACCATCGAGGACAGGGTCGATCACCTCATCCGCCTGCGCGAACTCCAGGACGAGACGAACGGCTTCGTCACCTTCATCCCCCTCGCGTTCCAGCCCTGGGAAGCGCCGTCGATGAAGCTGCCCGAGACCACGGGCTTCGAGGATCTGAAGGCGATCGCTGTCGCGCGACTGATGCTCGACAACATCCCGCACATCAAGTCCTACTGGATCATGATCGGGCCCCGCGTGGCGCAGATCGGCCTGTCGTTCGGCGCCGACGACCTCGACGGCACCGTGACCGAAGAGAAGGTGGCGCACGACGCAGGCGCGCCCACATCGCAGTTCCTCTCGGTCGACGAGCTGTGCCGCCTCATTCGCGAAGCAGGCCGGCGTCCCATCGAGCGGGACACCGTCTTCAACACGATCAGGGAGTGGTAGTGGGAGTGGTAGTGGGGGAGGGCCGCGCCGAACCGGCTGCGGTCTTCCACGGGAAGCCCCCCGAGAGGGCAAGCCGCGTCCAGTAACGCGTCGCGTCGCGGCCGACTCCGGGCACGAAGGCCTGGGGCGCCGAGCCTTCGGCGGCCTTGAGCCGGTCTTCCGCGCGGGCCGACCACTCGAGCACGCCGCGGACGTCGCGCCGTTGTCCGGCGTCGAGCATCATCGCGAAGGCCTCGGTGTAGGCGAAGCCGAGGCGCGCGAAGGCGACGCGCGAGATGAACTTCTCGGGTCCTCGGCGCGCTGCGACCTCGGCCTGCGCGAGTGCGGTTCCGGCTTCCGCGACGAGCGCGGGCGTGAACATCGACACCCAGGTGAAGCCGCCGTCCCCCGTCTGTGTGCTTCGCCGCATCGCGCCTTCGAACACACCCGCGTACCGGCGCATCGGCTCCGCGGCGGGGCCGTAGAACCGCGCGTAGTAATCGGCGAGAAGCGCGTCGACGTCGATCGAGGGGTCGTCCGCTAGCTTCGCCGCAACGTAGAAGTTGAGCCCCTGCGTGGCCCAGTTCTGCTGGGTCTCGCTCTCGAAGCGCTCGAGGCCCATCGAGTGCAGGAGCGGGATGTCGCGCCGGATCGCCGGCACGATCGGCCACGGCGTCATCACCAGGAAGTGGCCGTAGTACTCGTAGACGCCCGTGTGTTTCGTGAGCCGGGTCCATCCCCTCAAGTACTCGAGGTAGCGCCGATTGGTGGGGCAGGAGGGATCGCCGATCGCGTGGACGTGGCAGAACTCCCAGGGCATGTGGGTGACGAGGGTTGCGTAGCCGCTCGCGGGTCTTGCCTGCTGCGGGGGCGCTGTGTAGCGGTCGTAAGCGAGGATGCCGACCTGCCGGCCCGGGTGCGTCTTCGCGAGGGCTGCGAGCACCTCGTTCGCATAGTGCGTGAAGCGGTCGGCGAGTTGTCCCGGGCGCGCGTCGTAGAGCGCGTCGATCTTGCGGCAGCGGTCGCACTCACAAAAGCCACTGCCGTCGTTGGGGCTGATCGAGAAGAGCGGCGACTCCGGATGCGCGTCGAACCAGGCTCGGGCGGCGGCGATCGTGGCCTCGACGACGGTGGGATCGGTGGTGCAGAGCTGGTTGCTTCCTCCGCGCTTTCCGCCAACCAGAGCAAAGGCCTCGGGATGCCGCTCGAGACTCTCGGGCGTGAGCCTCAGGATGTTCTCCCAGTTGTGGCCGAAGGAAACGGGCGGGCCCACGCGCGCCCGCATGCGCGACGCCCACTCCAAAGCCCCCGGTCCGCCCTGCCACGCGAATCCGCCGATCGAGTCGAAGCCGGGGTCGTGGACGAGGTCGAGGTTGGGCACCGGGATCGTCCGGGCTTCGAGGACGTCCTCACCGAGCCCGGTCGGCATGAACCAGCGCACGCCGAGGACGCGCTCTATGAAAGCGTAGGCGCCATAAAGAGTCCCTCGCGGCGAGCCTCCGGTAATGGTGATCGTCCGCCGCGCGGCGTGGATGGCGTAACCATCGGCGTGTCGGGGCCCGGGGTCGGCCGGCCCTTCCGTCCGGGACTGAGGCCTCTCGACCCCAAGCCGGATCTCCACGGCCTCGGGGCCCCTGGTGCCGATATCACGGACTACCAGTTGCGCGCCCGATGTCCTTTGCACGTAGGTCTGGAGCTCACGGGCCGCGGTGAGGATCTCCGCGGGGGCGCTCTTCGGAATCACGATGGCCGCACGCGCCACTCCCTCGTCGACGATCTTCTCGCCACACGCCGCGCCGAGGAGGGCCAGCCCGATCGTGGCCGTCCTCGCGAGTCGCCGAACGCGTGCCGCCGTCTCTCGTTTCATCGCGCGCCGCCACGATAAACCCGCAGGGACGCTTCCCCGGGGGGCCGTCCGAGCCTCGACTCGCGCCTACTCCACCGGCTCGAGCGCTTCGCTCACGTCTTGGGCACCGAGGCGATAGCGGCGCGGAACACGGGGCCCCACTGCGGTCATCACCTGCCACGCGTTCGTGCCCGCCCAACCCGCAACATCCCAGGCGGAAGGAGCGTCGCCGAAGAGCGTCACCTCGTCGCCCTCTGCGAGGGCGGGGGCGTTCGTGGCGTCGAGCATGGTGAGGTCCATGCAGACGGTCCCCGCGATGGGCAGAGGTGCGGCGCCGAAGCGCGCGAACCCCCGCTCGCGCATTCCGTCGGTGCGCGGGAGGCCGTCCGCGTAGCCGGCATTGAGCGTCGCGATCCGCGTCTCGTCGGTGGCCACGAAACGGCCACCGTAGCTCACGCCCGTGCCCTGAGGAATGGTGGTGACGCGGGCCACCCGCGCCCGGAACTCCATCGCGGGTTCAACGTCCATGGGCGGCGACAGCGGCCGCGGGGGGATGCCGTAGAGGAGAAGCCCCGGTCGAACTGCGGTGTGGCTCTCGCGCAGGAAGGAGAGACCCGCGCTGTTCGCGGCGTGGATCAGCCTCGGTCGCACGCCGAGGGCGGAGAGCCGCACGATCGCCTCATCGAAAAGATCGAGCTGGCGTTCCGTCGTGACCGCGTCCTCGTCGGCGGACGCGAGGTGCGTCATGAGGCCCTCGATTTCGACCACGCCGGAGTCCTCGAGCCGGTGCACCATGGGCTCGATCTCGCGGAGCGAGAAGCCGAGGCGCGACATGCCGGTGTCCGCCTTCACGTGCACGGGCAGCACCCCTCGGCTGTCGTCAGGATCGAGTGCGCACAGCGCCCGCACCTGCTCCGCCGTCGAGACGATCGCGGTGAGACGGAAGGCGAAGAGATCCTCGATCTGATCCGGCGCGAAGCCGGTGAGCACCAGCAACGGCGTCTCGATGCCCGCTCGACGCAGCGCGATGGCCTCGTCGACGTAGGCGACGGCAAGGAGCGGCACGCCCATCGGCTCGAGCGCCCGTGCCACCGCGAGGGCGCCGTGGCCGTAGGCGTTGGCCTTGAGGACGGGGATGACGGCGCGCGGGCCCGCGAAGAGCCGGATCGCGCGATAGTTCTCGCGGATGCGGTCGAGATCGATGCGCGCGAAGGCGGGGTGACGCGACGGCTTCGCCTGTGTGCTCATCGGGCCGCGCGGCGTCAGTAGTCGGAGCCGCCGCCGAAGCCCGAGCCGTAGTCTTCGGGAGCGCGGTTCTCGAATCGCGTGAACTCGCGGAGGAAGACCAGGTTCACGGTGTCCGTAGGGCCGTTGCGCTGCTTGGCGATGATGAGCTCGGCGCTGCCACGGTTCTCCTCGGTCGGGTTGTAGACCGAGTCCCGGTAGATGAACATGACGATGTCGGCGTCCTGTTCGATAGCACCCGATTCGCGCAGGTCGGAGAGCTGCGGGCGGCGATCGGTGCGCGCCTCGGGCGCGCGGGACAGCTGGGACAGCGCCAGCACGGGAACGTCGAGTTCCTTGGCGAGGCCCTTGAGAGAGCGGCTGATCGACGAGATTTCCTGCTGGCGGTTCTCGACGCGACCGCCCGAACCCATGAGCTGGAGGTAGTCGACGACGATCATGCCGAGGCCATGCTCGGATTTCAGGCGCCGGCATTTCGCGCGCAACTCGAGCGGAGTCAGGAACGACGCGTCGTCGATGAAGAGCGGGAGTTTGTGGAGCTCCGCCCACGCGCTCGTGAGCTTGCCCCAGTCGGAGTCCCGCAGCTGGCCGCGGGTCACGAGGCCCGACTCGATGCGCGCCTCCGAGAAGATGAGGCGCTTCACGAGCTGCTCCTTCGACATTTCGAGGGAGAAGATCGCGACGGGCTCGGCCGTGGCCTGGGCCGCGGTGCGCGCGAGGTTGAGGGCGAACGAGGTCTTGCCCATGGCGGGACGGGCGGCGAGGATGATGAGGTCGCCGCGCTGGAAGCCGCTTGTCATGCGGTCCAGATCGACGAAGCCCGTGGGCACGCCGGTGATCGAGTCCTTCGACTGCGAGAGCTTCTCGATCTGCTCGAACGTGCCCTTGATGAAGTCCTTGACGGGCACGAGGCCCGCGCGGATCTTTCGCTCGGCGATCGCGAAGATCGCCTGTTCGGCGCGGTCGAGGATGGCGTCGGCCGAGTCCTGGGCGTCGCCTGCTTCCTGGGCGATGCGCGAAGAGGCGTGGATCAGGTTCCGGAGGACGGAGGCCTCACGGATGATCTTGCTCCAGTTGAGGACGTTCTCGAGACGCGGGACGCCTTCGACGAGGCCCGCGAGATAGGCGACGCCGCCCGCGGCGTCGAGGCTCTGGGTGCGCGTGAGCTCGTTCTTGAGGGTGACGAGGTCGATGGGATCGCTCTTCTCGGTGAGCGTCGCCATGGCCTCGAAGATGCGCCGGTGCGCGTCCCGGTAGAAGTCGTCCCGGGTGAGGACTTCCGCCGCGGAGTTGAAGGCCTGGTTGTCGACCAGAATCGCGCCGAGGACGGTGCGCTCGGCGTCCGCGTTGTGGGGCAGCACGCGCTCGCCGAGGTTCCCCTGGGGCGCGCCGCCTTGTGAAAACGTCGTGGTCGACATAGCGACGTTCCGCCTGAAGAGGGAGGCGCCCTTGAGGCGCCCCCTCTCGAACGGCTCTTACGCTTCCTTGGTGACGAGGAGGCGGATGGTGGTCTCGACCTCAGGGTGCAGGCGCACCTTGATGGTGTGCTCACCGAGCTTCTTGATGGGCTCTTCGAGCGTGACCTTGCGCTTCTCGACCTCGAAACCCTTCGCCTTCAGCAGATCGGCGATGTCGTTCGAGGTGACGGAACCGTAGAGGTTGTCGCCTTCGGCGACGCGGCGGGGCACCACGAAGCGCATGCCGTCGATCTTCTTCGCGAGTTCCTCGAAGACCGCCTTCTCCTTCGCGAGCTTGATCGCGAGATCCTTGCGCTCCTTCTCGATGCGCGCCTTGTTCTGCGGGGTCACGGCCAGAGCCTTGCCCTTGGGGAGAAGGAAATTGCGGGCATAGCCCTCGGCTACCTTGACGACATCGCCACGGCGTCCGAGCGACTCCCAATCTTCACGAAGAATGACTTCCATTGTTTGTTACCTCAGAAGGGAATTACTGAAGGTTCTCGCTCGGGGGCGCGGCCTTTGGGCCGGGGCTGAGATAACGCCCCCTGAAGTCGAACCATTGATCGAAGAGACCGAGAAGAGACAGAAGGAGAGCCCACGGACCGAGCAGCGACGCGAGAAGAAGGGCGGCGCGCATCAGGTCGCTCGAGAAGAGCCGGCTGGCGAGGAAGGCCAGCACCGACAACCCCTGGAGCAGGAACAGGAAGAAGGTCACCGCGAGTCCGTTCCAGGCCACGGCGTGGAACGACGGGGCCAGGAGGAGCGCTCCTGAACCGATGAACGCGATCACGAGAGCCCAGGGCCAGCGCAGGAGGAGCAGTTCGTGGCGAGGGTAGCCCGTGGCGCCGCTGCGGCCGACGAGGCGACCGAGAGCCACCGCATTCAGGACCACGATGCAGGCGGCGGAGATGACGGACAGCGCCGGATAGAGGGTGAGGATGCCGGCGCGGATCTGCTCGATCGCGGCCTTCGCCTCGGCGGGTTCGATCGCGGCCTGGGTCGACCAGTCGCTGAAGGCCTTCTGGACCTGCGGAGTCTGGAGGGTCTCCTCCATGGGGGCGGTCCCGGAGACGAGGACCACGGCGAGAGCCTCGATGGCGAGGATCGCAAAGCCCGCGGCGCACCCCGCGATGACGCTCTTCCGGCGGCTCATGACTTCTCCGGCCACGAGCGCCCACGCCCCGAACAGGACGACGAAGCTGAGGGCGATTTCGGGTGAATCAATCACGGAGATCACGAGAGAAGCGGTGATGAGGGCGAGGAAAGCGTGGCTGAGCCGGCCCGAGAGCCGCACCAGCAGGATCGGCGTCGCCGCGAAGAGGCCGGCGAGACTCAAAGGGAAGGCGAGGAAGGGAGCGCTCGCCGCGAAACGCGGCAGCAGGAAGAGAAGCCCGGCCATCGACCCCGCCACGAGGGCGAGGCCGGTGGACGGCGGCGCAGACACAGGGACGCCCATGGATCGGATCTCCGACTCTGGACGTCCCTGGTCTTCGCCTGAGGGTTCGAGGCCTGAGGGCTCGATTGGAACCTACTCGGTGGAGTAGGGGATGAGCGCCATCTGGCGGGCGCGAAGAATGGCCGTGCGGACCTTGCGCTGGCAGGGCGCGCACGTGCCGAACATGCGACGGGGCAGGATCTTCGCGCGCTCGGGAATGAACGCAAGGAGCAGCTTCGTGTTCTTGTAGTCGACGTAGTCGACCTTCTCCGAACACAGCTTGCAGGTCTTGCGGCGACGGAAGAATCCGCCCTTGCCGCCACCCTTGCGCTCGCCACGCTCCGGACGATCGCCGCGCGCTTCGCCGCTGCGGCCCTTGAATTCAGGGGTTTCCATGTCGCTCACTGCGCACCTCCCTCGAAGCCACGATCCTTCTCACGGACGATCGCGCGCCGCGCCTGGTCCTTGCGGCTGCGGATGCCCTTCTTGCGCTCGGCCTTCTTCATTTCCTCGTCGATGCGGATGGCGAGGAAACGGACGATGCCGTCGGTGACGCGCATGCGGCGCTCCACTTCGCTGATCGAGCTGCCGGGGGCATTCGCCACCATGAGCACGTAGCTGCCTTCGCGGTTCTTGCCGATCGTGTAGGCGAGGCGCTTCTTGCCCCACTTCTCGACCTTCTCGACCGTGCCGTTTTCCTTCTCGATGAATCCCTTGACGGTGGCCGTCAGGGTATCCACTTCCGCTTCTCCGAGGTTCTGTTCGGCGATGAACAGAATCTCGTACTGTCTTTGGCTCACGTGTTTCTGATCTCCTTATGGATCAAGTTTCGATAAGAGAGCTGCTTTGGCGGGACAGGACGAGGACGCCATCTCATGGGCGCCTCTCCCGCTACCGGCAGCAAGGAGGTGTTTTTTGAACGGCCCGCAAGTCTAGCAGGACTTCGGGGCTACTCCGCCTGGGGCTTGGCCCCGTTGAAGGCGTTCATCGCGTGCTCCACGCCGTGCTCGACGAGGGCGAGCACCGCGTCGGCCGCCTTCGCGACCATGTCCTGGACGCGCAGGATCTCGGAGTCGGTGAAGTCGGAGAGCACGTAGCCCGCAAGATCGATCACGGGGTCGGCGCTGCCGATGCCGAATCGCAGACGGGGGAACTCCTCGGTGCCGATGGTCTCGATGATCGACCGGAGACCGTTCTGCCCGCCGTGGGACCCGCGCGCCCGGATCCTCAAGGATCCGAGCGGCAGGGCGACGTCGTCCGAAATCACGACGAGCCGGTCGGGCTCGGCGTTGAAGTAGCGCAGGGCGGCTTCGACCACGGGTCCCGAGCGGTTCATGAAGCTTTGCGGCTTCACGAGAACGACCCGCTCGCCCGCGACCTCGGTTTTCACCGCCCAGCCCTCGTCGATCCTCTCGACGGGGCCAAGCTCGAGCCGCTGCGCCAGTTCGTCGACCACCATGAACCCGGCATTGTGCCGGGTTCGCCGGTACTTCTCGCCCGGGTTTCCGAGGCCGACGATCAGGCGCATGAAACGCTACTTCTTCTTTGCGTCCTTTCCAGCGGCGGCATCGCCCTCGGCAGGAGCCTTGCCCTTCTTCGCGACTTCGGGTTCGGCTGCCGCAGGAGCGTCGGTCGCGGCCGCAGCCTCTTCCGCATGCTTCGCCACGACGTGGGCCACGAGAAGGTCGCCGTCGGTCATGATCTTGACCTTGTCGGGCGCCGGCACCGCCGACACGCGAACTTCGCCGCCGATTTCGAGGGCGGTGATGTCGATCGAGAACTTCTTCGGAATGTCGAGGGGCAGGCAGGAGACGAGGAGCTCGCGCGTGACGAACTCGAGCAGGCCGCCGTGGGTCTTGACGCCCACGGGTACGCCCACGAGCTCGACGTGGACCTTGACCTGAATCGGCTTGTCGAGGGCGACCTCGTAGAAGTCGGCGTGGAGGAACTCGGAGCGGACGGGATGGACCTGGTAGTCCTTCAGGATCACTTTCCGCTTCGTGCCTTCGAACTCGAGGTCGACGAGCGTGTTCTCGGCGGCGCCGGTCTTGAAGACGGCGGCGAGCTCGCGGGGAGACACGCTGACAGCCACGTTCTCCTTCCCGGGGGCGTAAACGATGGCGGGGATCCGGCCACGGGCACGGAGGCGGCGGGCTTCATTCTTGCCGCGCTGTTCGCGGGCTTCAGCGGAAACAACGATGTCTGACATGGCTTCTCGTCTTCAACTCTTATGCGACGGAACCCCTTGAGCGAAGGGACCTTGCGACGGCGAGGGTCCTGACTTCAGGAGGCTTCGTCAAATGAAGAGGCTCGTGACCGACGCCTCTTCGTGGATGTTCTGGATGGCCTTGCCCATCAGCTCTCCGATGGGCAGAACGACGATCTTATCTGATTTTCTCTCCGGCTTCTCCTCGATGGAGTCGGTGACGATCAGCTGGGAGATCCGGCTTGCGTTGATGTTCCGGACCGCGTTCCCCGACAAGACGGCGTGCGACGCGGAAGCAAGGATGCGGCCCGCCCCGGCGTCCGCGAGGGCCTCCGCCACCTTGCACAGGGTTCCGGCCGTGTCCACGAGGTCGTCCACGATCAGGACGGTCTTGCCGGACACGTCGCCGATGACATTGTGGACCTCGGCCACGTTCGCGGTCTCGCGGCGCTTGTCCACGATGGCGAGGGTGGCGCCGAGACGCTTCGCGTAGGCGCGGGCCCGTTCGACGCCGCCTGCGTCGGGAGACACCACGCACAGATCCTCGAGGCCCATCTGCGCCACGTGGTCGATGATGACGGGAGCGGCGAAGAGGTGGTCGACGGGCACGTCGAAGAAGCCCTGGATCTGCGAGGCGTGGAGGTCCATCGTGAGAACGCGGTTGCAGCCCGCGGTGGAGATGAGATTTGCCACGAGCTTCGCGGAGATGGGTACGCGGGGGCGGTCTTTGCGGTCCTGGCGGGCGTAGCCGTAGTAGGGAAGGACGGCCGTGATGCGGGCGGCGCTCGCGCGCTTGAACGCGTCGATCATGATGAGCAGTTCCATCAGGTGCTCGTTGACCGGGGTCGATGTCGACTGGAGGACGAAGACGTCCTTGCCGCGCACGTTCTCTTCGATCTGGAACCAGACTTCGCCGTCGAGGAACCGCGACAGGTGGACCTTTCCGAGCGGCACCTTGAGGTAGCGCGAGACCGATTCGCCCAGCGAACGGTTGGCGCTTCCGGTGAAGATCTTCATGTCGTGAGGGGGTCGGATCATCGGGTCCTTCGGGCTCTTTGAGGATCGGCGTCGGGATCGTCCGGGGGGACGCGTTCCCTATTCTCTCTCTTGCCTTGGCTGGGGCGGAAGGATTCGAACCTTCGAATGCGGGATTCAAAGTCCCGAGCCTTACCGCTTGGCGACGCCCCAGTGCGAGAGCCTCTTGTGCGGGCGAAGCTTAACGAACTGGAGAGGTCAGTCCGCTCGCCGGACTTCAAAACCGCTCGCGAAGGCTTGCCGCGATACGAAGGCGCAGCGCCGGCTCGGGATGCCCACGGCTTTCAGCTCGCGCGCGGCATCCGCCCGGGCCGAGGTACTTTCGAACAGCAGGAAGAAGGAAGAACCGCTCCCCGACATCGCGGCCAGGGTGGCCCCGTGATGCCGCGCAGCGGCGCGCAGCACGCGCGCGGTCGCCGCGAGGGGGGCGCTCACCGCGATCGCCGCGGGCCCGAGGTCGTTGCGGAGGGTTGCGACTCGGGGAGACTCTCCGCGCTCGCAGTGCCGCAGGAAGGCGTCGATTCGCGACGGCCGCCTCGGCCCCCCGCCGCGTGCCGCGAACTGCCCGAATACGGCCGCGGTCGAAACGCCGCCCGCGCCCGGAACGAGGAGCACCTTCTCCTTGAGACGCAGATCAAGGGGGTGGATGTCGTCACCCCGACCAAGACCGAGCGCGGGGCCTCCGAAGAGGAAGTAGGGCACGTCCGCGCCGAGCGACTTCGCGGCGTCCACGAGGCCCTCGGGCCCGAGGTTCAGCCCCCACATCGAGTCGAGGGCGCGCAGGACGGTGGCGGCGTTGCTGCTGCCGCCGCCCAGGCCGCCCCCGATCGCGATGCGCTTCTGGATCGTGATCTCGACCCCGCGCGTGTGCCCGGCGAGGGACTGCATCCGCACCGCCGCGCGGTGGCAGAGGTTCGTTTCGTCGCAGGGGACCCCCGGGTGCGCCGACCGGATCACGATGCCGCGAGGCCGTGGCTTCAGCGTGATGAGGTCGTGGAGGCTCAAGGTCGCGAAGATCGTCTTTAGTTCATGGTATCCGCCCGGCAGCTTGCCCGTGACTTCGAGGCCGAGGTTGATCTTCGCGAACGAACGGAAGGTGCGCGGCTTCATCTTCATTTCTTGAGCCCCAGGCGGCCCGACATCTCTGCGAGCGTCCAGGCATGGGCGCGGGCGCCGCCGAAGTCGAACGCGCCGGGCCCCGGGGCCACGGTTTCCGGATCCTCGAAGGAGAGGATGAGGCGTCCGCCCGCCGGGCGCTCGACGACGAGTTGCGCGGGCTGGGAGGCATCGAACCGCCAGGACGTGCGCAGGGAATCGGGGGGGCTGCCGAGAATCGCGGACACGAGATCGGCCGGCGAGACGTCGATGCCGAAGAGCTGTTCCATCACGGCCGCGGTCGCGGGGCCTTCGTACATGGCTTCGTCCAGAGGGAGATCGGCGCGCAGGCGACCGTCCCGCGCGATGAGCAGGAATCGCAACCCGGCGCCCGCCGGGATCTCGATGCGGAGCGAGTCCGGCCGCGCCACTCCGAAGACGAGCCGTGCGCGGACGCGGCCCTGGGGCCCGGAGAGTTCGATCTTTCCACCCGCCGACAGCCCCGAAACGTCGCGCAGCGTTGCGATCTCGGCGGGGGTGGCGATGTGGCCTCGGGCCGCGCAGGCTCCGGAAGCGACGACCAGCAGCAGCGCGGCCGCGGCTCGCCGTCCCGCGCGCCCAAGAGGAAGGCGGGACCGGGTCAAGGCTTCTTCGGCACCTCGGAGCCGAGGCTCCGGATCCTTCCCTCGACGAGCGCGCGGTCGAGTTCTCCGTCTTCGTCCTCGGCGGCGAGCGAGGCTTTCAGGTACTTGAGGGCCTCCTCGTTCAAGCCGCGGGCGGCGAGGATCAGGCCCAGGTGGGCGAGAACCACCGCGTTCTTGTCCTGACTCACAACCGCCTTCCGGATGGCGGTCTCCGCTTCCTCGTGACGGCCGAGGCGGTAGAAGACCCAGGCGAGGCTGTCGAGGTACGACCCGTTGTCGGGCTCGGAGGCCACCGCCTTGTTGATGAGGGTGAGCGCTTCCTCGGGCTTTACGTTGCGATCGGCGTTCATGTAGCCGAGGTAGTTCAACGTGATCGCCGAGTCGGGTGCTATGGCGAGGGCGTCGCGGAAGGCCTTCTCGGCTTCGTCGAAGCGCTTGAGCCGCTCCAGCACGGCGCCGAGGCTGAAGAGACCTCGAACATTCTTCGGGTCCTTCGCCACCGCCTGCGTGTAGAACTCGCGTGCCCGCTCCAGGTTCTTGCCGCGCTGGTAGAACTCGGCGGCTGCGAGGAGTTCCTCGGCCTGTGCGGTGGGAGCGGAAACGCTCGCGTCGATCATCGCCGCCGCTTCCTTCTCCTGGCCCGCACCCCGGAGCGCGTAGGCCTCGAGCACGCCGAGGTCCTTCTCGTCCTTGAGCGCGGGGTCGAGCCGGGCGGCGCGGACTTCCTTCAGGGCCGTCGCGAAATCCTTCGCGGAGATCAGAGCGTCGATACGGTAGGTAACGAGGGACGCGTCCTTCTCCTTGACCGCGTTTACCGCCTCGCCGAAAGCGTCGGCGGCCTCTCGGTACTTGCCGAGCCGCTGTCGCACCATGCCGGCGTGGGCCCAGAACACGCGGTTGTTGCGGCCGATGCTTTCCGCATCCTCTCCTGAGGTATTCCGCCTGACGAGGGCGCCGAGCTTCTCGTCGGCCGCGTCGAGCGAGCCCTTCTGCTCGAGCAGGGTGACCACGAGGAAGGCGGCCTTGAGGTCGCGCGGGGCGCTTGCGGCGAGACTCTCGGCAATATCGAGCGCTTCGTCATAGCGGCGCAACTCCTTGAGCGCCCGCGCCTTCATGTCGCGGGCGAAGCGGTTCTCGGCGTCCTGCTTCAGGATCTGATCGGCGACGGTGAGGGCCTCGGCGTCCTTCCTGGACTCGATCAGGATCTCGCCCATCTTCAGGCGGGTCACGAGATCTTCGTTATCCAGGCGGGCGGCGGCCTCGTAGTGCTTGAGTGCCTCCTCCGGTTTTCCGGTCTGCTGTTTGATGTCGCCAAGGAGCTGCAGCACTTTCGGATCCGTGCCGTCCGCCGCGACCGCGGTTTCGAGGGCGGCGACGGCTCCTGCGGTATCGCCCGCGCCCATCGAGAGGGTCGCGACCTGGACGAGGGCGTCGCCGTTTCGCGGGTCGGCGACGGAGAGACGCTTCCAGGTGTCGAGGGCGGCCTTTTCGTCACGGAGGACCGAGTAGATGCGGGTCAGATCCCGCAGGGGAGAGGGATCGGCGGGATTGATCGCATACGCCGCCTCGAACTCTTTGGCCGCGAGCCTCAACTCGGCCTCCCCGCCCCCGGACTGAGCGTAGAACTGATGAATGAGACCGGCCAGGCTCCGAAGGTCGGCGCGATCAGGTGCGAGACGGATGGCCCGGCCCACCGCGTCGATGGAGAGCGGGAAACGGTCGCGCTCGGCGTGGATGCGCGCCATCTCGGCGAGGGCGTCGGCGGCGCGGGGATCGGCCTTGAGGGTCTGCTGCAGCGCGGCGAGCGCCTCGTCGGCCTTACCCGCTTCCTTGAGGGACAGGGCTTCGAGGTAGAGGCCGTACGCGGCGGACCGGCTCGGGGGAGGGGCAGGCGACGTCTGAATCCAGAGCGCCACCGCCAGCAGGGGAAGGGAGATCATCGCCGCCTGATTGTGTCACGGCCCCCTGCGATTCGGGGAGGAACCCCAGGGGGCCGCGCCGCCGTCTGGCCTACGCGGCGTTACGGTCGCGCAGGCGGTGCTGATCGCAGATCGCGGCCTTCAGCTTCCGGACCGCTTCGGGGCCGCCGTCGCCCGCCCGAAGCAGGTCGAAGAACTTCCGGCCGGACGCGTCGCCCCACGACCGGGAAGGGACGGTGACGCTCGTCTCTCCCGCTTCGTTGCGCCAAAGGCTGAAACCCACGAGCTTCAGCCCGGCAAGAAGGTGGTCTTCCGACTCGAACAGGATCTCGGCCTCCCCGATGAGGTTCTTGGGGCCGTTCTCTCTGTCGATGAATTCGATACGCATGTCTCTCTCCCTGATTTCTCGAAACGTGTTCTTTTTGCTTTGGATGGTTTGGACCCGGAACGGGGAGAGAGGCGACCGGGGCCGATGGAGTCCGTCGATGGACGCCCGGAGGCTAGGCGACACTGCGGACGGATCGGGTCCGCGAGCTTCGGCAAAAACTTGCCCCCGAACGAACAATTCCTCTATAAAGCTCGCGGATGCAAGACCCGTTCCAAGAAAAGCGCCGAGCCAGCGCGCTCCGCTCGAATCGAACCGGCCTCCTCCGGGGCGTGGCGCTCGTGGCCGTCGTCGGCGTCGTCCTGGCCGTCGTCCAGTCCCTGAACCGCCCCCGCTCGAAAGGTGACCCCGGGGGGAGCGCCGGTCCCTCCCCGCCGGTCGGCACGGCATCCCCGGGCCGTTCTCCCGAAGGCTACGCGCCCACGGATCCGAAGGCCGAGACACTGGAGGCCCTGGTCTTCGAATCGTTTACGGCCGCCGGAAAGAAGGGCGTGCAGCTCGAGGCCAAGGGCTCTTCCGGCCGCGAGTCGGAGCGCCGGTTCCTGGATGGCGTCAAGGCGCGAATCCCCTTTGTGAGCCAGGGACGGCAGGCCTCGATGGAGATCGTGGCCGACCACGCGCAGCACGTCGCGAGCCGACCCTCCGCCCTTTTCCAGGGCCACGTCCGGATGACCACGGACGATGGCCTCGTCCTCGAGACCGACGAACTCTTCTATGACGGCCGCGATGGTCTCGCCCAGAGTGAGCGCAAGGTCACCTGGCGCCGAAAGGACATCTCCGGCGAGGCGATCGGCATGCTGTACGAAGGCTGGAGCGACTCGATCACCTTCTTCAAGGATGTCCGCATCCGCCTGCGGGATCCGGACGACGCGCCCGCCGATATCGATGCCGACGCCGGCTGCCTTTCCCGAGACCAGAACACCCTTTTCCTTGAAGGCAACGTCCGCGTCGTCCAGGGCGGCAACCGCACTCGTTCGGGGGCGCTTGCCCTTTTCTTCGGGGAGGATCGCGCCATCTACCGCGCGGTCTTCCGCGACGGGTTCGAACTCATCACTCAGGGCGACACCGCGGGCCTCGGTTTCTCGTTTCCGCGGGCGAGCGGGCGCAAGACGATCCGCGGTCGCCGCCTGGACGTGACCTTCGGTGAGGGACGGGCCCTCGAGGAGGTGTCCGCAGGGCCAGAGGCGGTGATGATCGTGGAGCCCGGGCCCTCCGACCCCCCTGAACGTCGGGAGATCCGAGGCGACAGCCTCACCTTCAAGTTCGCGCCGGGCGGAAAGCTGCGCGAGTACCTCGGCACGAGCGGTACCAGCGTCCGCTTCATCCCCCTCGATCCGAGTGCCGGCGAGCCCCGTTCGATCTCCGCCACCGACTTCGTGGCCACGATCGATCCCGCGACGGGCGAGGCCCAGAACATCACCTTTATCGAGAACGTCGTCTTCGAGCGGAAGAACCAGAAGGGCAAGGGGGCCAAAGCCGACTTCAGCGAGAAGACGGCGCGCATGGTGGTGTCGGGCGGAGCCACCTTCGACGACTCCCTCGCGAAAGTGGCGCTGACGGCGGGCTCCATCGACATCGACACCAAGACGGGGTCCTTCCGCGCCTGGGGCGGCGTGCGTCACACTCAGAAGGGCGGACTCCCCGGCGCTCCGTTCGGCGCCCCCGGGGCCGACCTCCTCGCCACGAGCCGCCAGGTGCTCTACGACGCTCCGCTCAAGACGACGAAGTACACCGAGCGCGTCATCTTCCGGGCGGGCGGCGACGAGATGCGTGCGGCCGCCATCGAAACCATCGAATCGGCGCAGGGCCCCACGATCACCGCCGAGACCGAGGTTGAGATCCTCGTCGCGGGCGGTGTCTCCGGCACCGGCATCGACGCCCGCGCCACGAAGATGGTCTATACCCCCACCGACCGGACATTCGCCTTCGAGGGCACCGCCGAGGTCCGACAGAAGGACTTCGAGACGAAGGCGCCCGTGATCAGAGTGAGCCTTATCCAGGCTTCAGGCTTCGAGATCCGCAGCCTCGAGGCGAAGGGGGTGGGAGTCACGATCAAGGCGGGCGAACGGCGCGCCGAAGGGACGCAACTGGCCTACACGCCGAAGGACGGGCGTGTCGCCATGTCGGGCGCCCCCGTCAAACTCGAGGACCAGGGCCGTCTCGTCCAGGGCAAGTCGATCACGTTCTCGACCTCGGGCGACCGGGTGGAAGTCGTGGGCGAAGAGGGCCGAACCGAAACCGTGCTTCAAAGGAAGATCAAGAAACCGTGAGCGCCCCGACGATAGTCCTGCGCGCCGATGGCCTCACGAAGGCCTACGGCTCGCGCGTGGTGGTCCGCAACGTCAGCATCGAAGTCTCCACCGGCGAGGTGGTAGGGCTGCTCGGCCCGAACGGCGCGGGCAAGACCACGACCTTCTACATGGTGGTGGGTCTCACCAAGCCCCGCTCAGGCTCGGTGCTGCTCGGCCGGGACGACATCACGAGCCTGCCCATGTATCTGCGCGCCCGGGCCGGCATCGGCTACCTGCCCCAGGAGACGAGCGTCTTCCGCAAGCTCACCACTGAGGAGAACGTTCTCGCCGTCCTCGAGACCCTCGGCTACTCGTACCGCGAGCAGAAGACGCGCGCCTTGGAACTGCTGCAAGAACTCGGCATCGCCGGCCTCGCCCAGCAGCGCGCCGATACGCTCTCGGGCGGTGAGCGCCGACGTCTCGAGATCTGTCGGGCGCTCGCCGCGTCTCCGCTCTTCATCCTTCTCGACGAGCCGTTCGCGGGCATCGACCCGATCGCAGTGGCCGACATCCAGCGCATCATTGCCTACCTCAAGAAGCGCGGCCTCGGCATCCTCATCACCGACCACAATGTGCGCGAGACCCTGCGCATCACCGACCGCGCCTACATCATCCGCGAGGGCGAGGTCTTCCGCGCGGGCACCCCGCGCGAACTCGCCACCGACGCCGAGGTGCGTCGCGTGTATCTCGGCGACGACTTCGACCTGAACCTTCCGGAGAAGCGGAGCTAGAGCTCCGCGTGACCATGCAGCAGCGCCTGACGCTCTCGCCCAAGATGTCGCAGCGTCTCGTGCTGACGCCTGCGATGCAGCAGGCGATCAAGCTGCTGCCGCTCACCACCCTCGAACTCGCGGACGTCATCAACCAGGAGATCAACGAGAACCCGCTGCTCGAAGAGATCCCGGACGACGAGCCCGGGGGACCGGCGCCCGAGATCGAGGGCGACGGGGCGGATGGTCCGCCCGCCTCCGAGGCCGACTTCGAAAGCGAGTCCGGCTTCGAGTCCACCGGGGAGGTCGCCGACTTCGGCGCCGAGCCCGCGCCGGTGGAGGCGGTCCCAGAAGCTCCGGAACCCACGGGCCTCCAGGACGCCGATCTCGATCGCCTGTTCGAGAACGTGGTCGACGACGTGGGCGTGCGCGACATGGCGCGGAGCGACCCCGACTCCGAGTACTCGATCGAGAACCGCCTCTCGACCACCATCGACCTTCGGGATCACCTGCTCGCCCAGATGCGCCACGCCGTGGCCCCTGAGATCGTCGGACGCCTCGCCGAGGCCGTGATCCAGAATCTCGATGACGACGGCTACCTGCGCACCCACGACCCTGCGTGCGAGGCGAGCGACCATGCGGCGTGCGGGCGCATCGTGCCGACGACCCTCGATGAGGTCTGCGTGTGCGCGGACCTCGATCCCGAGACGCACCGGGAGGAGGCGACGAGGGCGCTCGCTCTGGTGCAGACATTCGATCCCGCAGGCGTCGGAGCCCGCGATCTGCGCGAGTGCCTGCTCATCCAGCTTCGCTACTTCGGCTTCGGGGACACGCCGGCCGCCGCCATTGTCGAATCGCACATGCGGGCACTCGAGATGCGGGATGTGGCCGGCCTCGTGCGCGCGCTCCAGCGGCCCGAAGCCGAGATCCTCGACTGGCTCGACCTCATCGAAGGACTCGATCCTCGTCCGGGCTCCACCCTGTCCGCGAAAGCGCCGTCGTACGTCGTCCCCGACGTGATGATCTTCAAGAAGGACGGGCACTTCGTCGTCGAGCTCAACGACGACTCCCTGCCGCGCCTCCGCATCTCGTCCTCCTATCGCCAGTTCCTGAACGCGGGGTCGCCCGCGGACGACGAAGCCAAGACCTACGTGCGGGACAAGATGCGCAGCGCGCTCTTCCTCATCAAGAGCGTGGACCAGCGCCAGCGCACGCTCTATAAGGTCGCCGACTCGATCGTGCGCCGGCAGGAGGCGTTCTTCGAGCAGGGCATCTCGGGCCTCCGCCCCATGGTGCTCCGCGACGTCGCCGACGACATTTCGATGCACGAGTCCACGGTGTCCCGCATCGTCCAGAACAAGCACGCGCACACGCCCCAGGGCGTCCTGCCCCTCAAGTTCTTCTTCCACTCCGGCCTCAAGGGCGATTCGGGTGAGTCGGTGAGCTCGGTCGCGATCAAGGAGAAGATCCGCCACATGATCGACGCGGAGACGCCGGGCAAGCCCCTCTCCGACGCCCAGATCGGTCAGATCCTTTCGTATCAAGGCACCACCATCGCGCGCCGCACAGTGGCGAAGTACCGTGAGGAGATGCGCATCCCGTCTTCGTCCGAGCGGAAGGGTCGGCCACGGTGAGGAAGAAGGCGAAGCCCGAGCCCCAGGGCGTCCCCGTTTCCGCGCTCCTGAGCGAAGCGGCCGGCCCCCTCGGCCTGCGCCTGCTCGGCGGAACCGCGGGGCTGCAGAACCTCATCACCCGGTCGCGCGTCCAGCGCCCCGGCCTCGCCCTCACCGGATTCACCCAGTACCTGAGCGCCGGTCGGGTGCAGATCCTCGGAGGCAGCGAGTCCTCCTATCTGAAGACGCTGTCGGTCCGCGAGCGCGCCGCCGTGCTCCGCATGCTCATGGCCCGGGAACTCTGCTGCGTCGTGGTCACCCGCGGCCTCGAGGTTCCGCCGGAACTGCGACGCGAGGGCGACGCCCGCGGCATCCCGGTTCTCGCGACCGCGGTCGACTCGACGCCGTTCATCAAGAAGCTCAACGAGTTTCTCGAGGACTGCCTCGCCCGAACTGCGCGCCTCCACGGCGTCCTCATCGACGTGCTCGGCGTTGGCGTCTTCATCCGCGGGGCCAGCGGCATCGGCAAGTCGGAGTGCGGTCTCGAACTCGTCGACCGAGGTCACAGGCTCGTCTCGGACGATGCGGTCGACGTCAAGGCCACGAGCCAGGGTCTGCTCGGATCCTCGCCCGAACCCACGCGCGATCACATGGAAATCCGCGGCCTCGGCATCCTGAACATCCAGGACCTGTATGGTGTTTCGGCTGTGAGTCCCGAAAAGACCATCGACATCGTCGTGCAGCTCGAGAAGTGGAACCCGCGCAAGGCGTACGACCGCCTCGGCCTCAATCGCGAGACGGAGGCGATCCTCGGCGTGGAGGTGCCGCTGCTCCGCCTGCCGGTGGCTCCCGGTCGCAACGTGGCGCTTCTCGTGGAACTTGCGGCAAAGAACCTGCTGCTGCGCGCCCGTGGCCACGATGCCACCGCCACCCTGCTCCGGCGCGTGGAGGCGCGCGCCGCCGGATCTTCGGAGGACGCATGACGCCCAGCCGGGATACCGCGAACAAGCAGGCCGAAGTCGTCATCATCACCGGGCTTTCGGGGTCGGGCAAGTCCCACGCCGCGAACGCGCTCGAGGACCTCGGTTTCTTCTGCGTCGACAACCTGCCGACGCAGCTCCTCCCGGGCTTCATCGACTTCCTGAAGACGTCGGGCATCCCGCGCGCCGCCCTCGTGGTCGACATGCGCGAGCCCAATTTCGTGGCCACGTTCGACCGCGCCTTCGCGGCCCTGAAGCGCGAGCCCCTGAACGTAAGCCTCGTGTTCCTCGAGGCGACCGACGCGGCCCTGATCCGGAGGTTCTCCGAAACTCGACGCGCCCACCCGCTCGCCGCCAATCAGCCCGTCCGCCAGGGCCTGCGCGAGGAGCGTCTCGCTCTGCGCTCGATCCGCCGGCTCGCCGACTTCGTCGTCGATACCTCGACCCTTTCCGTCCACCAGCTCAAGGGCTATATCCAGGAACACTTCGGGGCGCGACAGGAGGGCCTTGGGCTTGTGCTCACCGTCCTCTCGTTCGGATTCAAGCTTGGTCTCCCCGCCGAGGCCGACCTCGTGTTCGACGTGCGCTTCCTCAAGAACCCGCACTTCGAGCCGCGGCTCCGTCGGCTCACGGGCCTCGATCCCCGGATCGTGAAGTACCTGAAGCGCGCCCCCGGCACGGTCGAGTTCCAGACCCGCCTCCTCGACTTTCTCCAGTTCGTGGTCCCGCGCTATGTCGCGGAGGGGAAGGCGTACCTCACCATCGCCATCGGATGCACGGGCGGCAAGCACCGCTCCGTGATGATTGCGCGGGAACTGGCCCAATCGCTCGACGGCACCGCCGGCGTCACCGTGCGGCTGCGTCATCGGGATCTCAAGCAGGAGTGATCGCATGATCGGCATCCTCGTCGTAACCCATGGAGACGTGGCCCGCGAGCTCGTGAACGCGCTCAAGATGATCGTGGGCGAACAGGAACGCGTCCTCGCCCTGTCGATCGATTGGGAAGTGGACGTCGATGTGGCCAAGGGCTCCATCGGCCGGGCCATCACCCAGTGCGGCCGGAAGGACGTGCTGGTCCTGACCGACATGTTCGGCGGCACGCCCACGAATCTGGTTCTGCCTTTCGCGGATGACGACGTCGAGGTCGTCACCGGCGTCAATCTGCCCATGCTCATCAAGGCCTGCCAGATCCGCAACCGGCCGCTCGCCGAGGTGGCGCAGATCGTCTGCGAGAAGGGGCGCGAGAGCGTCCAGATCGCGGGGAGCCTCCTCAAGCCGGGCGGCGGGGCATGAAGCGCAAGACCCTCAAGGTGGTGAATCCCCTCGGATTCCACGCTCGGGCGGCCGCGAAGTTCGTGGCCGAGGCCTCGCGCTTCGATTCCCAGATCAGCGTGGTCTTCAAGGACAAGGAGATGGACGGCAAGTCGATCCTTGGCCTGCTCCTCCTCGCCGCCCCCCAGGGCGGGAGCATCCAGGTTCGGGCGAATGGCCGGGACGAGGCGGAGGCCATCAAAGCGCTCACCGCGCTCGTGGCCGCAGGCTTCGGCGAGGTCCCCAGGGCTTGAAGCTCACCGGCTTCGCCATCGCGCCCGGACGCGTTCTCGGCAAGGCGTTCGTGTTTCGTCGCGCGGTGCGTCAGGTGCCGCTGCGCAACCTCGATCGCAGCGAGGCCGCGCAGGAGAAGGAGCGCCTGCAAAAGGCCCTGCGCGCGGCCCAGGCCGAACTGAGCGACCTGCGCGCGCGGCTTTCCCATGAAGCCGGCGAAGCCCACGCGTACCTCTTCGACGCCCAGATCCTGATGTTGCAGGACCCGCTCTTTGCAGGTCGCAGCCTCACTCTCATACAGGAGCGGTCGATCGGCGCCGAGTGGGCGCTTTCGATCGTGTGCGACGAACTGCGCCGGCTCTTCGGCCGGGCGTCTGCCGTCATCGCCGAGCGCTCCCACGATCTCGACGACGTTCTCGACCGCGTTCTGGCCCTTCTCGGCGGCGGCAAGGGCGATCTCGTCCTGCCCGGGGGCGAAAAGGTCGTCCTCATCTGCGAGGATCTGAAGCCCTCCGAAGCGGCCGAGATCGACTGGTCCCGGGTGGGCGCCCTCGTCGCCGATCACGGCTCGCCCACGCATCACATGGCGATCCTTGCGCGCTCCCGGTCGATCCCCTGCGTCCTCGGCGTGCGAACCGCGACCGCGCATGTGCCCTCGGGTTCCCTGGTGCTCGTGGATGGCGATGACGGCACCCTCGACACCCAGCCCTCGCCCGGGACCCGCGTCGAGCCCGTTCCCGAGACGCGCCGGGTCGGCCCTTTTCCCGGCCCCGTCGTGGCCCGCGACGGCGTCGAGGTCATCCTCCGCGCGAACATCGAGTTCCCGTCCGTGATCGAGGCGGTGCGCGAGTCGGGGGCCATGGGCGTCGGGCTCTTCCGATCCGAGTACCTGCTGTCGCGCCACGGCGGTGCGCCGAGCGAGGACGCGCAGCTCGAGTTGTATCGCCGGCTGGCCCTCGCGGTGGCGCCGCATCCGCTCACCGTGCGCACCTTCGATCTTGGCCCCGAAGACCTCTCGCCCGCGAGTCCCTCGAGTCCGAACCCGGCACTCGGGCTGCGCGCGTTCCGGCTTCTCTCGCGCGGGTCCGCTTACTTCCGCTCGCAGATCCGCGCCCTGCTTCGCGCCGCGGATGAAGTGGCGATCCGCATCCTGTTCCCGTTCGTGGGCGGGGTGCCCGAAGCCCTCGAGATCCTCGCCCTCGTCGAGGAACTCGAGGGCGAACTGCACGCCTCCGGCCGTGCCTTCCGGCGGCCGCCGCTCGGCGCCATGATCGAGATCCCCTCGGCCGCGCTCGTCGCGGGGGCGCTCGGACGTCGCTTCGACTACCTCTGTGTGGGCACCAACGACCTCATCCAGTACACGCTCGCGGTGGATCGCGCCGATCCGCGCGTCGGGCATCTGTACGCGCCCTTCCATCCCGCGGTGGTGCGCCTTCTCGGCGACATCGTCACCGCGTCGCGCGACGCGCGCGTGCCCCTCTCGGTCTGCGGCGAGCTTGCGGCGGATCCGGCGGGCGCCTTGATGCTCGTCGGTCTTGGCTACCGCGAGCTGTCGATGACGCCCGCCGCCATCCGTGGCATCCGCGAGACCCTCGCCTCGAGGCGCATCGATGCCATCGAGGCCGCGGTGGCGACGGCCATCCGCGCCGGCGACCTGTCGGCCGCGACGCTCCTGCGCGCGGTCGCGGTCGAGCGGGCGCATGCGGCCGTGCCCGCTGCGGCTACGGCTGTCGTGGCCGCAGCGAGATAATCGCGGCTCGACACACGAGACACCCTGAGAGGAAACACCTTGACCGACACACCGAAGCGCGTGGAGAAGCCCTGGGGCTATGAGATCTGGTGGGCTCAGACCGATCGTTACGTCGGCAAGTTCCTCCACATCAAGGCGGGTGCCAGCCTCTCGCTCCAGTACCACGAGGTGAAAGACGAGACGATCCTCGTGCAGTCAGGCACCCTGCTCTTC
>Ga0075163_10002131_pt1 | contig 26713 bp, 27 predicted proteins | sample JI1023141ADNA_FD_71478 | JGI IMG/M metagenome (GOLD analysis project Ga0075163, IMG submission 71478) | Wastewater effluent complex algal communities from Wisconsin, to seasonally profile nutrient transformation and Carbon sequestration -... | ecosystem: Engineered > WWTP > Effluent > Algae...
AAGCCGATCGAAGGTACCAGCTTCGCCTATACGTTCGATGCTGCGAACGCCAACGCACCATCGCGCCACAAGCTCCAGTATTTCGAGATGATGGGGCAGTATGCGCTGTATGATGACGGCTGGCTGCTCAGCACCGCCGTCAACCGCGCGCCTTGGGAAGCCTTCGGCGCGGCCAACCCCGATCCGCTCAACAACCAGACCTTCCAGCTCTATCAGCTCGGCACCGACTTCAACCAGACCACCGACATCGCGGCGGCCAACCCTGCCAAGGTCGCCGAACTGCGCGCGAAGTTCCTGGAGGAGGCGAAGAAGTTCGACGTGCTGCCGATGGACGCCTCGGTCGCCTCGCGCCTTGTCCAGCCGCGCCCGAACATCACCGCAGGTCGCACCCGGTTCGTCTATACGGCGCCGATGATCGGGCTGCCGCAGGGCGATTCGCCCAACATCCTCAACAGCTCGTACACCTTCACCGCCGATATCGAGGTGCCGGCGTCGGGCAGCGCCGACGGCATGATCCTGACATCGGGCGGGCGCTTTGCAGGCTACGGCTTCTACATCAAGGACAGCAAGCCGGTGTTCCTGTGGAACATGGTGGATCTCAAGCGCATCCGCTGGGCCGGCACCGATGCACTGACACCCGGTCGTCACGTCATCAGCTTCGAGTTCACCTATGACGGGCTCGGCGTCGGCACGCTGGCGTTCAACAACATGAGTGGCGTCGGCCGTCCGGGCACCGGCGTGCTCAAGGTCGATGGCAAGCCGGTGCAGACGATCAAGATGGAAAACACGCTGCCGATGATCCTGCAGTGGGACGAGGCCTTCGACATCGGTTCGGACACGCTGACCGGCGTCAACGATGCCGACTATATGCCGCCGTTCAAACTGGCGTCGAAGCTCAACAGCGTCACGCTCGACGTCGATCGCCCGCAGCTGTCGCCCGCCGATATCGAAAAGCTCAAGGCCGGCATGGCGGCGGCGAGCGATGGTGCGGCAGCGCCCAAACCACACGGCGCGATGCACTAGGCGCCAAGACCTTGCCCGACCCGCCGTGGCTCAAGCGGGGAGCGGGCGCCGGCGGCCGGCCGACTCCAGGGGGTGTCGGCCGGCCGTTGTGCGTTTATCGATATTCGTCATCCCGGCGAAAGCCGGGACCCAGTCTTGGACGCAGGCGCATTCGGGACCGACTGGGTCCCGGCCTTCGCCGGGATGACGAACGAAAAATTCGGGTGCAGGCGTCACGCCTGCCCGCGCGGCAAGCCCTTGCTTCAGTCCTTCTTGCCGCCCAACACGCCGCTCAGCCGCTTGAAATAATTGACCGGGAAGATCCGCACGATCCAGTCGATCATCTTGGCGTCGGGCCCGATGAGCACGCGGTGGGTGCCCTTTTCCATGCCGGTCACGATGGTCAGCGCCGCCTGTTCGGGGGTGGTGCGCGCCGCCGCTTCGAACGCCGCGCCGGGGTCGTCGTCCATGACCTGCCCCGGCATGCCGGCGATGCGCTTGGCGTTGCGTGCGACATTGGTCTTGATGCCGCCGGGGTGGACGCGGATGACGCGGATATGCGGGTCGGTCATGCCGAGTTCGATGTGCAGCGCTTCGGTCAGGCCGCGCACCGCGAACTTCGAGGCATTGTACGCCGACTGCGTCGGGAACCCCATCATCCCGAACACCGAGCTGACATTGACCAGCCACGCGGTGTCGGACTTCTTCAGATGCGGTAGCGCGTGGCGGCAGCCCGACACGACGCCATCGAAGTTGACGTTCATCACCAGGTCGAAATCATCCTTGGGGCAGTCGGCGAACGGCGCCATGACGCTGAGGCCGGCGTTGTTGATGATGCCGTCGAGCTTGCCATAGTCGGCGACCGCGGCATCGATCCACGCCTTGACCGCGGCTTCGTCGCGGACATCGAGCACGGTCGTCGATTGCGGATAATTGCCCAGCATCGCGGCGGTTTCGGCCAGCCCCTTGGCGTCCTTGTCGGCGAGCGCCAGCTTGGCGCCCTTGCTCGCCAGCAACTTCGCCAGCGCCCGCCCGATGCCGCTGCCCGCGCCAGTGACCGCAATGACGCGCCCTTCTAGACTTGCCTGTGCTGCCATGTCGCTTCCCCATTTTGCCCGGCTGGTGCATAATCGCCCGCGCGGTGTTGGCAAGATGCGTAGACCAGCAACGTATTTTGGAGAAGTCAGGAAATGGCGAAAGCCGCCACCAAGCGTCCGCCGACGGACTACGTCCCGCCCAAGTCGCCGCCGGTGCCGCAGCCCGAGGCCAAGCCGGCGGGCGAAGAACGCGGCGGCCGCGACGGCCTCGACCCGACGCGCTACGGCGATTGGGAACGCAAGGGCATTGCCGTCGATTTTTGAGTTCGGGAGGAAGAGCCTCCGGCGGGCAGGCCTCAGGCCTGCACCATAGGTTTGGGGTAGTGCTTCCATGACCGGCGCCGGTCGCACTGGCACGCCGCAAAACATTTGGTGCAGGCCTGCGGCCTGCCCGCCGGAGGCCCTTCCCGCTCTTTCAGCCTTCGCTACGCAACGGCCGGCTGAGCAGCGCGCCGATGACCGTGTCGACCGGCGCACCGTCGAGCAACGCCGCCACACCCGCGCAGATCGGCATTTCAACACCTGCCGCTGCCGCCGCTGCAAGCAGCACCGGCGCGGTCGCCGCGCCCTCCGCCACTGTGCGGCGGTTGGCGAGCAGGTCGGCGGCGGGTCGCCCCTCGCCGATCGCCACCCCCAGGCTCATGTTGCGTGATTGTACCGAGCCGCAGGTGAGCACGAGGTCGCCCAGCCCCGACAGCCCGGTCAGTGTTTCGGCGCGGGCGCCGCGTGCCAGCCCGAAGCGCAGCATCTCGGCAAAACCGCGCGAAATGATGGCGGCGCGGGCATTTTCGCCGAGCTGGCGCCCGACGACGACGCCACAGGCAATCGCCAGCACGTTCTTGACCGCGCCGCCGATTTCGGCGCCGGTGACGTCATCGGTGAGGTAGGGGCGGAACGCCGGTCGCGCCAGTCGCTTGACCAGCGCTGCGCCGGTGTCCGCATCGGCGCACGCCAGCGTGATTGCAGTTGGCAGGCCGCGCGCGACTTCGCCGGCGAATGTCGGTCCCGACAGCACTGCGACCGGGCAGCCGGGGGCAACTTCGGCGGCGACTTCGGCCATCAGCGCCAGCGTGCCGGTTTCGATGCCCTTGGCGCACAGCACCAGTGTCGGACGGTGCGCGACGGGTGCAGCAGCAAGCACCGACCGCAGATGCTGCGCCGGGGCGACGACCAGCCAGACATCGGCAGCGGCGAGTGCCGCCATGTCGGCGGTCGCGAAAATGCGCGGGTCGAGCGCCACATCGGGCAGGAATAGCGGGTTGGCGTGGGTGTCGTTGACCGCCGCAACGACTTCGGGCTCGCGCGCCCACAGCCGCACATCCTCGCCGCCGCGTGCCATAACTTGCGCCAACGCCGTGCCCCAGGCGCCGCCGCCCAATACCGCGATCATGCTTTCACCCCTGCCCCGCGTACGGTTTCGCCATCCGGATCGAGCGGCCAGCGCGGTCGCGCCACCGCGTCGAGCCCGTCAACTAGCCCGAGCGCCAGCCGCTCGGCGCCCGCCCAGGCGATCATCGCGGCATTGTCGGTGCACAGCCACAGCGGCGGCGCGACGAACGGCAGCCCTGCGCCGACCGCGACACTGCGCAGCGCGTCACGAATCGCGGAGTTGGCGGCGACACCGCCCGCCACCACCAGCGCCGTCGCTTCGGGCATCACCGTCAATGCGCGGCGCGTCCGGTCAGTCAGGCAATCGACGACGGCGGCCTGAAAGCTCGCGGCGAGGTCGGCGGCGCCTTCTGGCGACTTGTCGGGCGCGGCAGCCCAGGCGCGCAGCACGGCGCTTTTCAGGCCCGCGAAACTGAAATGCGGTTCATCGGTGTGGAGTAGCGGTCGCGGCAGCTTGTGCGCGAACGGATTGCCGGTTTTGGCGGCGCGTTCGACCGCCGGGCCGCCTGGAAAACCGAGGCCGAGGATCTTGGCGACCTTGTCGAACGCCTCGCCCGCCGCATCGTCGATGGTGGTCGCCAGCCGCCGGTAGCGCCCGACGCCGTCGACGGCGAGCAACTGGCAATGCCCGCCCGACACCAGCAGCAGCAGATAGGGAAACTGCAGCCCGCTATCGGCCAGCCGCGGCGACAGCGCATGGCCTTCGAGGTGGTTGATCGCCAGCAGCGGTTTGTTCGCGGCAAAGCTCAGCGCCTTGGCAGTGACCAGCCCGATCATCACGCCGCCGATCAGCCCCGGCCCAGCGGTCGCGGCAATCGCATCGACTTGCGCCAGCGTGATGCCGGCCTCGGCCAGCACCGCCTCGACCATCGGCGTCAGCCGCTCGACGTGCGCGCGTGCCGCGAGTTCAGGGACGACGCCGCCGAACGGTCGGTGCTCGGCGTCCTGCGACGCGACCGCCTGCGCGACGATCGTCCGGTCGGCGCGCACCAGCGCGACGGCGGTTTCGTCGCAGCTCGATTCGATGCCTAAAATCAGCGCGCTCACAGCACCGCCACCAGTTCGAAGCGTTCGCACCACAGCCACATATCGGGCGCGAAATGGCCGTCGCCTTCGAAAAACTGGCGGTGCCCGTCGCGCCATGCGGCAAGCGAACGGTCATCCTCGCCTTCGAGCCAGGCGAACTCGGCGCTGACTTGATCGAACCGGCACTTTTCGAGCGCCACTGTCCGCAGCACGGCGCGCGGCGTGCGTGCGCCGTCGAGCACGACCCAGCAATCGCCGACGGCACTGCCCTTGAGGCCGTCGCGGGCATCCCAGCACGTCGCGGTCTTGGTGCCCGCCAGCACCAGCGCCAGCAGCGTGTCGGCAAGTGCCGGGTCGGCCGGGGCAGCAGCGTCGCCGAAGGCAAAGCTTGGCAACGTCGCCCAGTCGGTGGGTGGCGGGTTGCCGGGTGCGCGGGGTGTCGTGTCACTTGCCATTATGCAGCGCGTCTAGCACAAGGCGCGCCAATGACTGCAATACTCAAGCTAGGTACGCGCGGCTCGCCGCTGGCACTGGTGCAGGCGCGACTGGTGGCCAGCGCGCTCGCCGCCGCGCATGGCTGGGGCGAGGACTCCGTTCAAATCGTCACCATCGTCACCACCGGTGACCGCGTCCAGGACCGGCCGCTCGCCGAAATCGGCGGCAAGGCGCTGTGGACGAAGGAACTCGACGCGGCATTGCTCGATGGCCGCATCGATTTTGCGGTGCATTCGATGAAGGATGTCGAAACCGAACTCGCGGCGGGGGTGGTGCTCGGGCCGATGCTGCCGCGCGCCGATGTCCGCGACCGGCTGATCGGCGCGACCAGCATCGATGCGTTGGCACAAGGCGCACGGCTCGGCACGTCGAGCCCGCGCCGCGCCGCGCAACTGCTGGCGCTGCGCCCCGATCTGCAGGTGTCGATGCTGCGCGGCAATGTCGCGACGCGCCTCGCCCGCGTGGCGAACCGCGATGTCGATGCGACGCTGCTCGCCGCCGCCGGACTGTCGCGACTGGGGCATGATATCGGCGCGCCGATTGCCATCGAAACCATGCTGCCCGCCGCGTCGCAGGGCGCCGTCGGCACGACACTGCGCGCCGGCGATGCGGCGACTGCCAAATGGCTCGCCGCGATCGACGATGCGCCGACCTCGACGGCGGTGCGGCTCGAACGCGACCTGCTCGCGGCACTCGGCGCCGATTGCCACAGCCCGGTCGCAGCACTGGCGCAGATCGACGGCGCGACAGTCCGCATGCGCGCCGAACTGCTCGCCCCCGACGGGCGCGAGCGCGTTTGCGACAGCTTTGCCGCACCGCTCGATGCCACCGCCGATGCGGTGCGTGCGCTGGCGGCACGCTTGCTCGCCGCGGCCAGCCCCGACCTCGCCGCGCGCTTCGGTCATTAACCATGCGCGTTCTGGTGACGCGTCCCGAGCCGGCGGCAAGCGCCACTGCAGCGGCGCTCGCCGGTCACGGCCATCAGGCGTTGCTGGCACCGCTGCTTGCGACTGCACCGCGCCTGTGGGTCGCGCCAGCGACCGCGCCACAGGCGCTGCTCGTCACCAGCGCCAATGCGGTGCGCCATGGCGGTGAAGGCTTGCTGGCCTATCGCAGCTTTCCAGTTTTCGCCGTCGGCCCTGCCACCGCTGCGGCGCTGCGCGCTGCCGGATTCGGCGACGTCCGTGACGGCGGCGGCGATGTTGCGGCGGCGCTCGCGGCGGCACATGGCGCAGGCGTCAGTGCGTTGCTGCACCTCGCCGGTGCCGACCGCACCCGCACGCGGCTGCCCGCCGGCATGACGGTCGAAGTCCGCACCGTCTATGCCGCGCGCCGCGCCCGTGCGCTGCCCGATACGGCGCACGCGGCGCTGGCGGCGGGCGCCATCGACGTCGTGCTGCTCTATTCGGTGCGCAGCGCGCAGGCGTTCGCCGCGCTCGCCGAGCGTGCCGGTGTGGCGCGCGGGGCACTGCACGTCGCGGCGCTCAGCGCCAAAGTCGCTGCGGCTGCAGGCGACGGCTGGCGGCAGGTCAGCATCGCCGCGACCCCCAACGAAGCTGCGCTCTTTGCGGCGGCGGGGCTGGTGTGCGACAAGGGCTGACAATGGACCCTATCGACACCGATGCCCCCAGCCTGAGCCGGTCGAGTCTCGACCGCATCAACGCGCTGCGTGAACGCCCGCTGGCGCCGCCGCCGGTGCGGTCGCGGCCGGTCTTGCCGTGGATCATCAGCGCCGTGCTGCTGGCGTTTGCATTGGGGCTGATCGCCAACCCGTGGTTTGAAACGCGCATCCGCAGCCAGCTGCCGGGGTTCGCCGCCTCGACCTTGCCGACCGTCGCCGATCTGGAGGCGCAGCGTGCCGCGACGCTCAAGCTCGACCGCCGCGTCGCCGCACTCGAAGCGCGGCCGGCACCGCCGGTGCCGGTGGCGGGCGTAGCCGCGGTCGCCAGCGCCGATGTCGGTCAATTGTCGACGCGCATCGGCACCACCAACGCGCGCGTCGACGCGATCGGCACGCAGGTGTCGATGCTCGCGGCGCGCGTCGATGCCAGTGCCGCCGCAACGCAGGCGACGCTCGCCAGCGTTGCGCATGATGCCGCTGCGGCGCAATCGGTGCTGCTGCTCGGCGTCACCCGCCGCGCGCTCGAAAAGGGCGAAAAGCTCGCGGTCACGGTGCCGAGCGCCGAAGCAGCGCTCCGGTCGCGCTTTGGCGCGGCGCATCCCGAGCCGCTCGCTGCGGTGCTGGCGCTGGGTGCTGCGCCGGTGACGTCACGCAGCCTGGCGCGCGACCTCGCACAGCTCGCGCCGCGGCTGACCGGCGCCGTCGCGCCCGCTGATGCGAGCTGGTGGGATACGTTTACGAACAGCCTGTCGGGTATCGTCCGCGTCCGTGAAACCGGCAGTGCCGCGACCGACCCGGTCGACCGTGTGGCGGCCGCGCAGACCGCGCTGCTTATCGGCAATGTCGACGGCGCGGTGTTGCAGGTCGCCGCACTGCCCGCCGACAAGCGCCGGATCGCCGGAAGCTGGCTTGCCAACGCTGCGCGTTTGCGGACCGGCCTGCGCGGGCTGGCGGTGCTCGAAAGTGCGGCGCTGGCGCCATTGCCGCCGCTGGCCGCGCCAGCGCTCGCCGCCGTACCTGCACCCGTCGCGGTGCGCTGAAGCCATGCGCTGGCTGCTCGGCTGCGCGGCGCTGCTGCTGGCCGGCAGCTGCGCACCCGGGCCGGCGACGATCCACGTCGACACGCGCCAGCGCCACCAGACAATCGCCGGCTGGGAAGCTACCGCGCGGCTGTGGGAATTCGACAAGCGCCGCGACCGCTTCGATGACAGTTGGCTGGCACAGCGTGACCGGTTGTTCGATTTGCTCGTCACCGACGCCGGCATCGACCGGTTGCGGCTTGAAATCCGCAGCGGCGCCGAAAACCCGGTCGATTACTGGACGCAATTTGCCGATGGCCGCATTGGCTACCGTGAATTCAAGCGGCAGTTTTACGCCAAGATCAACGACAATGACGACCCGTATCGGCTCGATCCGGCGGGGCTGCAATTTTCCGAATTCGACTGGCGTGTCGAAAATATCGTGTTGCCGGTCAAGGCGCGGGTCGAGGCGCGCGGGCGCCGGTTCCGGCTCAACCTTGCCTATGTCGATTTCAAATGGAGCGCGCAGCAGGGCAGCCTATCGCACGCGCGGCATCCGCAGGAATATGCGGAACTCATGACTGAAACGATGCAGCATTTGAAAAAAAAGTATGGGCTAACCCCCGATGATGTCGAAATCATCATCGAGCCCGACAACACCACAGGTTGGCGCGGCAGCGAAATCGGCAATGCCATCGTGGCGCTCGGCCCGCGGCTGGTCGCGGCGGGGTTGCCGCTGCCTGCCGTCATCGCACCGTCGACGGCGCAGGCCCGGCGCGCGCTGGTCTATTTCGCCGCACTGGCTGCGGTTGACGGCGCAGCATCGCAGGTCGCGACCTTGTCATACCATCGCTACGAAGGGGCGCCCGGCCCGACGCTGCTTGGCATGTTGCGCGGGACAGCGCGTGCAGCGGGCGCGACGACCGCAATGCTCGAATATGTCGACGGCGATATCGATGACCTGTTCGACGACCTGACGCAAGCCGACGCGACCGCCTGGCAGCAGTTCGGCATCGCCACGCGCGACCGCCCCGGGAAGCCGCCGCCGGCAGGCTGGCTGATCGTCGCACCCGCAGCCCCTGGTGTGGCCCCCGACTTGTCCGACTCCGCACGCGCACTCGCGCAGATCTTCACGCACGTGCCGCAGGGTTCGGTGCGCATCGACGCCGGCAGCAGCACGCGCGGCCTCAAATCGGTGGGATTTCTGACGCCGGGGGGAAAGGTCGTGCTCGCCTTCAAATCGGCCGATGGCGGCATATTGACGATCCGCGGCCTGCCGTCGGGTCGCTACCGCCTCACCAGCGACAGCAGCGGCACGGCCGCGCGCGACGTTTACGTTTCGGATACGTTACAATATCGGGCGCAACCGTATGCGACAGTGACGCTCACCGAACTCTAACCGCGCGCACCCGTCAATACTGACCAGATTGGCGCTGCGGTTCAGGCGGCATAAGCACGGACGCGGCGCGGTACCAGCGTCAGCGCCGCCCCCGGCAACAGCCCGGCCGGCGGTTCCAGCGTCGTCACTTCGATCAAGGCGCCGGCACTTGTCTGGCAATCGAGCGCGGCCATCGGGCCGGTGCGCGTCAGCCGGCGCAGCGTCACCGCAACGCCGGGCTGGCCATCCGCGGCCACGTCGAACTCGTGCGGGCGGATGAAGGCGATGCCGCGGCCATCGGCGGCAGGCGGCGCAGTGTTTTCGATGCGGTGGCCACCGATTTCGATGGCCCCACCGGTAATCGTGCAATCGAGCTTGTTGGCATTGCCGAGGAAGTCGCAGACGAAGGCACTCGCCGGGCGGTTATAGACCGCGTCGGGTGTGTCGACCTGTTCGATGACGCCGTGGTTCATCACCACGACGCGGTCGGCGAGGTCGAGCGCTTCTTCCTGGTCGTGGGTGACGAACACCGACGTCAACTTCATCGTCTGGTGGACTTCCCGCAGCCAGCGCCGCAGATCCTTGCGGACCTTGGCATCCAATGCGCCGAACGGCTCGTCGAGCAGCAGGATGTTGGGATTGACCGCGAGTGCTCGTGCCAAGGCGACGCGCTGGCGCTGGCCGCCCGACAGCTGGCTCGGGTAGCGGTCGCCGAGATGGCCGAGCTGCACGAGACTGAGCAATTCGTTGACGCGGGTGCGTATGGCGGCGGCATCGGGGCGTTCGGCGCGTGGCTTGACGGTCAGCCCGAAACCGACATTTTCAGCGACCGTCATGTGGCGGAACAGCGCGTAATGCTGGAACACGAAGCCGACAGCACGCTCGCGTGTCGGGCGCGTCGAGACATCGACGCCGTCAAAACAGATGCTGCCGCTGTCGGGAAATTCAAGCCCCGCCATGATGCGCAGCAATGTCGTCTTGCCCGACCCCGACGGCCCGAGCAGCGCCAGAAACTCGCCCGGCTGCGCTTCGAGGCTGACGTCATCGAGCGCGGTGAACGCGCCGAAATGCTTGACGATGTTATGGGCTGAAACCGTCATGTTTTCCTCAATGACCGCCGACGTGCAGCTGGTCGCGGTAGCGCCATTCGAGCAGCGTCTTGAGCGCCAGCGTCACCAGCGCCAGCCCAGCGAGCAAGGTGGCGACCGCGAACGCCGCGACGAAATTATATTCGTTGTACAGGATTTCGATGTGCAGCGGCATGGTGTTGGTCAGCCCGCGGATATGCCCCGACACCACCGAAACCGCGCCGAATTCGCCCATGGCGCGCGCATTGCACAGCAGCACGCCGTACAGCAGCCCCCAGCGAATATTGGGCAGCGTGACGCGCGTGAAGGTCTGCCAGCCGTTGGCGCCGAGTGAAATCGCCGCTTCCTCGTCCTCGCGGCCCTGCTCCTGCATCAGCGGAATCAGCTCGCGCGCCACGAACGGGAAGGTCACGAACATCGTCGCCAGCACGATGCCCGGCACTGCGAAAATGATCTGCACGTCATGTTCGCGCAGCCACGGCCCGAGCCAGCCTTGCAGCCCGAACACCAGCACATAGACCAGCCCCGACACCACCGGCGACACCGAGAACGGCAGATCGATCAGCGTGATCAGCAGCGATTTGAAGCGGAATTCGAATTTGGTAATCGCCCAGGCGGCGCTGATACCGAAAACGATATTGACCGGCACCGCGATGGCGGCAACCAGCAAGGTCAGCTTCATCGCGGCGATGGCATCGGGTTCGATGATGCCCGCGACATAGGCATCCCAGCCCTTGCGGAAGGCTTCGAAAAACACCGCCGCCAGCGGCAGCGCAAGGTTGAGCAAAAGGAAGCCGAGCGCCAGCGCGATCAGCAGCCAGCGCATCCAGCCCGGCTCGGTGGTCGAGGTGCTGCGGCTCATGCGGCCATCCTGCGCCGGCTCCAGCCCTGCAGCAGGTTGATCGCGAACAGCAGCACGAACGAGGCAATCAGCATCGTCGCGGCAATCGCCGTGGCGCCGGGAATATTATATTGTTCGAGCTGCATGACGATGAGCAACGGCGCGATTTCCGACTTGTACGGCATGTTGCCGGCGATGAAGATCACCGAGCCATACTCGCCGACAGCGCGCGCGAACGCCAGCGCGAAGCCCGTCGCCAGCGCCGGCAGGATCGCCGGCCAGATGACGCGCGCGAAGGTCTGCCAGCGCCCGGCACCGAGGCTGGCGGCGGCTTCCTCGACTTCGGGACCGAGGTCGGCGAGCACGGGTTCAACGGTACGCACGACGAACGGCAGCCCGATGAAGGTCAGCGCCACCACGACGCCGAGCGGCTGGAACGCCACCTTGATGCCGTGCGGTGCGAGCCAGGCACCAATCCAGCCGTTGGGCGCATACAGCGCGGTCAGCGCGATACCGGCAACTGCGGTGGGCAGCGCGAACGGCAGGTCGACCAGCGCGTTGACGAGGCGCTTGCCGGGAAATTCATAGCGCACCAGCACCCAGGCGACGACCAGCCCGAACACCGCGTTGATCGATGCGGCAATCGCGGCGGCGCCAAAGCTCAGGCGATAGGCGTAAAGCGCGCGCTGCGACAGCGCCACCTCGACAAAGCCGTCGAACCCCATGCCGGCGGTGGTGATGAATACCGCCGACAGCGGAATCAGCACGATGACGCTCAGGTAAAAGACGGTGAAGCCCATCGTCAGCCCGAAGCCGGGCATGATCGAGCGTTCGACCAGCCCGCGCCGCGCACGCGGGGTTGCTGCCGGAAGCGCCACGGTCGTCAATGCATGCGCCTAATGTACACGCGCGCCGGCATCAGCCGGGCGCAGCACTGGCATTGATATGCGACGCATTGCAGCCCTTCCGAATCGGCACCCCATCGCCGCGACCTTAACCCCAGCGAGTTGCTGGGCAATAGCGAAATGCTTGCCCGGCCCCAAGCCTGGGTTTGCGGTCGCCGCGCAGTCGCGGACTCAGGCGGCTTCGCGCTGTTCGATGATGTCGGCGAGCGTTTTGCTGTCGAGGATGCTGGCGGTCGATTCGCGCACCGTCAGCATGACTTTGCGGATGACGCAGGTCGCCTCGTCGAAACAGTCGGCGCACGGCTGGTACGCGCTGACACTGACGCACGGCACCAGCGCCAGCGGCCCTTCGATCAGCCGGATGATTTCGCCGAAGCTGATTTTCTGCGGCGCGCGCGCCAGCCGGTAGCCGCCGAGCTTGCCGCGGTAGCTTTCGACCAGCCCGCCGTTGCGCAGTTCGAGCAAAATAGCCTCGAGAAACTTGCGCGGCAGCTTCTGGTCGGCGGCAATCGTGCTGATCGGCACCGGCGCAACACTTTCGGCGCGGGCCAGGAAGATCAGCGCGCGCAGCGCATAGCGGGAGCGTTGGGTCAACATGATACGGTCGCGTATTGCACCGGCGGCGCGCTCAAAACAACCCTTTCCAAACAATTGACGCTTGACTCGCCGACACACTGTGCCAGCCTGTGCAGCGGGGGAAATGGATGCACGAAAATCAGGAAGATGTGCGCGGCGTGCGGCCGCCGGCCTTTGCCTTGCTCTACATGGCCTGGGGGCTGTGCAGCGGCTTCCTGACCATCGCGCTCGGCTATGAACTGGCACAGGCCGGCGTCAGCGTCGCGGCGATTGCCGGGCTGGTCGGGCTGTTCCTGTTCCCGCAATCGGCCAAGCTGCTGATCGGCCCGGTGATCGATGTCAGCCTGACCGTCAAGCGCTGGTACTGGCTGGCGACCTTCGCCACGCTCGCGGCACTCGCCGGCATTGCCTTCACCCCGCTGCTGCCGGCGTCGATGCCGTTGCTGTCAGCGCTCAGCCTGTTGCTCGGCATTGCCACGGCGATTTCGGCGACGGCGACAACCGCGCTGATGGCGCAGACCAACCCTGTCGAAGAACGCGGCGCGGTCGCGGGCTGGCAACAGGCTGGCCAACTTGGCGGCCAGGGACTTGGCGGCGGCGCCGGGCTGTGGCTGGCGCAGCACGGCGCCGGCATCGAAGGTGCAGCGCTACTGATGGCGGCGATCATTCTGGTCGCGGCGCTGCCGCTGCGCCGCGTCCGGCTGCCGGTACGGCAGGCGGGACTCAAACTCGGCACGCAGTTCGCCGCGCTCGGGCGGACTTTGCTCGAAATCGTGCGGACGCGCAAAGGCAGCTTGGCGCTGATGCTGTCGATGACGCCGGTGGCGCTGGCCGCGTCGGCGAATTTGTGGAGCGCCGTTGCCAATGACTGGGGCGCATCGGCGGATCTGGTGGCGCTGACCACCGGCGCGCTTGGCGGCGTCGCCAGCATCCCCGGCGCACTGGTGGGCGGCTATCTCGCCGACCGCTACCCGCGTCGCGCGGTGTTCATCGGCTGCGGCTTCGTCAGCACCATCGGGCTGCTGGTAATGGCGCTGGCGCCGCACACACCCGCGTGGTTCGGTACGATGGTGCTGGTCAACGCCATGCTGACGGGTGCTGCATGGGCAGCAGTCGGCGCTGTGTGCTTCGAATGCCTCGGCAGCGTCGGCGCTGCGACCATGGGCGCGGCATTCTCGAGCGCCGCCAACCTGCCGGTGCCTGTCGTGACGATGATCGTCGGCGCGGTGCAGACACGCTATGGATCAACGACGATGTTGCTTGCCGAAGCCGGCATCGGCGTCGCCAGCCTGTCGCTGGCGTGCCTGGTGATCTGGCTGTCGCGGCCGGTGCCGGGGCTCAATCCCCACCCCGCGACTTGACATTGGCGCGCGTGCCGTCCATATGTTGCCCTGCGTAAGCGCGGCAACAGTGCCGCTGCTCGAACAATGTGCGTGATCAGGCGAAATCGCCTCGACATCGTTCTCATGCGCACTCCCCACCCAGGGCTGCCCTTATCATGCGGGTCGTCGAAAAGACCCCCCGCGACCTCCGCACCATATCGGTGCAGGCGTCGCATGTGCATTTTGCACGCGACCAGAAAGTACCAAATTGACTCAATTTTCCGATTTCGGCCTCGCCGAACCGATCGCCAAAGCGCTTGCCGCCGAAGGCTATCACACCCCGACGCCGATTCAGGCGCAGGCCATCCCGTCCGTGATGACCGGCCGCGACCTGTGCGGCATCGCGCAGACCGGCACCGGCAAGACCGCAGCGTTCGCGCTGCCGACCTTGCACCGCCTGTCGCTGCAACCCAAGTCGCCGACGCGCGGCTCGGTGCGCTGCCTCGTGCTCGCGCCGACGCGTGAACTCGCCAGCCAGATCGCTGACAGCTTCCGCGCCTATGGCCGCTTCATGCGGCTGTCGGTAAACGTCGTGTTCGGCGGCGTGCCGATCAACAAGCAGATTCGCGATGCCGGCCACGGCGTCGATATCATGGTGGCAACGCCGGGCCGTCTGATCGATCTGATCGACCGCGGTGCTGTCGACCTGCGCAAGGTCGAAGTGCTGGTGCTCGACGAAGCCGACCAGATGCTCGACCTCGGCTTCATCCATGCGTTGAAGCGCATCGTGCAGATCCTGCCGAAGCAACGCCAGACGCTGTTCTTCTCGGCCACCATGCCGCGCACCATCGAAGACCTCGCCAGCCGCTTCCTGACCGATCCGGTCAAGGTGTCGGTCAAGCCGGCGGCGACCACCGCCGAGCGCGTCGAGCAATGGGTGTGCTTCGTCAACCAGTCCGAAAAGCCGGCGCTGCTGCAAAGCGTGCTGCGCGGTGAAGGCGTCGAACGCTCACTGGTCTTCACCCGCACCAAGCACGGCGCCGACCGCGTCGTCCGCCAGCTCGGCAATGCCGGGATTGTCGCCGAAGCGATCCACGGCAACAAGAGCCAGGGCCAGCGCGAGCGCGCGCTCGATGCGTTCAAGCGCGGCAACTGCAAGGTGCTCGTCGCCACCGACATCGCCGCACGCGGCATCGATGTCGACGGCGTCAGCCACGTCATCAACTATGAACTGCCGAACGTCCCCGAAAGCTATGTCCACCGCATCGGCCGCACGGCGCGTGCCGGCGCCACGGGGCAGGCGATCGCGTTCTGTGCTGACGATGAACGGCCGTTCCTGCGCGACATCGAAAAGCTGACGCGCATCAAGGTCGACATGCTGCCGCTGCCCGCCGATTTCCGCGCGCTGGTGTCGGCAACCGCCGCCCGCGAAAAGGCCGCCCCGCCGCCGCCGCGTGAAGAACGCGATCCGCGCAGCATGGCCGGCCGCCGCCCCGGTGGCGGTGGTGGCCAGGGCAAGGGCCGCTACGGTAGCGCCAAGCCGGCACGCGACCCGCGCGTCGTGGTGAATCCGATCCGCTCGCGCGGTCCGCGCTAAGCACTTTGGCACGTCGAAAAAACGGGGCGCGCAACTTCGGTTGCGCGCCCTTTTTTATGGCTTGGCCGCCGGCTGAAACTGCGTATGCAGCACCTCGCGCGCCGATTGCAGCGGCTCGGGGCTGAGCTGGATGCCGCCGCTGACCGGGTTGTCGAGGTCGAGCGTCACCATGATCGACACCGTGGTCAGCACGAACAGGATCGTCGAGGCGCTGCGGTGGCGCGTCCGCACATTGCCCATGATATAGCCCAATGTGAACGCGGTAATCAGCGAATAGATGGTCAGCGCCTGCATGACTTCGGCGGGCACGCGCGCGACGCGCGACGAGAGCCGGTCAGCCTGCGCGTCGATCATCCGCGCCATCGGCTCGGCCACCAGCATGACTGTCGTTGAACCGCGCTGGTCAGCGGTGGCGCGCAGCATCGTTCGCCACAGTTCGACGTGCTTGCTCTTCGAGGCTTCGTCATAGTCGTCGATCCTGGCGCGGTCGCCGCTGCTTTTGAAATAGCTCAGCCGGATATCGACATATTCGCGCAATTGGTTACCGAGCTCGTCGCGGCCGGGATTTTCGAGATGCTGCGACTGCAGATAGGTCTGCACGATGGCGTTGGCTTCTTCGACGACCAGCTGGCGCCGGTCTTCATACCGGCCCTGCGCCATTTCGAAAGTGAAGGCGATCATCAGCGCCAGCAGCCCGAGCGCGGCAGCGAGGACGTGCATTTCCTCGCCGGCCTCGTGGTCGGCACCGCTCTTGACTACCGAACGGTGGTGCCAGAAGAAACCGAGCTCGCACGCCAGCAACTGCAAGATCAGGAATGCCCCGCCGAGCAGCCACGATGGCGTCGTCTGCAGCATCTCGCCAAAGCCGTCGACCGGCATCATGTCAGTGATTCCCGGCTTCGCGTCGAGGTCAGGCGCCGCGCGATTTGAGCAGGTCGCGGATTTCGGTCAGCAGCACAACATCTTCGGGTGTGGCGGGTGCCGGCGGCGCTTCGGCGGGCTTGATCGCCTTGTTGGCAGCGCGCACCAGCATGAAGATCACGAACGCCAGGATCAGGAAGTTGATCACCGCAGTCAGGAAGCTGCCATAGCCGAGCAGCACGACGCCGGCCTTCTTGAGCGCGGCATAGTCGGTCAGCGACCCGGCATAGTCAGCGGGGATAGCGCTCAATGCAATGAAGTTGCTGCTGAAATCGATACCACCGGTGATGGCGCCGATGATCGGCATGATCAGGTCTTCGGTCAGCGACGCGACGATCTTGCCGAACGCTGCACCGATGATGACCGCGACCGCAAGGTCGAGGACGTTGCCGCGTGCGATGAATGCCTTGAATTCCTGAAACATGTTGCCACCCCAGTTGTTTGCCGAGCCGCGACTATCTATATTCGTTTCCGGCTCGCAGTAAATGCATTCAACGGTCGTCTCCGGTGCGCCGGACGAACAGGGAGAAGTCGGACGATGTCGATTTTCGCAAACCGCACCGCACGGATCGCGGTGCCACTGGTCCTGACGCTTGCGCTCGCCGGCTGCGGCGTCAACACCATCCCGACCAAGGAAGAAGCCGCCAAGGCGGCATGGGCGCAGGTCGAAAACCAGTACCAGCGCCGCGCCGACCTCATCCCCAACCTTGTCGCCACCGTGCAGGGCGCGGCCAAGCAGGAACAGGCGACGCTGACCGCAGTCATCGACGCGCGCGCCAAGGCGACGCAGGTCACTGTCGACCCAACGAAACTCAGCGACCCGGCGGTGATGGAGCAATATCAGGCAGCGCAAGGCAATTTGTCGAGCGCGCTCGGCCGCTTGCTGGTCAGCGTCGAGAAGTACCCCGAGCTGAAGTCGAACGAAGGCTTCCTGCAGTTGCAATCGCAGCTTGAGGGCACCGAAAACCGCATCACCATCGCGCGACAGGACTATAACACCGCGGTGCAGGACTATAACACGACGATCCGCACCTTCCCCGACATGATCGGCGCCAAGGTCATCTACGGCTCGAAGCCGCTGCAGCCGTTCAAGGCGACCACGGTCAACGCCGAAGTCGCCCCGAAAGTGAGCTTTGACACCCCGGCCAAATAGTCCCGTCGGTTTCGGGCAGGCCATGCCCGCTGCTACGCCCTGGCGTGCCGCAGCGCCCTGGCGTGCGGCGGGGCTGGCGCTGTGCGTGCTGTTGCTGTGGCTGATGTCGGCTCCCACGCTGGCGGCACCGACGTTTCCGAAACTGACCGGGCGCGTTGTCGATGACGCGCAGGTGTTGCCGCCCGATGTCGAGGCGGCGCTGACCGCGAAACTCGCCGCGCTCGAAGCCGCCAACGGAACGCAGCTGGTCGTGGTGACGCTGCCCGACCTCAAGGGCTATGATATCGGCGATTATGGCTATCAGCTCGGTCGCGCCTGGGGCATCGGTCAGAAGGGCGCCAACAATGGCGCGCTGCTGATCGTCGCGCCGACCGACCGCAAAGTCCGCATCGAAGTCGGCTACGGTCTCGAACCGGTGCTCACCGACGCGCTGACCAACCGCATCATCCGGCGCGACATCATCCCGCAGTTCAAGGCCGGCAACATCCCCGCCGGCGTCGTGGCGGGCACCGACGCACTGGTCGCGCAACTGCAATTGCCGCCCGAAGCGGCGAAGGCGGCCGCGGCAAAGGCCGGCGCCGCCGCGCCCGATGCCGGTTTCTCGCCGATCGCGCTGTTCTGGCTGGCGCTGATCATCCTGTGGATATTCATCGCGATCAAACGCTCGAAGCGCGGTCGCACCATGCGCGGCGTGCCCCCCGTCGTCATCTGGGGCCCCGGCACCGGCGGCTGGGGCCGCGACAATGGCCGCAGTAACGGCTGGGGCGGCGGCGGTTTCGGCGGCGGTGGCGGCTGGGGCGGCGGTGGTTTTGGCGGCGGTGGCGGCGGCTTCGGCGGCGGCGGTTCGTCGGGGAGCTGGTAATGCCGTTTTCACCCGAAGAACGCGCGGCAATCGCCGATGCCATTGCCAGCGCCGAGCTCAAAACCAGCGGCGAAATCGTCTGCATCGTCGATGAAAAGCCGCACCGCTATATCGGCACGACGCTGACGCTGGCGGCGTTGCTGGCGTTCGTGCTGCCGCTCGCCGCGGTGTTGCTGGGTGCCGATCCGGCCCAGCTGGTGCCGGTCGATGTGTGGAGCACCGGTGACCCGCGGCTCGACATGGTGCGCGGCTTCGAAGCCTATGCGCTGGTACAGTTGCTGATTTTTCTGGGGCTGGCGGCATTGCTGTGGTGGACGCGGCTCGGCGCGCTGCTGACGCCGATGCCGATCAAGCGCGACCGCGTCCACCACACCGCGCTGGCGCAGTTCCGCGCGCGCGGGCTGGAGCGCACGCGCGACCGCACCGGCGTGCTGATTTTCGCCTGCATGTCGGACCATGTCGCCGAAGTCGTCGCCGATGCGGCGATCTACGAACGCGTCGAGCCCGAATTCTGGGGCAGCACGATCGTGGCGCTGCTCGATGGCATCAAGGCCGGCCGCACGGCGGATGGGCTTGTCGCCGCCGTCGGCCACGCCGGTGGCGCGCTTGCCGCGCATTTTCCACCGCGCGCCGACGACAGCGACGAGCTACCGAACCATCTGATCGAACTTTAAGCCGCACGGCCCTTTTTGAGCGCCGCAGCGGTCTCGGCGATGTGCTTGCCCTGGAAGCGTGCGCCGTCGAGATCGACCTTGCCGGGCTGGCGCGACCCGTCACCGGCGGCGATCGTGGTGGCGCCGTAGGGAGAGCCACCGACGATTTCGTCGAGCGACATCTGTTCCTGGAAGCTGTACGGCAGTCCGGCAATCAGCAGGCCGTGGTGCATCAGCACGTTGATCGTCGCGAGCAGCGTCGATTCCTGCCCGCCATGCTGTGTCGCGGTCGAGGTGAAGACACCGCCGACCTTGCCGATCAGCTTGCCCTGGAACCACAGCGCGCCGGTCTGGTCGAGGAAGTTCTTCATCTGCGCCGCCATGTTGCCGAAGCGCGTCGGCGTGCCGATGATGATCGCGTCATAGTCGGCAAGTTCGTCGACGGTGGCGACGGGGGCGGCCTGGTCGGTCTTGAAGTGCGACGCCGCAGCGACCTCGGGCGGCACGATTTCGGGGACGCGCTTGACCGTCGCAGTGACGCCGGCGACGCTGGCGGCACCTTCGGCAACGGCGTGCGCCATCGTTTCGATATGGCCGTAGCTGGAATAATAGAGCACGAGAACTTTGGTCATTTTCAGTCTCCTGATGGGGTTGCCGCGATCTAAGCGTTGCAGGAACCGCGACAAAGGGGCTTGCGCGCGAATATTCCTTGCGTAATTTGCAACAATGACGGGCCGGTTCGAAGATATGGAAGCGTTCGTGGCGGTGGCAGGCGCAGGCAGCTTCACCGCCGCTGCCGCGCGGCTGGGCGGCTCGACATCGCAACTGTCACGCCGCGTGACCGAGCTTGAAACGCGGCTCGGGGCGCGTTTGTTCCATCGCACGACGCGCACGCTGGCGCTCACCGAGGCGGGTGCGGCCTATCTCGAAGCCGCAACGCGGCTGCTCGACGATGCCCGCGCGGCCGAGGAAGCGGTGGCCGGCCTGCGCGGCGCGTTGACCGGCACCATCCGGCTGTCGGCGCCCTTGTCATTCGGCACCGATCATTTGGCGCCGGTGCTCTACGCGTTCATGGCGCTCCATCCGGCGCTCAGCATCGATCTGCTGCTCGATGACCGCAGCGTCGATCTGGTCGGCGAGGGTGTCGATCTCGGCCTGCGGGTCAGCGCGGCAATGGTCGATTCGGGGTTGATCTCGCGGGTGCTGCGGCCGGTCACGCGCGTCATCGTCGGCAGCCCGACGTATCTCGATGCGCATGGCCGTCCCGACCGGCCCGAGGCGCTGGCCGGTCACGCCTGCCTGATGTACCGCAATATGCCGGTGGCCGACCAATGGCGCTTCGCAACGCCCGACGGGATGCGGCAGTTTCGCGGCCCCGAGCGGCTGCGCGCCGACAATGGCACGGTCATGCGCGGCGCCGTCATCGCCGGGCTGGGGCTTGCCGAGCTGCCCGATTTCATCGTCAGCACGGCGCTGGCCGATGGTCGCCTCGAATTGCTGCTGCCCGACCATCGCCTGCGAACGGCGGCGCTGCGGCTGGTCTATCCGCCGGCCGGACGGCTGTCGGCGAAGGTCCGCGCGCTCGCCGATTTCCTGACCGAACGCTTTGCTGCACAGGTTGCGCCATGAAAGCGAAAAGCAACCTCGGCCCGATGCTGATCGGCGCTGCCGGCCTCGCGTTTCTGTGCGCGATGGATGCGGTGATCAAATATCTCAACGCCGACCACGCCGTGCTGGTCGTGGTCATCGGGCGCTACCTGCTCGGCACCGTGCTGGCGCTCATGGTGTGGTGGGGCGCAGGGCGGCCGCGGCTGACCCGCGAGATGTGGCCGGCACATCTGTTGCGCGGCGCGATGATCGCCGCGTCGGCGTTCCTGTTCTATTGGTCGCTGACGGTATTGACGCTCGCCGAAGCGATCACGCTGTCGTTCATCGCGCCGCTACTGACCCCGCCGCTCGCCTGGGCGATGCTCGGCGAGCGCATGCGTTGGCAGAACTTCGCTGCCGGCGTGCTCGGCTTTGCCGGCGTGCTGGTGGCGGTGCAGGGCGCCAATATCAGCGGCGAAGCGCGCGCGCTCGGGCTGGCCGCGGTCATCGGCGCGTCGCTGACCTATGCGATGGCGCTCGTGCTGCTGCGCGCCCGCGCTGCCGCCGATGGCTCGGTGGTGGTGACGCTGATGGGGTCGCTGGTGCCGCTGTTGATGCTGGCCCCGGCGCTGGTATTCCTGCCCGCCGACCTGCGCGTCATGCCGGCGCTGTCGGCGCTACCGTGGTTCGTACTGCTCGGCCTGCTCGGCAACCTTGGCGTGCAGCTGCTCAGCCGCGCCTATGCCCGCGCCGATGCGCAGACGCTGGCGCCGATCGAATTCACCGCGCTGCCCTGGGCGGCGCTGCTCGGCTGGGCGTTCTTCGGCGAAGGCGTCGCGCCGGCAATCTGGCTCGGCGGCGGTATCATTGCCGCCGCCTGCCTGTGGTCGTCACGTGCTGGCGGGCCGGCGGCGGCGCATTGAAGCAAGGGCCTCCGGCGGACAGGCCTGAGGCCTGCACCCGATTGATTTTTATACTTCGTCATCCCGGCGAAGGCCGGGACCCAGCTTCTTCTTGCTGTCGGCGAAAAGAAAGCTGGGTCCCGGCCTTCGCCGGGATGACAGCCGCTCTATTCAATCGGGTGCAGAGCCTGCCCCGGCGAAGGCCGGGGGGTCACCCCTGCCCGCCGGAGGCTCTAAATCACGCCGCTGCGCTGGGCCGCGCCTTGACGCGTTCGAACCAGGCCTTGAGCCACTTCGCCTCGTCGGGGATCGGCTGGCCGATTTCAGCGCCGAACGCCATGAACGCGAACAGCAGGATATCGGCGAGCGTGAAGCGGTCGCCGCAGACGAACTGCCGGCCTTCGAGTTCCTTGTCGAGCCACAACAGCTTGTGGCGCGCCAGCGCCTTCAATTCTGCGGCGGCTTCGGGGCTGACCAGCTTCATGCGCGGCTCGAACAGCCCGCGGCCTTCGGAAGCGCGGAAGCCGTTGGTCATCGGTTCGAGGATGCCGAGGTCGATGCGGCGCGTCCACATGCGCGTTTCGGCGCGCTCTTCAGGGGTCGAGCCGATCAGCGCCGGCGTCGGGTGCAATTCTTCGAGATAGTCGGCGATGACGGTGATTTCGGCGATGAACTTGCCGGTGTCGAGTTCGAGCGCCGGCGTCGTGCCGCTAGGGTTGCGCGCCATATGTGCCGCCTGCCGGTTCTCGCCGGCAAGCAGATCGACGTTGACGGTGTCGAGGCTCAAGCCCTTTTCAGCCGCGAACATGCGCACGACGTGCGGGTTGGGTCCGATCGAGTTGTAGAATTTCATGTCAGTCTCTCCCAAGGTTTGGCCGCAGTTAGGGGGCGGGCGGTCGCCGCGTCAATATGCGCCGCGCAATCTTGGCTTGGCAAATTGCCGGCGGCGCGCCTAGCAGGGGGGATGACCGAACCCTCGATCCCGCGCCGCGAATTCGCCTTGCTGTTTACCGTGCTGCTCGTGGTGGCGGCGGGCAACACCGCGTTGCAATCGGTGCTGCCGGCAATCGCCCGCGAAATCCGCATCCCCGACATGCTGGTCGCGATCATCTTCTCGTTTTCGGCGCTGCTGTGGACGTTTTCGGCACCGTACTGGGCGCGCCAGTCGGACATTCGCGGTCGCAAGCGGCTGATGCTGATCGGCGTCGCGGGGTTCGGCATCTCGATGCTCGGCTGCGCGTTCGTCATCCTCGCCGGGCTGAAGGGCCTGATCATTCCCGTCGTCACCTTCGCGCTGTTTGCGACCTTGCGCAGCCTGTTCGGCATCTTCGGCTCGGCCGCCAACCCGGCATCCCAGGCCTATGTCGCGGCGCGCACCGGGCCGCAGGAACGCACCGCCGCGCTCGCCACGCTGAGTTCGGCGTTCGGACTCGGCACCATCCTCGGGCCGGCGGTAGCGCCGTTCTTCGTCATCGGGGTGTTCGGGTTGGCCGGGCCGCTGTTCGCGTTTGCCGCGATCGCGCTGGTCGTGCTCGTCACCGTGCGGCGCTATCTGCCCGATGACGATCCGACCAACGCGCCGATGGTCGACCCCGGCGGCATCCACCACGGCGCCTTGTCGAGCATGCCGACGATCGGCGGCTCGGGCACCGGCGCCACCGTCATCGCCGCCGATGTCGGCCGCCGTGCCAGCCTGTCGTGGCGCGACCGGCGGATTTTTCCGTTGATGGCGTTCGGCTTCGCGATGGGCAGCATCCAGGCAGCCACTGGCCAAGCGCTAGGGTTTTTGATTATCGACCAGCTCGGCGGCAATGCGGCGGAAGCGCAGAAATTCATCGGCATCGCGCTGATGGCAGGCGCCGGCGCGACGTTGCTGGCGCAATGGGGGCTGATCCGCATGCTCCACATGTCGCCCGGCACGCTGATGCGCTGGGGCGCCGGGCTTGCTGCGGTCGGCACCTTCGGTATCGCCATGTCGAGCGACTATCACGGCATCGTCGTGGCGTTCGCGCTGACCAGCCTCGGCTACGGCTTTGCGCGGCCGGGGTTCACCGCCGGCTCGTCGCTGCTGGTCGAGCCGCACGAACAGGGCGCGGTCGCGGGCGCGGTGACCTCGGTCAACGGTGCGTGCTTCGTGCTCGCGCCGGCGGTCGGCATCGGGCTGTATCAGGTGGCACCGGCGCTGCCATACTGGATCGGCGCGGCGCTGCTGGTCGCGGCGCTCGCCTATACGCTGCTCAACCCGGTGATGCGCCGCGACTGGGACAGCCTCACTGACGAAAGCCCCGACGGCGGCAGCGACTTGCAGCCGTAACTTGCGGGCCTAGCCAACAGCGCGCGGCAGCGGCATAACCGCTGACAAATCCATCAAGACTTGGGGAAGTGCGATGACTGTCAAATGGCCGGCGATGTCGATTGCCGAGGCGCATGCGCAACTGACGGCGCCGGGCATGCCGCTCGAAATGGAAACCGTGACGATTGCCGGGCGGCCGACGCGGAGCTGGAAGAATGCCCCGCCGACGCTGCGCGACGTGTTCATCGCCGGCCGCGCGCATGGCGAAAAAATCTTCCTCGTCCATGAAGACGAGCGCGTCAGCTTCGAAGCCTTTGCGCGTGCGGCTTTGAAGCTGGCGGCGCAGCTGCAGGCCGATGGCGTCATCAAGGGCGACCGCGTCGCGGTGGTGATGCGCAACGTCCCCGAATGGCCGGTGTCGTTCTTCGCCGCGAGCCTGTGCGGCGCCATCGTCACGCCGCTCAACGCCTGGTGGACGGGTGCCGAGCTTGAATATGGTCTCACCGATTCGGGCGCCAAGGTGCTTCTCGTCGATGCCGAGCGCCTCGCGCGGCTGACCGAGCATCTGCCCGCCTGCCCGGGGCTCGAACATATCTATGTCACCCGCACCGGCGATGACTTCGGTCCCGAGGGCGGCAACCCGCTGATGCGCCGGTTGAGCGAAGTCATCGGCCACCCCGACGACTGGGCGGCGCTGGCCGAAGGCGCGCTGCCCGATGTGGCGCTGGTCCCTGAGGACGAGGCGACGATTTTCTACACCAGCGGCACGACGGGCAAGCCCAAGGGCGCGCTCGGCACGCACCGCAACATCGTGTCGAACATCATGGCGAGCGCCTCGTCGGGCGCGCGCTCCTACCTGCGGCGCGGCGAAACCCCGCCCGAGCCCGATCCGGCGGCGCCGCAAAAGGGCACTTTGCTCAGCGTGCCGTTCTTCCACGCCACCGGCTGCCACGCGATCCTGTCGCCGTCGCTGTTTGCCGGCGCCAAGCTGGTGATGATGCGCAAATGGGACGTGCCGCGCGCCATGGAGCTGATCCAGCGCGAACGGCTGACCGGCGCCGGCGGCGTGCCGACAATCGCCTGGCAGATCATCGAACACCCCGACCGGCATTTGTACGACCTGTCGAGCCTGGAAAGCATGTCATACGGCGGCGCACCGTCGGCGCCCGAACTGGTGCGCCAGATCAAGACGACCTGGCCCAAGGCGCTGCCCGGCAACGGTTGGGGGATGACCGAAACCAGCGCCACCTTCACGCACCATCAGGCCGAAGACTATGAAAACCGCCCCGACAGCTGCGGGCCGGCGGTGCCGGTCTGCGACCTGAAAATCACCGACCCCGACGGCAATATCCTGCCGCGCAATTCGGTCGGCGAAATCTGGGGCTACGGCCCGAACATCGTCAAAGGTTATTGGAACAAGCCCGAAGCCAGCGCCGCGACGTTCGTCGATGGCTGGGTCCGCACCGGCGACATCGGCCGCATCGATGACGAGGGCTTCCTGTTCATCATGGACCGCGCCAAGGACATGCTGATCCGTGGCGGCGAGAACATCTATTGCGTCGAAGTCGAAGCCGCACTGTACGAGCATCCCGCCGTCATGGACGCGGCCATCGTCGCGCGGCCGCACCACAGCCTGGGCGAGGAACCCGCCGCCGTCGTCACGCTCAAGCCCGGTGCGACTGCTGACGCCGAAGAATTGCGCGCCTTCGTCGCGGCGCGGCTGGCGGCGTTCAAGGTGCCGGTCGAGGTGCGCTTCTGGGACGGCCCGCTGCCACGCAATGCCAACGGCAAGATTCTGAAATCGGAATTGAAGACGTTGTTCGTGGCCGCAGGCTAGAACGCGCGAACCTTCGTCAAGGTCGTCATCCCGGCGTAGGCCGGGACCCATCACCGGCGACGCATGCGCGCGCGGATCCGGGAATGGGTCTCGGCCTTCGCCGGGATGACGGCAGGGGTATAGTGCTACTTGCCCCGCCGTACCGTCAAAATCTTGACCGGGTCTGCCAGCATCTGGCCCTTCATCACCCCCGCGCCCAGAGTCGGCGAGGTCGGCAGGTGCTGGATCTTTTTGACCAGATCCATGCCGTCAACGACCCGGCCGAAAACCGCAAAGCCGGCATTGTCGCCTTTGGCGGCAGGGTCGGCGTCGAGCCCGGTCATCGGGCCGATGGTGATGAAGAAGTCGCCGGTCGCCGAGCCCGGCGTGGACCGCGCCATCGAGATCGCGCCATCGTCATGCGTCAGGCCGGTCTTGGCGGTCGTTTCATGCGCCACCGGCGCCAGTGCACGCTTGGGATTGCCCGAAATGCCGCCCTGGATGAGGCCGTACTGGCCGTCCTTGCCGAGCTTCATGGCGCGGTAGATGGTGGTGCCGTCGTAGCGCTTCTGATCGACATAGCGCAGGAAGTTCGCGGCGGTGGCCGGTGCGCGCTCGGTTTCGAGTGCAATGACGATGGTGCCGGCGCTGGTGGTCATCACGACGTTGGTGGTGGCGGGCTTGCGCACCGGCGGTGCGGGCGGCGCGGTCACCGCTGGCGGCGCGGCGGTTGTTGCAACATCGTTGGCGGGCGTAGCAGCCACAGGATCGGCAGCAGCAGGCGGCGGCGTTTGCGCTGCCAGCGGTGCCGCGGCCCAAAGCAGCACCAGCCCGGCGGCCATTCCCAATCGACGCATCGCAATATCTCCCGTCAAATTTCCCGGCTTCGCGCTACTTCAGCGTCGCCGGCGGCAGACCGGCCTGCGCGCGCTGCTTGTTGATGGCGGTGCGGCAGCGCTCAAGCACGCGGTCGAAGCGCGCGTCACCGCGCAACGGCTTAAGGGGCCACAGGTCGCCGATCCAGAAAGGCCCACTGCACACATCGGCCCAGTTGCGCGTCAGCCCGTCCTCGAGCTTGGCAACCGCACCGGCGCGGTCATTGCCCGCCAGCAGCAAGGTCGCCCAATCGGAAGCATTCCACGACGGCGACAGCCCGCCGGCTTCGTTGCG
>Ga0075163_10002132_pt1 | contig 26711 bp, 18 predicted proteins | sample JI1023141ADNA_FD_71478 | JGI IMG/M metagenome (GOLD analysis project Ga0075163, IMG submission 71478) | Wastewater effluent complex algal communities from Wisconsin, to seasonally profile nutrient transformation and Carbon sequestration -... | ecosystem: Engineered > WWTP > Effluent > Algae...
ACCTCGACGTCGAGGTGTTCGACCTCCGCGCGACGGTCGCCGACATCGAGGCGATGCTCGGTCCCCAGGCCGTCGCCAAGCGCCTCGAGCTCGCCGTCGAGGTCGCTACCGATCTGCCGTGGACGGTCGAGGGCGACGCCGTGCGGGTCCGCCAGATCGTCATCAACCTGCTCAGCAACGCGATCAAGTTCACGACCGAAGGGAGCGTGCGCCTGACGCTCACCGTCGAGGAGCGGACCGGCGCCCGGATCCGCGTGCGCTTCACCGTCCGGGACACCGGCATCGGCGTCCCGACCGTCGTCCAGCCCGCCGTCTTCAGGCCGTTCATCCAGGCCGACGCTTCGACGACCCGGCGCTTTGGCGGCACCGGCCTCGGCCTGTCGATCGTGCGCGGCCTCGTCGCGCGCATGGGTGGCGAGGTCGGCCTGCGCAGCGAGGTCGGCCGCGGCAGCGAGTTCTGGGCGACCGTGTGGCTCGGCGTCCCCGCCGCGGCCGCGGACGTGGGCACGGGGCGAGCTGCGCCGAGGGGGCGCGCGGGGGCGCCGCGGCTCGTCGGCGTCCGCGTCCTCGTCGTCGACGACAATGAGATCAACCGCTACGTCGCCGAGCGCGTGCTGGCCACCGAAGGCGCCGCCGTGACGACCGGCGCGGACGGCACGGAGGCGCTGGCGCTGCTCCGGGCCGCGCCGGACGCGTTCGACGTCGTCCTGATGGACATCCAAATGCCCGTCCTCGACGGCAACGCCGCGACGATAGCGATCCGCCGCGAGCTCGGCCTCGACCTGCCGATCCTCGGCGTCACCGCCAGCGCCCTCGTCGCCGAGCGCAGGCGGTCGCTCGACGCCGGCATGAACGACTTCATCACCAAGCCGCTCCACCCCGACACGCTGATCCAGACGGTTCACCACCACACCATCCGGCGCTCCGGCGACCACACATGAGCCGCGCGCCGGCGAGGCGCGCGAGTCATCACGCTGTTCTCGATGGCAGGGAGACAACCGGGCTCAGCGGCGCCGGGCGTCCATCGGTTTGGCGCTGCTCGAGCGACTGGTGCCCGCTCGGCGGGCAGGTGCTCTCCTCGGCGAGCGCGACGTCGGCCGCGGGTGTGTGCCAGGTGAGCGGGTGGCCGACGACCCGCGCGCGCCGGTAGGCCTGGACGAACAGGCCGCGCTCGTACAGCGTACAGCACGAGGATCTCGCGTCGTATTCGCTTCGGGAAGCTCGCTACCCGACAGCGCAAGGAGCGGAGAGAGGAGAAGCCCGAAACGTTCGACTTCCTCGGATTTACGCATATCTGCGGAAAATCGCGTCTTCAAGCAATACGCAAGGAGATGTTACGACGTATGCACTTGCCCGTCCCCGTTCAGGGAGCATGGATCCATCAGGTCGTGCGGGGGGACTTCGCGTACCACGCCGTGCCGACGAACTCGGATTGCCTAAACCTGTTCCGGAGCGAGATCATTCGCTCCTGGAGGCATGCGTTGCGGCGCCGTAGTCAACGGACACGAACCACGTGGCGCCGTATGGTGCCCCTCAGCGATCGGTGGATCCCGCGCGCGCGCATTCTTCATCCATGGCCCGATGAGCGCTTCGACGCCAGAACCCGAGGCAAGAGTCCAGTGCGGTAGTTCCGCCCGCTGGGATCTGTGCGGGGGGCGGTCCGAGTCCGAGATGACGAAGGACCGTCCCTACCGCGACCAGGTACCGGGTCCTGGACGTGGATGTCCAGAGTTTCTTCGACACTCTGGATCATCGCGTCTGTCGAGAGCTGTTGTGCGAACGGGTGAGCGACGGGGTGATCGTGCGCCTCGTCGGGAAGTGGCTCAACGCGGGAGTGCTCGCGGACGGCGTCGTTCGACGCCTGTCCTCGGGGACACCTCAGGGCGGCGTGATCTCGCCGCTGCTGGCGAACATCTACCTGCATCACGTGCTCGACAAGTGGTGAGCCCAGGAGGTCGTGCCCCGGCTCCGTGGGCACGACGCGTACTACGGGATCACCGGGAACGCTCGTGCCCTCGCGCGCCTGCGGTACGCCGTCAAACTGGTCCGGTGGAAGTGCCTGTGTCGGCGCTCGCAGCGGGGTCATATCCACGCGGAGCGTTTCTATGGGCAACTGCTGGTCAGATATCCACTGCCGCCGCCGCGAGTCGTACACTCGTACCGCTCAGCGAAGCTCTGACGAGAAGAGCCGGATGCGGTAATTCCGCACGTCCGGATCTGTGGGGGGAGCGGGTGCAGTGGAACCTACCCGGGCGACCAAGGGCGCCCGTGGATCTCGGAGACCCTGCATCCGCTCCTACCCGACGCGTGAACGCGCGCTCCGCTAACTTAGCGAAATCTTGGTATGAATTAGCCGGATCACGGCTGCTCGAAGCAGTACAGGCGAGCGACGACGTCGCAGGGGCGCAGGCAGCTGCTGGTCCAGGAGTTGTCCTTGCGGCCGACCAGGCCGGCCATCCCGCTGACCATCGGGCCGGTGGTGGTCCAGTCGTCGCATGCGCCGGTCGAGGCGGCGCCCGTGATGGTGCTGTTGGTCCAGACCAGCGCCTCCGGGGCGATGGCGTCGTTGCAGCTCAGCGGTGCGACGGGGATGATGGCCTCGCCGGTCTCGGTGCGGGTGATGGCGGCGTCGAGGGAGCCGTCGGTGAGGTCGACCCAGGTGTCGGCCACCTTGCCGTTGTTGGGCAGGATGTAGACGATGGGCGAGTGGAACAGGCGCGTGGTCGCGGCGTCCGCCGGCTCCACGCCGCTGAGCCACGCCATGAATTTACCGGCGCCCGGGAGCTTCGCGGCGGCGGCGAGGGCGTTGCAGGCCGCGTCGGCGCCGGCGGTCCCGCCGAGGTCGGCCGTGAACTTGGCGCTGGTCACGAACACGTGGAAGCGCAGGCGCTCGCACTTGGTGCCGCAGGTGTCGAGGATGTCGCGGTTGCCGTCGTCGCAGGCCTCGCCGGGGTCGAGGATGGCGTTGCCGCACTCCTCGATCACGCAGGTCGGCGAGCAGCCGTCGCCGGCGTCGATGTTGCCGTCGTCGCAGGCCTCGCCGCCGAGGACGACGCCGTCGCCGCACGCCTCGATGGTGCAGGTCGGGCTGCAGCCGTCGCCGGGGGCGCGGTTGCCGTCGTCGCAGGCCTCGTTGGAGGCGACGTAGGCGTCGCCGCAGGTGTTGAGGGTGCAGTCGGCCTTGCAGATGCTGCCGTTCTGGCCGTTGTTGACCGCGCCGTTGTCGCACTCCTCGCCGGGGTCGATGTCCGCGTCGCCGCAGGGGTCGACGGCGCCGGTCGTCATGCCGGTCATGTCGGTCATGTCGGTCGTGCTGGCCATGCCGGCCGTGCCGGTCGAGCTCGCGTCGGTCGTGCCGGTCGGGTCGGGCGGCACCGGGCCGGTCGTGCTCGCGTCGGCCGTGCTCGCGTCGGCCATGCTCGCGGCGCTCGTGCTCGTGGTCGGCGCGGCGGTCGTGTCATCGGCGCCGCTGGACGTGGCCTCGGCGCGCGTATCGGTCCGGCCGGCGCCGGTGTCCACGAAGCAGCCACCCGCGCCGCCGGACACGGCGAGCGCGAGGAGCAGACCGGAGGTGAAAGATCTCATCGACGCTCCTGCGGACGCCGGACGCGTCCGGGGCGGAGCATAGCGGAGATCTCGGGCGGATGGCGTTCGGCGCGCCGCGGACGACGGGCCGACCGACGGCGCGCATGCACGCATGCACGCACGGACGCTCAGTGCAGGGCTTCGCGCAGGCGCGGGATCGCGTCGGGCAGGACCACGCTGACGAGCACGCCGAGCTGGGCCTTGTTGCAGTCGACCGCGAGGCCCATGCGGTACTTGTCGGTCAGGTCGATGACGACGATCATCACGCTGCCGTCCTCGCCGAGGCGCAGCAGCGTCTGCGACACGTACTCCGGGACGGGCAGGCCGGACTTCTTGATCGTCTCGGTGATGCGCTCCGAGAGGATGTTGAACAGCGCGCAGGCCTTGGGGGAGCTGCGGACACCGGCGACGGACATGCCGGTGGACTTGCTAAACAGGTCGATGGTGGCGAGCCCGCCGTTGAGGCCGTCTTCGATCTCCGCGAGCACAGCGTTTGCCGTTTTGAGGTTCATGCGAGAGTCCTTTGCGCGCCTTGCTGACGTTGTACTGCTTCGGCGTCGTAATAAGAGGCGTTGTGCTACGGGTCGGAGACGGTGCACCGGCCAGAATGCGCCGTATCTGCCGTCGATCGTACGCTGAGAGCCTCCGGATGGTATTACGGGTGACTCCAGGAAGCAAGCGCCGCCGGTGCCAGCGGACTGGATGGAGGGCCGTACCCCGGTGTCGCGCCGCGGTAAGCCCGCGAGGGCTCGGTTTCGAGTCAGAAGCCGTCGTGCACGCCGCCCGCGGCGCGACCCAGCGGCGCGACGACGAGGTCGGCGGCGGCGAGCGGACCGTCGGGGGCGACGCGGAGGTCGGCGAACACCAGGCGCAGCGGGCCGCCTGCGTGCGAGGAAGCGGTCACGCCGAGGTCGGTCAGCGGGGCGGCGAAGCAGTGCTCGGCGATGAGGGTCCAGATCTCGCCGTCGGCGGAGCCGAGGCCGCGCGCGCACATGCCGTCGGGATCGAGCTCGAGGCGGGCGAAGGCGGGGGACTCGGCGTCGAGGTCCGGGAGGTCGCCGAGCTCGATCGCCTCGGTGTCGTCGCCGGGCCCGTGGCGGACCTGCACGCGCAGCGGGTGGTCGTCGGCCGCGCGACAGACCGCCAGGTACGGCGCCGCAGGGCCCGGGCCCCGGCGCGCGGCGAGGCAGGCCTTGGCCCACGGCTCGATATGGCTGCTGGCCACGGCCACGAGCGCGGTCACGGCGACGGCGCCGCCGATCGGCGCGCGGGCGAAGACGGCGTCGTCGCTGGCCCCCCACAGATCGCCGGACTCGACCCCGGCGGTGAGGACGGCCCCGGGCTCGGCGCCCGGCGGGTCGCAGACGTCGAGGCAACGAAACGGCCACCCGCCGGCGCCGACGCTCGAGGACCACGCGTCGACGTCGGCGTTGACCTTGTTGGTCGCGATGTGGTGCGCGCCGGCCTGCTCCGCGGCGGCCCAGGCGTCGGCGTCGTCGACGACCCAGACGCGGCCGACCAGGCCGGCCGCGCGCACAGCGGTAGCGAGGGCGAGGTCGCCGACCTCGAGGTTGAAGAAGACCGCCGCCGGGTGCGCGTGCAACAGATCGGCGGCGGCGAGGCCGGGCGCGACGAAGGCCGCGCGCAGCGTCGGGTCGGCGCCGACGTAGGTGGCGAGCGCGCCCTGCGGGTCCTCGAGGTCGCCGCCGGTGAGCGCGACGATCACCCGCCCGCGCAGGTCGGTCAGCGCCGGCCAGCCGCAGCCGGGCAGGGTCACCGCGTCCTGCAGCGTCGCCGCGGCCGGGCAGGCCGCGAGCAGCTCGGCGGGCCGCAGCAGGCGCCCGCCGAACGCGGCCTGCAGGCGAGCGTCGAGGTCGGCCGGCTGGTGGGCGGCGATGAACGGGTCCTTGAGGTCGACCCACACGGTCACGACCTCGTGCTCGGGCACGGCGCGGCGCAGCGCCGAGATCTGTCCGAGGCAAGCCGAGAGCGTGCGGCAGTGGCTGTCGTCGTCGACGACGTCGATGTGATAGACGTACCAGTCGCCGGGCAGCTCCGGCGCGAGCGCGGCGCTGTGGTGGATGTCGAGCTCGAGCGAGCGGACGCGGTGGTACACGAGCTGGTCGAGGAGCGCCTCGTCGCGCTGGAAGCTGTTGTGCGCGGACTTCTGGCGCACGTCGTCGTAGCGCAGGGCCTCGTTCGGCCCTTCGGTCGTCGTGGTGTCGGTGGTCGTGCTCGCGTCGGTGGTGGTCGTGGTCGTGGTCGCGTCGAGGCTCGCGCTCGTCGTCGGCGTCGGCGGGTCGATCGCGGTGGTGCTCGCGTCGGGGGGGCTCGATGTGCCCGCGTCGGGGGGGCTCGAGGTGCCCGCGTCGGGGGGGCTCGAGGTGCTCGTGGTGCTCGCGTCGGTGGCGCTGTCGCTGGTGGGGTCGCTGGCGCAGGCGGCGAGGAGGGCGATCGCTGGCAGGGCGCGCGACATGCCGCGAGGATGGCCGCGCGGCGGCGCGCTGGCAACCATGCTCGCGCTGGCGCGGGCCGACAACGCGGGGCCCGGAGACTGGGGCGGAGGTCCGGGCTTCGATGCGGGGCGGGGCCCGGAGACATGGGCCGGAGGTCCTGGCTTCGATGCGGGGCGGGGCGAGAAGACATGGGCCGGAGGACGGGGGCCGCGAAGATGGGTCCCGCGCGACGGCGGTGCCTCCCCATCGACCGTGCTCGGCAGCGCCAATCAGCTGGCTGTTGTTCCGTGGCGCTCGGGGGCCATCGCGACGTGGGTGGCACAGCGCTGCCTGCGCGCGCTCGACGGGGACCCCCCCGCCTGCGTCCCATTTCAGCGGCCCTCGTCCTCCGTGCGAGCATCGTCGGCGCCCCGCTCGAGCAGCACGCGGCGGCGCTGCGCGCAGTGAGAGCACACGGAGGACGAAGATGACGGCGGCCTCGCTTCGCAGGACGTCGTATCGGGCGAGCGCATGCCCTGATAACGACGGCGCGCCCGGAACTCGCGTCCGGCGAGTGCCGCAATCACCGAGCGGTGACCCGACGAGACAGCGGTCGGCCCTCCGCGTATTTCGGTGACTTCATTCGCGTGCACTCGATGACTGCGCCACGCGGATGCTGCCGGGCGCTCGAGCGGGGCGCCGACGATGTTCGCACGGAGGACGAGGGCCGCTGAAATGGGACGCAGGCGGGGGGGCCCCCGTCGAGCGCGCGCAGGCAGCGCTGTGCCACCCACATCGCGATGGCCCCCGAGTGCCACGGAACAACAGCCAGCTGATTGGCGCTGCCGAGCACGGTCGATGGGGAGGTACCGCCGTCGCGCGGGACCCATCTTCGCGGCCCCCGTCCTCCGGCCCAGGCATCCCTCGCCCCGCGCACTCGGGCCACGCGACGGCCCCGGCCCAGGCATCCTTCGCCCCGCGCACTCGGGCCACGCGACGGCCCCGGCCCGGGCATCCCTCGCCCCGCGCACTCGGGCCACGCGACGGCCCCGGCCCAGGCATCCCTCGCCCCGCGCACTCGGGCCACGCGACGGCCCCGGCCCATGCCTCCGAGCCCCGCGCACTCGGGCCACGCGACGGCCCCCGGCCCATATCTCCGAGCCCCGCGCGCTCGGCCACGCGATGGCCCCCGGCCCATGTCTCCGGGCCCCGCGCACTCGGCCACGCGATGGCCCCCGGCCCATGTCTCCGAGCCCCCGCGCGCTCGGCCACGCGATGGCCCCCGGCCCATGCCTCCGAGCCCCGCGCTCCCGTGGCGACCGCGGTCAGCCGCGGCGCAGGCCGATGACGCGCTCGAGGGCGTCGGCGAGGGACTGGAGGGTGCGGACGCCGGCGAGGGCGTCGGACTCGCCGGCGAGGCCCTCGGCGACGGCGGGCGAGATGCCGACGAGGATCGGTCGGGTTCCGAGCAGGCGCAGGGCGGCGACGAGGCGGGCGAGCGCGGCGGCCTGGACGACGCCGAGGGCGGGCACGCCGGTGCAGTCGAGGATGACGTGGTGGGCGCGGGCGAGGCGGACGCGCTCGAGCAGCGCGTAGCTCAGGTCGGTCATCGCGTGCTCGTCGAGCTCGCCGACGAGCACGGCCGCGAGCACGCCGCGCCACACCTGAAGGATCGGGTAGGTCAGCCTGGCGATCAGCGCGCGCTGATGATCGATGACGGCGATCTTCTGGCGCAGCTCGAGCGTCGCCTCGTCGATGCGGTAGACCAGCTCGCCCTCGCGCAGGGACAGGAGGTCGTGGCGCAGGACCTCGAGCTCGCGCTCGAGGGCGCGGTCGGAGGCGTGGAGGTGGAGGTCGAGGTACGGGTGCTCGGCGTCCTCGTGCAGCACCTCGTCGGCCCAGCACGGGCGCCCGAACGCGTGCGAGAAGATGCCGATCACCTTGCCCTGCATGAACGGGCAGCCCCAGCGGACCTCGGCCCCGCGCTGCATCTTCAGCTCCCACGGGTGATGCACGCGCACGTGCGCCGTGCACCCGCCAGGGTCGAAGCCCAGGACCTCGAAGCGGCCCCAGCCCGCGGTCGCGACCGCCTCGCCCCACGCCAAGAACCCCGAGATGAAGTCGGGCCCGAGCTTGGTGACCATGGCCTCGTAGTCGGTGTCGGTGCCGAGGCTCGAGCTGTGCGCGACCAGCAGGCGAAACAGGTCGACGCCGAGCTCCTCCACCAGCGGCTTGAGCAGGCGGTACATCGACGGGTTGGTCCAGAACAGCACCGAGTCGAGGCCGAAGAAGCTGACGTCGCCGCGCTCGAGGTCCCACGCGATGTCGACGTTGTTGAGCCGGATGCTCGGATGGTCGGCCATGGCAGGCGGAGACTACGCCGTTTCACGGGCGGATGGAGGCCCGCGCGGGCCAGGGGCGCATCGTGCGCGGATGCGGGAGAGAGCGAACCTGGCTCCCGGGACAGCCGGGCTCGCCGTCGGGGGCGGCGACGAGGTACAAATGCGCGCACGATGCCCATGATGTTCCCGAGGCGAGCGCTGCAGCGAAGGACCGGTACCGTCATCGCGGTGATGCTCATGGCGGGCTGCGGCGCGCGGCCGGAGCCCGACGTGACCGCGCCCGCCCGTGCCCCCGCGGAGATCGCCCCTGTGTCACCACGACCGTCCACCCGTGAGCCCGTGAACCTCGAGCCGGCGGAGATCGACCGCGCGGCGATCGACGTCGACGCGATCGACGCCGACGCGATCGACCTCGCCGCGCTGAAGGCCGAGCTGGTGGCGCGCCACGGCGAGGCCCAGCGCGCGCGCGTCGAGCGGGGCGTCGACCAGGTCGCGGCGCTGTGGCGGGCCGGCGACGGCGACCTCCCGGCGTTCGTGCGCGAGCAGTTCCTCGGCGACCCGGCGGCCCTCGACGCCGCGTTCGGCCGGCTCGAGCAGGTCTTCGAGCAGATCGACGGCAACATCCACGCGGTCGGGCGCGAGGTCCGGCGCGCGAGCGACGTCGACGTCGGCCCGCTGCTGCCGGTCGACCCGCTGCTCGCCGCCTTCGACCCCGGCGCGCACGTGATCGAGGACCTGTTCCTGGCGCGGGTCGGCTTCGTCGCGCTGCTCAACTTCCCGGTCACGACGCTGGCCGAGCGCGACGAGCAGGGGCCGTCGTGGACGCGGCGGCAGTGGGCCGAGGCGCGGCTCGGCGGGCGCTTCGCGCGGCGCGTGCCCGGCGAGGTGCGCCAGGCGGTGACGAAGGCCAGCGCCGAGGCCGACCGCTACGTCTCGCAATACAACCTGTGGATGCACCACGTCGTCGACGCCGACGGCGCGCGCCCGTTCCCGTCGGGCCTGCGCCTGATCAGCCACTGGAACCTGCGCGACGAGCTCAAGGGCCGCTACGGCGATCCCGACGGCCTGAAAAAGCAGCGCCTGATCGTGCGGATCATGGAGCGCATCGTCACCCAGGAGATCCCCGCGGCGGTGATCGACGACCCGCGCGTCGACTGGGACCCCGTCACCAACAAGGTCGCCGCCGCCCCGGCCGACGCGATCGAGGCCGACGCGGGCAAGGCGACCACCGCGGGCCGCCCGGTCGCCCTCGACGGCGCCCGCGAGCCCGACGTCCGCTACGCGATGTTGCTCGCGCAATTTCACGCGGCGCGCCGCGAGGACCCGTACGTCCCGGTCGCGCCGACGGCGATCGCCCGCAGCTTCGAGCTCGGCCGCGAGCTGCCGGAGGCCCGCGTGCAGGCGCTGCTCGAGCAGGTGCTGCTGTCGCCGCTCGCGGAGCGCGTGGCGAAGGTGATCGAGGCGCGGCTCGGTCGGCCGCTCGAGCCGGTCGACCTGTGGTACGCGGGCTTCAAGGCCGGCGGGGCGCCGCCGGAGGCCGAGCTCGACGCCCGCACCCGCAGGCGCTACCCCGACGCCGAGAGCTTCGCGCGGGCGCTGCCGCAGATCCTCACGGACCTCGGGTTCGCGCCGGCGCGCGCGCGCTGGCTGGCCGAGCACATCCGCGTCGACCCGTCGCGCGGGGCCGGGCACGCGTTGCAGGCGCTGCGCCGCGGCGACTTCGCCCGCCTGCGCACCCGCGTCGGCGCCGACGGCATGGATTACAAGGGCTACAACATCGCGGTGCACGAGCTCGGGCACAACGTCGAGCAGGTGTTCTCGCTCGAGGCGGTCGACCACACGCTGCTCGCGGGCGTGCCGAACAACGCGTTCACCGAGGCGCTGGCGTTCGTGTTCCAGGCCCGCGACCTCGAGCTGCTCGGGCTGCGCCGCCCCGACGCGGCCAGCGAGCGCGAGCGCGTGCTCAACGACTTCTGGCAGACGTGGGAGATCGCCGGGGTCGCGCTGGTCGACGTCGCGACCTGGCACTGGCTGTACGACCACCCGGAGGCGACCCCCGCCGAGTTGCGCGAGGCGGTCGTCCGCATCGCCCGCGAGACCTGGGACCGCTACTACGCGCCGCTGCTCGGCGGGCGCGGCACGCCGCTGCTCGGGATCTACAGCCACATGATCTCGTATCCGCTGTATCTCGCCGACTATCCGCTCGGGCACCTGATCGCGTTTCAGATCGAGGACCACCTGAAGACCCGGCCGCGCGGGCAGCTCGGCGCGGAGTTCGAGCGCATGGCGACCTTCGGCGCGGTCACCCCCGACGTGTGGATGACACACGCCACCGGCGCGCCGGTCAGCGCCGAGCCGCTGCTGCGCGCGACCGAGGCCGCGCTCGCGGCGCTGTGAGCGGCGCTCAGCGCAGGCAGCGGGCCTCGTCGACGTTCGGCCGCTTGCGCCACGCCTCGCCGCGGCCGACCGCGCCGACCGGGCGCCAGGTGACGTCGACGTATCGACCGCCGCGCTCGAGCGTCGCCGTCGCCCGCTCGGTCGGCTCACCTGGCGTAAAGGACAGGTTTGAAAAACGCTCGCCCTCGCGGACGCCGGCGCGGGCCGCCGGTCCGCCGGGACGCACGCCGCGCAGCCGCCCGGGGGTCTCGGCGCGCGACAGGGCGGCGTCGAGGCCGAGCTCGAAGCGGGTGTACACGCGCGGGCCGCGGGTGAAGCACGGGCCGAGGGCGTCGGCGGGCAGGGCGATCGCGGCGCCCTCGAGGACCATGCGCCGAAACGCGGCGAGCTCCGCGGGGCCGAGCTCGGCGGCGAGGAGGTCGGTGAAGGCGGCGAGGGGCAGCTCGGCGCGGCCGGCCTCGCGGGCGCGCGCGACGAGGCCGCGCAGCAGTTCGCGCAGCGATCTGCCGCCGCCGGTGCGGGCGCGGATCGCCGCGTCGAGCCGGGTGGCGTACAGCGCCCCGCGGGCGATCAGCAGCGCCTGCGCGGCGCCGGCGACCCCGGGGTCGGCCGCGCTCGCGGCCGCGGCGACCTCGGCGTTGCTCGCGGCGCGCAGCGGCGCGGTCGCCAGCTCGGCCTGGTGGAGGTTGAGCTCGTCGGCGTAGTCGTCGGCGGACAGCGTGCCGAGGTCGAACAGGACCTCGCGGGCGACGAAGCGGGCGACGCCGTCGGTGAACCACGCGTCGGTCGCGGGCGCCGCGTCGGCGTCGCGCAGCCGCAGGCGCCCGCCGATCCAGCGGTGCACGAGGCCCTGCGCGACGGCGAGGCGGGCGCGCGCGTCCCAGCGCGCGCCGGGGCTGATCGCCACGTACAGGCCGGTGCTGCGCGGCATCACCAGCGCGCCCGTGCCGCCCGGATAGTCGATGTCGACCGCGAACACGCCGGTGAACCGGGCCGTGTCCGCCGCGCCGAAGTAGAGGTCGACGGCCGTGCGCGCCCCGGCCGTCTCGGCCGCCGACCAGCGCAGGTCGAAGCCCGGCGCCCCGGTCCACGCGAAGTCGTCGGCGCCCTCGGGCCCGCGCAGCACGGCGCGCCCGGTCTCGCCGATGAGGAACACCGCGTGGCGCAGCTCGTCGGCGCGGACGGTCGGCGGCGGCTCGACGCCGAGGCTGCTGGCCAGCCGCACCAGGCGCGGCGCGACCGGGTCGAGGCGCAGTCGCAGCTGCAGCGGCCCGTCGACGCCGAGCGGCAGCAGCAGGGCCTCCTCGCCGCTGACGAGCACGCGCTCGTTGTCGATGCGCAGCAGCAGCGCGGGCGGGACCCCGGCGGGCAGGGGCGTGGGCGGCGGGGCCAGGTCGAGCGCGTAGGCGAGGCGCAGCGGGCCGACCGGGGCGCGCGCGAGGGTGACGCGCAGCGCGACGCCGTCGCGACGGTCGGTGTGGGGCAGCGGGCCGCGGTCGTCGTCGACGCGCAGGCCCTGCAGCTCGGCGCCGACGAGCGCCGCGATCTGCCACTCGCGCGCCGCGATCCCCGTCGCGGAGATCTCGACGGCGAGCCGCGGCGTCGGGTCGAGCCGCGGCGAGAAGCGCAGCGTCAGCGCCGGCGTCGTCGCGGTCGTCGCGGTCGCGACCGGCGGGGACGGGAGGGTCGGCGCGGGCACGGCCGGCGAGGGGCGGGGCGGCGCCGCGTGGGCGCACGCGAGCAGGGCCCCGCCGACGAGCGTCGCGAGCCGCGGACATGCATGCATGCCGCGAGCTTACGCCGAGACGGCGCCGCGAGGCGCCCGAGCTCGCGGTGAAACGCGCTTGCGTCGGGATGGCGCGGCGGACTACGTTGCGGCGGTGCAGCCCGCCCGCCTCGCGGCCGCGACGCGCCTGCTGGCGGCGGGCGCCAGCGGCGTGCTGCTGGCCGCCTCGCAGCCGCCGGGCGGGCTCGCGGCGCTGGTGTGGCTCGCCCTCGCGCCGCTGATCGTCGCGGCGCGGCGGGCCGCGGGCGTGCGCGAGGCGCTGCGGCTCGGGCTGTTCGCCGGCGCCGTCATGATGGCGAGCGGCTTCCCGTGGTTCGTGTACCTCGTGCGGACCTTCGCGCAGCTCGACCTGTGGCTGAGCCTGACGCTGTTCGCCCTGTGGTGCCTGTGGAGCGCGGTGCCGGTGGCGCTGTGGGCCGCGCTGGTCCACCTGCTGACGCGCCCGGCGGGGGGTCGGCGGTGGGCCGCGGTGGCCGGCGCGCTGGCGTTCCCGGGCATCTGGTGGGCGTGGCCGGCGGTGTTTCCGTTCACGATCGTGCTCGGGCTGGCGGCCGAGCCGGCGTGGATCCAGGCGGCCGAGCTCGGCGGCGTCGCGGCCGTCGAGGCGCTCGCGCTGCTCGCCGCCGGGCTGCTGGCCGACGCGGTCGCGGCCGCGGGCTGGCCGGCGCGGCTGCGTCGCCTCGCGCTCGCGCTCGCGGTCCCGGGGCTCGCGTGGGGCCTCGGCGCGGCGCGCATGCGCGGGCTCGACGCGGAGACCGTCCGCACCGTCCGCTTCGGGGTCGTGCAGCCGAACAACCCGCTGTACTGGCCCGACAAGCAGGCGCGTCTGGAGCGGCTGCGCGAGCCCTCTGCGGCGGCCGAGGCCGCGGGCGCGGAGGTCGTCGTGTGGCCGGAGAATCAGTATCCGTGGCCGCTGGACCGGCCGCTGCTGCGCGACTTCACGGACGACGACCGGGTGCTGCGGCGTCATCGCTTGCCGACGCTGTTCGGCGCGGGCAGCATCGCCGACGCCGACGCCTACGGCTACAACTCGGCGTATCACCTCGGCGCGGACGGGGAGGTGCGCGGGACCTTCGACAAGGTCCACCTCGTCCCGATCGGCGAGACGATCCCGCTGCTCGACCCCGACTGGGTGACGTCGCGGATCAACGGCCTGTCGCACAACTTCGCCGGGAGCGGACCGGCCCGCTTCGTCGTCGAGCCCGGCCCGCCCGGCGCGTCCGCCCCGCCGCTCACCGTCGGACCGCTGATCTGTTATGAGGATGTCGTCGCCGGCTTCGTCCGCGCGGTCGCGGGCCAGCCCGGCGGCGTCGAGGTGTTCGTCAACCTCACCAACGACAGCTGGTTCGGACCCGGCTCCGAGGCCTGGGAGCACCTCGCCCTCGCCCAGTTTCGCAGCGTCGAGCACCGCGTCCCGATGGTCCGCAGCGTCAACACCGGCCCCAGCTCGGTGATCGACCGCAGCGGGCGCGTCGTCGCCGGCACGACCCTGCGACCCGCCGACGTCGACGCGCTCGTGCCCCCGGAGCAGCTCGTCGTCGATGTCGCGATCGGGCGCGACACGGCGTCGGCCCCGACCGTGTATGCGCGCGGCGGCTGGCTGCTCGTACATCTGTGTCAGGCGCTCGCCGTGGGCCTGACGCTGGTGCTGCTGCGCGCTCGTCGCCGGTGAATCGGTGGAGCGATGATGGAGGACGATGGAGGATGATGGAGATAGAAGGAGCGGGAAGCAGGTTTCGATGTACGTGGCGGGCGCCCGCCTGCGCTTTCACCTCACCCCGCACCGCGCAGTCCTGCGCGCCTCCGCGGCTGTGGATGTCGCGGGCGAGCGCCGCGCCGCGCTCGCGGACGCGAAAATCCTGGTAGACTGCTGGCCTGTGCTTGGGGGTATGGCGATGCGATCTCTGGTGACTCCTGTTCTGGTGACGACCTTGTCGGCCGGCGCCCTCTTCCTTCAGGCCGGCTGTGGGGACAGCGGCGGCGGCGATACGCAGGCCTCGGCCGGTCCGGCCACCAATATCACCGGCGTGCCGGACACGAGCAGCGGCGGCTCGACCGGCGGCGTGTCGGGCACGACGACGGAGGACCCGACCGGGGGCGGCAACAGCAACTCGGGCACGGGCACCAGCGGGACGACGCCGCCGGGCACCAGCACGGACACGCCGGTGACGAGCACCGACCCGGGCACGAGCACCGACCCGGCGACCAGCGACCCCTCGAGCACGACGGAGCCGGGCACGACGACGACGGGCGTGGTCCCGGGGACGACGACGGACGTCGACCCGGGGACGACGACGACGGGCGTCATGACGAGCATGACGAGCACGACGACGGGCGACGCGAGCAGCAGCAGCGACACGGGCGACGTGCCGTGCTCGGTCGTGAAGGCGACGCTCAAGCCGGTGAAGCCGAACATGATGCTGGTGCTCGACAAGTCGGGGTCGATGATCAATAACCCCAACGGCTACTGGGACCACGACGCCAACCCGGGCACGCCGAAGATCACGCGCTGGAACAGCCTCTATAACGTGGTCGAGACGGTGCTGACGAAGTTCAACGCCAAGCTCAACTTCGGCGCGAGCCTGTTCCCGTCGGTGTTCGCCAGCGGCGACTACAACGCCAACGCGTGCAAGGTCAACGCGGTCGTCGAGATCCCCGTCGCGGCCAACAACAAGGACACGATCCTCGCCGGGATCCCGGGCCCGATGGACATCAGCCTCAAGGGCGGCACGCCGACCGCCGCGGGCATGACCGCCGCGCTCAAGCAGCTCAAGTCGCTGCCCGCCGACGTCCCGCGGGCCGTGCTGCTCGTCACCGATGGCGCGGCCAACTGCGCGACCGGTGCCATCCCTCCGCCGCTGTTCGAGAGCTACGACTCGCTCGTGCACACGATCGTCGCCGACGCGTACAACAAGGACAAGATCCCGACCTACGTCGTCGGCATCGACACCAAGAACGTGGTCAGCATGGTGAAGATGGACGGCGACCCGGACAACATCAACACCTTCACCAAGCTCAACGAGCTGGCCGTGCAGGGCGGCAAGCCGAAGAACGACCCGGTCGAGAAGTTCTACAATGCGACCAACCAGCTCGAGCTCGGCACCGCCCTCGACGCGATCGTCGCCGACGCCCTCAGCTGCGTGATCCCGCTCTCCGAGGAGCCCGCCAAGCCGGAGCTGACCAAGGTCGTCATCTCGGGCGTCACCATCCCCCACGTGATGAACTGCGGCAACGAGAACGGCTGGGTCTACGTCAACCCGAACGGCCCCTACGACGCCATCGAGCTGTGCGGCACCGCCTGCACCAACCTGAAGATGGTCGGCAAGGCCGACGTGAACTTCTTCTGCGTGCCCAACTGAGGGCCCCGCCGGGCGCGTCCTGGCGATATGTCGAGCCCCGGCTGCGGGGCCCAAAAAAGCCGGTCGCGTCGCGACGGCGGGCGTGCGAGCGGGCCCCGGAGCATGCGGGTATGCGAGCATATGAGCGGCTGCGGGTCCGCCGACCGCCATGAGCGAGCCGACCACCATGTCGTCTTGACGCCGACGCGCCCTGACCCTGACCCTGACCCTGATCCTGACCTGACCTGACGCGGACGCGGACGTGGACGCGGGCGCAGACTGTGATCCGGCGCGCGCTGGCCCCGCCCGCGGCGCATGCATCTTGTCGAGCGCGGCCGGATGTGGCTACGATGTTGCGATGCGATATTCAACGGTCGGTCGGGTGGCTGCGCTGGTGGCTCCTCTGTTGTGGGGATGCGGTGACGACGGGGGTGACACGGGACTCACTGCGAACCCGACGGTCACCAACCCGCCGCTCGACACCGGCAGCGAGATGACCACGACGGGCCAGCCGACCACCGGTCCGGGCGCGCCGACCACCACCAGCTCGCCGCCCGGCACCGATTCGCAGGGCACCGATTCGCAGGGGACGGACAGCGCGGGCACCACCAGCAAGGACACCGAGCCCGTCGACCCGTCGACCACCACCGACCCCTCGACGACCAGCGTCGACCCGTCGACCACGACCGGCCCGGACACGACCACCACCGATACCACCGGCGAGCCGCCGCCGCCGATGTGCACCGACGCCGACTGCGCCGTCGGCCAGTTCTGCAACATGGGCACCGGTCTGTGCGAGCCCGGCTGCAACGACGACGACGACTGCATGAACCAGACGGTCTGCGACGTCGGCAGCAACACGTGCAAGGGCTGCATCGTCGACGCCAATTGCGGGCTCGGCACGGTCTGCGAGGACGGCAGCTGCGTCCCCGGGTGCACCGACATGCAGCCGTGTCAGGACGGGCTGGCGTGCTGCACGGGCCAGTGCTTCGACCTCGCGGCCGACCCGCTGCACTGCGGCACCTGCGACGCGTGTCCGGTCCCGAGCAACGCGGAGGCCGCGTGTGTGGGCGGGACGTGCGGGCTCGGTGCGTGCGAGATGGACTTCAACGACTGCGACAAGGACCCGAGCAACGGCTGCGAGGTCGAGGGGTCGTGCAAGTGCGTGCCCGGGCAGCAGGTCGCGTGTTACAGCGGGCCGCCGGAGACGCAGAAGGTGGGCGTGTGCAAGGACGGGCTGCAGACCTGCAACGCGCAGGGCACCGCGTTCGGCGCGTGCATGGGTCAGGTGTTGCCGGGCCCGATCGACATCTGCGCCAACCAGAAGGATGACAACTGCAACGGCCAGGTCGACGAGGACCCGGACCTCGACGGCGACGGCTGGACGGTGTGCGGCGGCGACTGCTGCGACGCGGTCGGCCCGACCTGCCTCAACCCGGAGCTCGTCAACCCGGGCGCCTTCGACCTCGGCGGGAACATGGTCGACGACGACTGCGCCGGCGGCGTCGACAACAAGATCCCCGCGTGCGACGGCGGCCTGGCGACCAACTCGGCCGTCGCCAACGACTACGCCAAGGCGATCGACCTGTGCCAGTTCACGGTGGAGAACCCGCCGCAGGCGATGAAGAAGTGGGGCGTGATCACCAGCAGCCTGCTGCGCGGCAACGGGGCCGGCGTCCCCGACGCGAACGCCAAGTCGATCCGCACCGCGTTCGGCACCGGCGGCATCGTCCCGAAGCAGAACAGCAGCCTCGCCGTGTTCTCGACCGGCCGCGCCGCCGACCTCAACGACGCCAACCCGGCCTACGCCGACTTCCAGACCGGCCAGGACCTCGCCTCCGACAGCGCCGCGCCGAACGACTGGCTCAACGCCAACGGCGGCTCGTTCCCCAACGCGCCCGGCTGCCCCGAGGCCGCCGGGAACACCGCCAACGACAGCATCATGCTCAAGGTCCGCGTGCGCGTGCCGACCAACGCCAAGTCGTTCAGCGTGCAGATGTACTTCTTCTCGTCCGAGTGGCCGGAGTGGACGTGCACCGCGTTCAACGACATGTTCGTGTCGCTGGTCGACTCCGCCGGCGTCGGCAACCCGACCGACAAGAACATCGCCATCTACAAGTCCGGCAACCAGAGCTACCCGGTCGGCGTCAACCTCGTGAAGGCCGCGCCCGGCCTGTTCACGCAGTGCAAGAACGGCACCTACGGCTGCAACGACTTCTTCGGCGGCAACTACGCGGGCTGCACGGGCATCGGCCAGCTCGCGGGCACCGGCTTCGACATCGTCGAGGGCGGGTGCGGCAACAACAACACGACCGGCGGCGGCACCGGCTGGCTCAAGATGTCCGGCAACGTCAAGCCCGGCGAGACGATGGAGATCCGTTTCGTCATCTGGGACACCAGCGACGGCATCTACGACTCGCTGGTGCTGCTCGACGACTGGGTGTGGTCGGTGCAGGCCTCGCAGCCGGGCGTCCAGCCGAACTGACGGCCTCCGGGCGTTGTGGGCTCGCGCGGGCGTTGTGGGCTCGCGCGAGCGTCGCTGTGTTAACCTGGGCGGGTGACCGCGCAGCCGGGCGACATCGATCTGCGGCAGCTCTGCTCGCATTGCGGGGTCTGCTGCACCGGTACCTATCTCCTGTGGTTCACGACGGGCGATCGCCGGCAGAGCGCGGAGATCGATCGGCCGACGCTCGACGCCGTGTTCGAGCGCAGCTTCGGCCCCGACGCCCCGGCGCTGGTCCAGGAGTGGAACGCCGCAGCCGGGTGGACCGACGCCGCCGGGGGGGCCGCGACCGACGCCGACGAGCTGGTCGCGCTGCTCGAGCGCCATGGCCCGGAGCTCGACGACGACGGGCGCATCGCGCGGCTCGCGGCCTTCGTCCGCGAGGCGCGCGCGGCCGGGGCGCCCATGTACATCCGCGATGATTGACCGCGACTATCCTCGCCCCACGCTCTCCACTCGCGCCGGGCCCAGATATCCTCGGCCCACACTATTCATATCGCACCACGAGGTCACTCGCGGCGAAGATATGGGCGGATCTGCTTGATGAGCAGCGAGTCGTCGGGCCGGACCTTCCACTCGGTGTCGAGCAGCAGGGCGGTCCCGGGCGGGGCAGGCTCGTCGATCGGGAACAGCTCGCGGATGGTCCACAGCGACGAGCCGAGGGCGCGCAGCTGGTCGTCGCTCAGCACCACTTCGCCGGCGGGGACGGCCGAGCTCGGGCTGACGCGGTCGATCTTCGTGACCTCGCCGGCGGTCAGCGTCAGGCGCGTCTTCTCCGGCGAGGTGCCCGGGTCGGAGCTGACGACCTCGAGGTCGCCGCGCTGCGCGTTGACGAGGAAGCGGCCGTCGCCGACGAGGTTGGGGTCGCCGGTGAAGACGACCATGTTGGCGCGCTCGTCGGCGAGGCGGAGGTCGACGAGGATGCCCATCGCCGCGGCGGCGTGGTCGATGCCGTACCACTCGCGCTCCTCGAAGGCGCGGGTCAGCCACAGGGAGGCCCAGACCTTCTTCATGGCCCGGCACACGCCGCGCTCGTCGGGTTCGGCGGGGTCGCAGCGGCTCGGGCCGAGGGCGTCGGCGTCGAGGTCGTCGGCGAGGCAGGCGCTGGTCGACTCGTAGAGGCCGGCGCCGCTGAAGCCCGGGGCGTCCTCGGCGTTGCTGCTGCTGCGGAAGCGGGCCATCACCGTGTCGGCGCCGAGGGTCGAGAGCAGGCGGTCGGCGACGTCCTGCAGCAGCGCCGGGTCGCAGGCGCCGTCGCGGATGGCCTCGTACAGGGTGTCCAGGCGCTTGCGGCGGAGCGCGGGGTCGCTGCGAAACTTCGGGTCGGCGAGCAGGCGGTCGATCGCGGCGGCGATGCTCAGGGTCTCCGGGCCGGCGCCGAGGTCGACGGTCCACTGCTGGGCCGCGATGAAGGCGTCGTAGTGGTGGAAGGGGATCAGGAAGCCGGGGATCTGGAGGTCGGGGGTGATGCGCTGGTAGAGCGCGGCGAGGTTGCGGCCCTTCGCGCCGAAGCGGCGCACGCCGAGCTCGCGGTCCGCGGGGGTCGCGGTCGGCAGGTCGAGCAGGTCGACGAGCTCCGGCCAGTCGAGGTCGGGCGCGGGGATCTCGACGGGGTCGGGGCGCAGGGCGTCCCACCAGGCCTGGGCCTCGTCCGGCGTCGCGGCGCGGACCTCGAGGCCGGTCTTGCCGCAGGCCACGCGCACGAGCTCGCCGTCCCACGCGGCGAGGCGCTCGGTCGCGTCGCGCAGGTAGCAGTTGGGGGTCCCGCGCGCGGCGCTGCGGACGTTGAGGTGCGACAGCTCGGCCTGGCGGCTGCCCGTGACCGCGCCGGAGACGACGCGCTCGACGTCGAGCGGGGCCTCCTGCAGCGCGAGGATGTCCTGGAAGCCGTACGCGGCCGCGGCCGTGGCGGCGGCGAACTGCGCGGGGGTGTAGCGGCGCACGGTGCCGAAGCCGACGGCGACGGTGTAGGGCTCGTAGTCGACGGCCGCGGTCGCGTCGAAGCTCGGGACGTCGCAGGCGGCGAGGACGTCGCGCTGGAGGTCGCCGGTCGGCACGGCGGCGAGCGGGCCGGCGGTGAACGCGGCGGACAGCGCGGCGTGCAGCGCCTGGAACTGCGCGCAGGTGACGGTGCTGGCGGCGTCGGTCTGGGGGTCCCACGCGACGTAGCCGAACACGCGCTCGTCGGTCGCGGTGCGGTACTCGGTCAGCGAGCCGGCGAAGAACTCGCGGTCCTGCGGGTCGGTGATCAGGGCCTCGTAGGCGGCCGGGGTCAGGCCCTCGAACAGCGCGGGGAAGGCCTTGAGCAGGAACTCGAGGTGCAGCGCGTGGGCGTGGACGTCGAGCACGAGCGTCGGCAGGCGGGCGCCCTGGCGGGCGGGCGCGAGGTACTTGCCGGTGCGGACCTGGTCGACGAGGTCGACGGGCAGCGAGAGGTCGGCCCAGGCCGCGGCGCTGGCGACCTCGTGCGCGCACACGCGCGCGCCGAGCCGGGCCTCGGCCTCCGCGCACGGCGTGACGGGCTCGCCGGTGGTCGGCTCGGCGGTCGCGGACGACGACGATGAAGCGGTCGCGGCGTCGCTGTCCTGGGGGACAGGTTCATCGGCGCAGGCGGGGAGGAGGCAGGGCAGCGCGGCGAGCAGGAGCCGGTGCATGGCGGCCTCAGGGGGCGAACGGGCGCAGCGTGACGGGGCCCCATAGCAACCCGTCGGTGTCCGCGTCGAACGCGTAGAGGCCGAAGCTGTCGATGAACGCGCCGTCCTTGGAGTACCAGTCCTCGAGGCGGTAGCGGACGGCGCCGTCGGTCGCGGTCGCGACGTCCTCCCAATTGTGGTGCGTGCTCTCCCAGGTGAGCATCGCCGGGTCGGTGACGTGCGCGACGGCGCCGGCGTGCCCGGCCTTGAGCTCGAGCAGCGTGTAAGGGACGGCCTTGTAGATGACGTCCGGCTCGGAGTCGTCGCGGCGCTTGAGCCACACGCAGGTCGCGCCGTCGTCGCTCTCGAGCTGGTAGATCAGGGCGTCGCGGGCGTACGCGAGCCCGGGGTCGAAGCCGCAGTCGGCCACCCCGCCGCCGGTGGTCGCGTCGGTGGTCGTGGTCGCGGTCGGGTCGGTGGTCGGGTCGGTGGTCGGGTCGGTGGTCGCGTCGGTGGTCGCGTCGGTGGACGTGCCCGGGGAGGTCGTGGTGTCGGGCTCGGTCGGGCTCGGGTCGGCGGTGGTGTCGGCGGCGTCCGTGGTCCCCGTCGAGTCGGCGGCGGAGGTGGACTCGCCGGCGGTGACGGTGTCGTCGGGGTCCTTGCTGCACGCGGACAGGGCGAGCACGGCGGGGACGAGGAGGTGAAGCGAGCGGGCGACGGTCGAGGGCATGGGTAATTCCATCAGGTAAGGTCGCGCTGCGAGATCTGCGATCGGCGCGCGGCGAGCCGGTTGTAGCAGCGAGGTCGGGGGCACGCACGCGTCGCGGTGCGCGGCGAGGGAAGTGAGCTTGGACCCTGACACCGACGTCGCGGCGCGCGTGGGGGCCGCGGGGCTCAGGGGATCTTCATGCCGAAGGTGCGCTCGAGGCGGCCTTGCCAGGCGCGGTCGTCGGCCCTGTTATCGTAGATCGCCGTGACGTACAGGTCGCCGCTGCGGATCTTCTCGGCGCCGTTGCGCGGGCGGGCGGCCCAGGCCTGGAGGTCGAGGCCGAGCCAGAAGGTCGCGCCCGGGCCGATCTCGCGGGCGACGGGGGCCGACTTGTCGCGGTCGTCGTCGAAGCGCAGCGTGCGGCTCGCGTGATGATATTTGTCGGGGTCCGCGTATTCGACGGTCAGCCAGTCGTGTTGCAGCTCGTGGGTCGCGATATAGACGTACATGCAGACCGGCTCGGTCCCGGCGTTGTGGAGGCCGAGCTCGAGGATGGCGCCGCGGGTGCGGTGGCGCAGCTCCGGGCGGGCGCCCGCGGGCGCGACGTAGCCAGGCGTGGCGCAGAAGGTGCCGTCGGCGATCGCGGCGATCGTGGTCGGGGCGGGCGGGCCGTCGGGCTCCGGGGCCGCGAGGCCGTTCGCGGCGGGCGTGGTCGTGGGAGTGGTGGCGGCGGGCGCGGCGGGGACCTCGGTCGCCGTGGTCGCTCGCGGCGCCTCGGTCGGGTTCGCGGTGCAGCTCAGGGCGACGAGGGCGGGGACGACGACGCGGGTCACGCCGCGAGCATACGCCCGGGGCACGAACCCGGCCGGGTTCTCGTCCGGCCGGCGTCCGGGCGGGGTGATGACGCTGGCCGCCGGTGGTCGCGGTCCAGGCCGGTGTGCGGCGCTCGGCGGGCGGCGGGCCCGCGCTGGCGCGCGCCCGGGCGCTGCTGCATATTGCGCGCGCACGAGCATGGACGCCCGCACTCGACTCACCGTACTTCACCAGCAGCTTCGCGCGTGTCGGGCGTGCCCATCGATGGTCGGGCCCGTGGTGCACGGGCCGCCGATCGTGACACCGGTGCTGCTGATCGGTCAGGCCCCGGGCCCGCACGAGGGCGCGATCGGGCGGCCGTTCGCGTGGACGGCCGGCAAGACGCTGTTTCGCTGGTTCGAGGCGGCGACCGGCGTGACCGAGGCGAGGTTTCGCGAGGGCGTGTACATGACCGCGATGGCGCGCTGCTTCCCCGGCAAGGCGCCCGGCGGCGGCGACCGGCGGCCCGACCGCGACGAGATGGCCCGCTGTCAGAAGTTCCTCGCCGGCGAGGTCCAGGCGCTGCAGCCCCGGCTGATCGTCCCGGTCGGCACGCTGGCGATCGAGCAGGTGCTCGGGCACAAGGGGCCGCTGGTGGACGTGATCGGCGGGCAGCAGCGCGTGCGCTACCACGGGGTCGAGGCCGACGTCATCTGCCTGCCGCACCCGAGCGGCGCGTCGACCTGGCACCGCGTCGAGCCCGGCAAGCGCCTGCTCGCCGCGGCGCTCGGGCGCATCGCGCGGCATCCGGCGTTTTTGGACGTGTTCGGGGCGCGCGGCGACGCGCCGGCGGCGTGAGCGGTGAAGCGCGTGGATATGGCGGCGCGTCGGGGCGATGAAGCGCGCCGATACGGCGGTGCGGCGTCGTCGCGGTCGTGAAGCGCGCAGATATGGTGAAGTGGCGAGGGCGTGCATATACGCGGTGGCTTCGATGGTGTGATGATTAGTAAAATTTCTTCGTCGAGGAGGCGCGCAGCTCGGGGTCGCCGCGGGGGACCGGGCGGATGAGGTGCCGACGCGCTCGCAGCAGCCAGGTCTCGCGGGCGCGGGCGGCGTACAGGCGCGCGAGCCGGCGCGTGGCGGGCGGTTCGAGGTCGCGGGCGTCGCGGGTGTCGGTCGGCACCGCCCGCACGATAGCGCCAGTCGGTGCGGCGAGTCGGGTAAGCTGGTCGCGGATGCGCAGCCCCGCCGGTCCAGTCCTCGCGTCGATCTTGATGATGATGTCCGGGTGTCGGCCGGCGCCGCCAGCGACGACGCCGTCGGTGGACGCGGTGGCGCCGGAGGTGATCGAGCTCGGCGTCGCGGACGCGCAGCGGCGGATGACGGAGGGGACGCTGACGGCGCGGGCGCTGACGCAGGCGTACCTCGACCGGATCGCGGCGATCGACGACGCGGGGCCGGAGCTCGCGGCGGTGATCGAGCTCAGCGCCGCGGCGCTGGCCGAGGCCGACGCGCTGGACCGCGAGCGCGCCGCGGGTCGGGTGCGCGGGCCGCTGCATGGTATCCCGGTGCTGATCAAGGACAACATCGACGTCGCGGGCATGGTCACCTCCGCGGGCTCGCTGGCGCTGGCGGAGCACCGGCCGCGCGCCGACGCGGAGCTGGTGACGCGGCTGCGCGAGGCCGGCGCGGTGATCCTCGGCAAGACCAATCTCAGCGAGTGGGCCAACCTGCGCGGGCTGCGATCGACGTCGGGGTGGAGCAGCCGCGGCGGCCAGACCCGCAACCCCTACGCGCTCGACCGCAACCCGTGCGGCTCGAGCTCGGGCACCGGCTCGGCGATCGCGGCGAGCCTCGCGGCGGTCGGCGTCGGCACCGAGACCGACGGCAGCATCATCTGCCCGGCGTCCGTGCAGGGGCTGGTCGGGCTCAAGCCGACGGTCGGGCTCATCAGCCGCAGGGGCATGATCCCGATCTCGGCGTCGCAGGACACGGCCGGGCCGATGGCCCGCACGGTGATGGACGCGGCGCTGCTGCTCGAGGCGCTGGTCGGCGGCGAGCCGCGCGACGCGGCGGCGGCGGCCCGGTGGGGCGGGGCGGGCACGACGGGCGGCGGTGCGGGCACGACGGGTGGTGCGGGCACGACGGGTGGTGCGGGCACGACAGGGGGCACGGGCGGGACGGCGGGGGACGGCGGGGCAGGGGCAGGGACGGGCGGGGCCGCGAATTACGTCGACGGGCTGCGGCCGGAGGCGCTCCGGGGCAAGCGCATCGGCGTGCTGCGCCAGGCGATGGGGTCGCACGTGGGGCTCGACGCGGCGACGGAGCGGGCGCTGGCGGCCCTGCGCGCGGCCGGGGCGGTGGTCGTCGATCCGGTCGAGATCGCTACGTGGGGCCAGTGGGACGCGCCCGAGATGGAGCTGATGCTGTACGAGTTCAAGGCCGGGCTCGACGAGTACCTCGCGGGCTCCGGGGCGCCGCTGCCGAGCCTCGCCGCCGTCATCGCCTGGAACCGGGCGCACGCGGTCGAGGTCATGCCGTGGTTCGGTCAGGAGCTGCTCGAGCGCGCGCAGGCGACGGCCGGGCTCGACGCGCCGGCGTACCTCGAGGCCCGCGCCGCGGCCCGCCGCCTGGCCTGGGACGAGGGCCTCGGGGCGACCCTCGCGGCCCAGCGCCTCGACGCGGTCGTCGCCCCCGCGTTCGGCCCGGCGTGGCTCACCGACCCGGTGCTCGGCGACCACGGCGTGTTCGGGGGCTACAGCGTCGCGGCGGTCGCCGGCTCGCCGAGCCTGACGGTGCCGATGGGCGCGCTGCACGGGCTGCCGGTCGGGCTGGTGTTCCTCGGGCGGCCGTTCGCGGAGGCCGAGCTGCTGGCGCTCGGCTACGCGTTCGAGCAGGCGACGCGCGCCCGCCGGGCCCCGGGCTACCGGCCGTCCGTGCCGTCCGTGCCGTCCGTGCCGTGAGCGCGGTCAGGGCCGGATACGGCCGCCACGGCGTCGGTGGACGGCTCGTGGCGGGGCAGCACCCGCGTCAGCGGCCGCGCTCGGTCGCGATGTTGACGACGATCGCGTGGCCCTTGAGCTCGTGGCCGTGGAGGGCTTCTATCGCGCGCGGGGCGTCCTTGCGGTTGGCCATCGTGACGAAGCCGAAGCCGCGGGGCGTGCCGCTGTCGCGCTCGACCATGACGACGGCGTCCGAGACCGGGCCGAACGCCTCGAAGGCGGCGCGCAGGTCGGCCTCGGTGACGCTGTCGCTGAGGCTGCCGACGAACAGGCGGACCTTGATCGCCGTGGCGATGCGCTCCACCGAGCCGGGGTTCTCGATCGCCCGCATCGCGTCCTCGATCGAGGGCATGTTGCCGTGGATCTCGTCGGCGGTGGCGACGGGCAGCTCCTTGGGGCCGCGGTTGCGCCGGTCCAGCCGCTCCTGCGCCTTCTCTTGCTGCTTGCGCGCCTGGTTGGTCTCGCGCTGGCGCTTGCCGGGGGAGTGATAATTGCTCATGACGGCTCTCCCCGGTGAGAGGTGGGCGCGAGGGGGGCGGAACGTGCTGAAGATTTTTGCAAATGTATCTCGATGTTGGGGCCGCGGCGGGAGATCCACGCGGGCGCTCCAGCTTACTGCAACCCCCGCGAGGGCGCCCCGCATATTTCGGCGGCCGCCCGGCTCGCCGCCTGGCCGCCGCGACGCCCACGGGGGCGGCAGGGGCCCCTCCCCCGCGTTCGGCCGCGCACCGGACCCCGGCATGCGATGCATCACCCCGGGGATCGTGCCCACCACGGGGCGCGGACGGGCACCCGCGCCGCGGGTCCGGGTGACGCCGCGACGACCCCGCACGACGCCGACGCGCCGGCCGTGACGCGCCCGCCGCACGCGTGGCGAGCCCGACACACCGGGCGGTGGCCCCGCCGCGTCGCCCCCGAGCAATTGTCTCCCACGCTGTAACAACGCCGTTCGACCGGCGACTGAGGCGACCGTGACGTTCGGCGATTCGAAGCTCTCCGCGACCCTCTGTCTGCTCGGCCTGCTCTCCGGCTGCACCGTGTACGTGCTGCCGGAGCTCGACAGTGCCAGCGACGAGTCCGGCGCGACGACCGACGTCGCGGGCGACGAGACCGGCGCGACGCCGACGACGGGCGCCGCGCCGACGAGCGAGGCCCAGCCGACCGGCGACCCGACGGGGCCCGACGCGTG
>Ga0075163_10002134_pt1 | contig 26696 bp, 23 predicted proteins | sample JI1023141ADNA_FD_71478 | JGI IMG/M metagenome (GOLD analysis project Ga0075163, IMG submission 71478) | Wastewater effluent complex algal communities from Wisconsin, to seasonally profile nutrient transformation and Carbon sequestration -... | ecosystem: Engineered > WWTP > Effluent > Algae...
GATTTGCAAACCGTCTAATAAAATATGGTGTGGTTTATTGGGATACCAGGACTCCCCTACCCAGAGACCGGTTGGTCGGTTAGTAGTTGATCGGGTACTCAAAGTAATTTGCCTGATATGTAGAAATGAACTGGGATCTGTGTCAGATCCTCTGCAAGTAAGGACATTACCAGGGCCATCAAAATATATTACAGGCAAGGCCCCTTTTCCATAAGCCCCCAGAAAAAGATATTGGCTGGGAGATCCATTTGCAGATCTAAGCTCGATGCCTTGAGCACTGGTCCAGGTATCAGATCTAGCCATCCATACACTGTCTCCAGCGCCAACGGTTTGGTTTAGCAAATTGATCAAAGCCTGCAAACTGTTTTTTGGACCATCCGTTCGGGAAGCGTTGGGTTCTTGAAGACGTCCGCTCCAATTATCGTTCCCACGGCTTGAAGAGAAATAATAATTTGTACAATTTACCCGGCTACCCAAGCAAAGTAAAAAAGTTATGAGTAATATAGATTCTTTCATTGATGACAAATTTAGTTAGAATTTTCGTTTATTTCATAATGGTGAAAACACAAGTTAAAAAAAACCATACAATTTTTAATTTGGATACTGCCATTACAAGCAAGTAAGAAAAATTCAATTTATTATGCTTGCCCAATGTATTTATTGAATATTTTTTAAAGTATCTACTTAAAATTGTTATGAATGTTCAAATAAAGTTAATTTAAAACGTATACTTAAAAAATAAGTCTATTAGAAACTAACACAACAAATCTTAAATTTCTCTCTCAAATGGTATTGGCCTTATTAGGGATTGTCGATTTAAAATCCGAGTTGGATCGTGCAACTATAACAAACAAATTGTCGGAATATTGGGGTATCCCCATTTTACGAAAAATCCCGGACAGAAATGGAGTTTCGCCATAGTGTTTGTACTCCACTGTAGAAAAGACAAAACTCTTTAGCTTGTTTATTATTTCATTCAATGTGTAGACGTTCTTGACATACTTATAATACTTAGGTCGTCTAAAGAGTTTGTAAGAAAGTGCCTCCACTTTTCTGTATAGACTCTTTTTGTTTGGCATTGAAAATAAAAATACCCCATCTACATTCATTGTTTGCCAAATTAGGTCTAATGATGAGTCCAAATTTTCAATGTATTCCAACACACTGGAGCAAATCAAAATATCTTCTTTTTGATCCATGTACTGTGCTAAGGACTCAAGATTACATTTCAGGAAATTCACATTTTTTGTACCTGTCGCCTCCATCTATTCCTGGCATATTCTCAACATCTCTTTGCTTGCATCAATACCAATAACCTCTTTATTCTTTTCAGCAGAATAAAATGAAAACACCCCACTCCCACAACCAATGTCTAAAACGAGAAATTTATCATTACTGTATTTGTCAATAATGTCCGTCCATAAGAAATAACGTTCCCTGAAATTCTTGCTCGTAGTATATTTCTGGTCAAAATTTCTGTCAATATCGGTATTCCAATCAATTGCATTTCTCGCGATCATATTATGTTCCTCTATTATGAAGCCAAACTCTTAAATAGACTGAAATTGTGCAACCCTTCTTTCCTTAAAAATTTGTTTAAAATTGATTTCCAAAGCACAATTTAATAAAAATATCACAAACAGCACAAAGTGCAATATTTAGTAAATTTATACCATAAAGGCAAGTTAAGTTCAACTAAAAAATAGACATTTCCTTCATAAATATAGTATTTAAAAGTTATGTAAAAATACACTTGTGTTTGGAGGTAATTTTTAAATTGGATTGAGTTAATAACAATAAAAAGCATCCTATACATATATATGGCAAATTAGTTGTTATGATTTAAAATAACAAACTGATTTTCTTACTAAATTTATTTTTAGCATTTTTGAAAAATCTAAATAAAATATCTTCCAACATCTGGATGTCACACGAAAAATAAAAAAATCGTATCTTTCATCTTTATATACAATACCATGTTTGGAAACCTGTTACTTGGCCTTACTTCCACTACTTATCTTGCACTGATCATTTTCAACTTACAAAAGGTGAATGCAACCGGTGAACGGCTTATGGGATATGCCTTTATTGGATTCGTCATTATGGCTGCGTATGCAGTAAGCAGTTTATTACTGACTATTTTCATCACTTCCAAAGGAGGTTTTAATTGGTTGTCCGACACTAAAACATTGAGAAATATTGGAGTAGGAATCTTGTGGTCAGGTATGGTGGCAGGAGTTGTTTATTGTGCGATGGCCAGAATGGAATTTAGGCCATCTGTCCACCTTTCAGGAATGTGGAATTTGCTGAGCCTGTCTGTATATTTTGGTTCTTTATGGTTGCCATTGCTGATGCTGGTGCCGTATGCCATTATATTAAATCCGGAATGGCAATCCACACTTTCGCCATTTTTTTTTAAGGCTCCACTTTTGCTGGGGTGTTTTCTGGGTTTAGGACTTGTACTTATTCCTAAAATTATCAGGACAGCGAAAACCATGCAACACACGGAAAACGCAGACAGTTCTCAATGGTCATTCAATGCCTCCATGCAAGAAATCAATAAATATCAAGATCCTTCCATAAAAGGGCTGTTAAGCCATACTCATCGAAACAATGATGAAAGGATTCGAAGTGCAGCAGTGAACAAAATTAAATCATACGAAAACTGGGAAGGAGAACTGATGGAGATGCTAAACCATCCTGAACTTAGTGAGGTATATTGGGGATATGCATTTTTAGATGGCAATAAAATTGATCATCCTGCAGATTTCATTCAACCCCTAAAAAAAAGTCTTCCCCTAATGGCTGATGGCCTGCAAAAATCACTCAATGACCCAAACAGTCTTTATATAGGGTACATCCAAATTGAAACCGTATGTCGTGTTTTAGAAACACAATTCAAAGACAGTTCCGCTTTATTCTTGCCGGACATGTTAAGACTCCAGGAAATTTTGAACAAAACTCCCCCCGAACGTGTGAGCAGGCAAGATAAACAGTATTTTGATGAATCGCTCAATTCATATCGGCTGGCTGTAAAAAAATGGTTGGACAGCCACCAATAAAACATTCTATTATCATGAAATTTTTTGTTGAAAACATAAAAATTGAACTGACCGAAAACATTCATGGCTTAACCCTAACCACCTCTTCTAGTAATTTGCCATTACCTGGTCAAAACATTTTGGAGACTACGGAGATTATTCAATCTAATTTTGAAATTGTAAAAGAACATTTCATTGAGCTATCCGAAGATAAAATTGATGCAGATGACCTCCATGAGATTTGCTTAAAAATTGTGATCTACTATTTCTACCTGTATAATTCATGGAGATCATCCAATCCAAATAAAAAATCCATTGATCTTAATTTTCAAAAAAAAGACTTCGACCATCCTTACACTTATGACATCATAATTCAATATTTTAAAAATAAATATCCAGAAAATTACGAGCATAAATCCAGTGTAATGCTGGACATTCCGGTTGAAAAATTATTAAAATACGAATACGACCGGGCAGAATTTTACAAAGCGTTTAGATAGAATGAGTTTATCTTTAGGCGTTTAAAAATTAAAATTATTTTGCAATTTTTTTGATATTTACAACTTGGTTTTTGCAAACAGATTATAATTTTGAAGAAATAATTAAAAAATGAAAAATATCTACTTCATTTTAACTTTCATGTGGATGCTTACCTCTGAAATAAGTGCCCAGAATCTACTCACTGAAGATTTTATCTATGCTCCTATAGACAGTCTTGAAAATTCAGGAAATTGGTACAGATCCGGCATTGATTCCAAATACAATATTAAAGTTGTGGGTCCGGGACTTGAATACAAGGATTATGTGGGATCAGCCAGAGGTAACAGTTGTCTTCTTACTAACTCCGGCAACGGAGATGTGCTTTACCATAATTTTAGTGAAGCTATTACCGCGGGGTCAGCCTACTTATCTTTTATGTTTCGTATGGACAATTTGCCGTCCTCGGTCACAAAAGGATATTGTATAGGATATAATCCCAACACCGGCGGCACGAATATTAATACTTCCCTGCACATCAATCGGATTTCTGATTCGACATTTAGCCTTGGTGTGCAGAAAACAATTAATGAAGATATAGACTATGTAAGCACTCTATTTAAAATCCAAAAAACTTACCTTATTGTACTCAAATACAGCATTATTCCAGGCACTGGAAACGATATATCCTCCTTATATGTTTTTGACAAAGGGGTTCCCGCTACTGAACCAAATTTACCTATGGCTTCTACTGTGGATGGAGGCGATTATACAGGACAAGGCAGTGTGGTCTTAGTCAACAATTACGCTCAATCCGGACTTAATGGATGCTACATCCTACTGGATGGTATCAGGGTGGGTAACTCCTGGGCAAGTAGTGTGTTAAATCCAATAAGTTCAACACAATCTGAAGCCGAACCATCCAAATTAACAAGTACACATTACCCAAATCCCTTTCATAGAATGACCACCATTAGCTATCAGATTCCAACAAAAGGTATTGTGCAAATTAATATTTTTAATGAAACAGGTAAGTTATGTGCTGCTCTTCTCAATGAGGAAAAAGAAAGCGGCACTCATGAAATAGAATGGAATGCGGATAGTTTTGTGGCTGGGATCTATCTATGTAAAATTAAATTCAACAGTATAGAAACCGTCCAAAAACTCTTTCTGGTAAAATAGAAATCAAATCTGATAATTCAATTCCGCGCAGGCTGGCGAATTTATATGGGATTAAAATCAAAGATTTTAATAATTAATTTATTCTATTTCAATACATTATTACATGTTTGATCTATCCAATTATAAAATTTATCGCTTATAAAGATTACAAAGACGGTAATGACCGAGCGACAACAATAAACAAATTATCTGAATATTGAGATTTCCCAAATGTGCGAAATAACCACGACAGGATTGGAGTTTCACCATAGTATTTGCTTTCTATGATGGAAAAATTTAATCTTTTTAACTTGCTTTTCACATCCTTCAATGTACAGACATTTTTGACATATCTGTAATACTTAGGTCGTCCAATACATTTAAATGTTAGTGCCTCTATCTTCCTGTAAATACTCTGTTTGTTTGGTAATGAAAACAAAAAAAGACCATCCCTATTCATTATTTGCTTAATTAGGTCTAATGATGAGTCCAAATCTTCAATGTATTCCAGTACACTAGAGCAAATCACCATATCCGCTTTTTGATCCATGTGCTGTGCTAAGGACTCCATATTACAATTCAGGAAATTTACATTTTTTGTACCTATCAACTCCATCTTTTCCTGGCATATTTTTAACATCTCTTTACTGGCATCAATACCATTAACCTTATTATTCTTTTCCGCTGAATAGAAAGTGAATATCCCACTACCACAACCTATGTCCAAAACACTAAAGCCAAGATTGCTATATTTATCTATAATGTCAGTCCAAATTGCATACCGTTCAGTAAAATTTTTACTGGTTGAATATTTCTTGTCAAAATTCCTGGCAATTTGGGTATGCCATTCAATTGCATTTCTTGCAGTCATATATTGTTACACTATTTTGATGCCCAACAACTGAATAGGCTACAATTTTGTAACCTGTCTTTCGTCAAACTTTTGTCTATCGTCAATTAAACTTATAAATACCTAAAAACACAAGAAAAATCATAAGAAAGAAAGATCCTGATGCTTACGAATCTAAAGAATTCCACCCCTCAAATATTTCCTCATGTGTAAAATTAGAACATTTTCTCAAATGAGCCTTCAGAAAGAATAAGAATGATAACTTTGAATGAGACCAGTAGCTTTAAACCTGAGTTAACAATAATATTTGGAGATTAATCTCCAAACTACCCAACTCCTAAATAACAAACAAGACCTCCTTACAATGCATGTGATTTATTCAGAACAAAGATGTTGGTTCAAATTTTCAAAAATATTTAACTTTGTTTAAACAATACATAAATCCAAATCAAATGAAAATCTTAAAAACAGTTTTACTTATCCTTGTAATAATTATTGCATTACCACTGATTGTTGCCATATTTATACCAAGACAATACACAGTATCGGTGAGTGAAACCATCAACAAACCAAAAAAAGAAGTCTATGATTATTTGGTCATGTTAAAGAATCAGGAAGAGTTCAGCGAATGGGTAAAAGCAGATCCTAATCTTCACCCGGTTATCACGGGAGTTGATGGCACGGTCGGAGCCAAACAAAGTTGGAACAGCAAAGATGATAATGTGGGCGAAGGTGAACAAACCATTACTAAACTAACAGAGGACAGAATAGATGTGGACATAAAATTCATCAGACCTTTTGAAGGAAATGCAAAGGCTGCCAATATCTTTAAGGTCATTAATGAAAATCAAACCGAAGTTATTAGTGAGTTTTATGCCGATGAAAAATATCCATTGAACTTAATGTCGTATTTGTTTGGGCGGGGTATGATAAAAAATACGGAAATCAAAAATTTAAAGAACGTCAAACAGATTTTAGAAAAATAGAGCCACAATTATAATCAACAAACCATCCTGGATTTTAGGATCAATATGGTATAAATTGTATACTGTACCGATGCAACAAAATAACCTGATCTGCAGTCAGATTGAAATACGGTCCGGCATTCATTTAATCTTACCGGACATCTTGATGATTAAATAATATTTAGCTTTGGACATGAAAGTAATCGGAAACCTGCATTTCATTCTTTGCTTTGTACTTGGGTATGGTAGTGCACAAAATGTGTACGATGCCAGACAATCTGTAATTCTGCAGGCAACCGTTCAGGAAAACCCTCCGGTGATTAAGCTCAATTGGGTTTTGGATACTGCTAATGGAGGTTACACTATTTGGCGCAAAGCCAAGGAAGAAAACTATTGGCGAGACAGCCTTGCGGTGCTTGGCTCTGGCAGTACTACCTGGTCAGACAGCACAGTGAGTCCGGAAAAAGGATATGAATACCAGGTCATCAAAAGCCTTCCAGCTTTTCCTTATGGAGATGGCAGTGCAAATTCAGGTGCCGGATACATCTATGCCGGAATCAAAATTCCACCCACTCATTTTTCTGGTACTTGTCTGATTGTCACGGAGGATACTTATAAAAATTTAATCGCCACTGAGATTAACCGCTTGCTGGATGATTTGGAGGCGGATGGCTGGAAGCCACAAATTATTTATGTAAATCGAAAGGATTCGGTCAGCGTGGTAAAGTCTAGAATAAATTCATGGGCAATAAGTAATCCGGCTGATAACCAGGCACTCTTTCTTTTAGGACGTGTACCTGTACCCTATTCCGGCGAAATTGCTCCGGATGGTCACCACAGTGACCATAGAGGTGCCTGGCCTTGTGATGGCTATTATGCCGATCTGGATGGCCTCTGGACCGATCAGACAGTGAATATCTCGAGTGCTGCCAGTTCCCGAAACTATAACAAGCCTGGAGATGGAAAATTTGACCAAAATGTAATTCCATCTAGTGTGCGATTGCAAGTGGGTCGTGTTGATTTCTCCAACATGAACAAATTCCCGGAATCAGAAGAGCAACTCTTAAGACGCTATTTGGACAAAGATCACGCCTGGCGAAGAGGAAAAATCATTATTGCGGAAAGGGGGCTGGTAGACAATAATTTTCGGGACATTGAGGGATTAGGTCAGACAGGCTGGATGAATTTCGCGCCTATGTTTGGGTTAGCAAATGTCAAAGACCTGCCTTACCATCAGACCCTTTCCAACCAATCTTACTTATGGTCTTACGGATGTGGCGGTGGTGGACCAGAGAGTGCCTCTGACATCTCCAGCACAAGCAGTTTCGCAAAGGATTCTCTGCTGAACATTTTCACTATGATGTTTGGTTCTTATTTTGGAGACTGGGATTACCCAAATAACTTTTTAAGGGCTGCCATTGCCTCGAGAACCTGCCTGGCCAGCACATGGGGTAATCGCCCGGTTTGGTTCTTACACCACATGGCAATGGGGGCACACATAGGATATTCTGCACAAATGACGATGAACAATCGCGGCATTTACAAACCAAGATATTATGGCGGCTATGTGTCTACCGCCCTCATGGGTGACCCCACCATCAAAATGCATGTCCATAGACCTGTAGAAAGCCTTACTGCAAGCCAGGATGGACTCAACATTCGTTTGGATTGGCTGGATCCGGCCGGTTCGTCTGGATATTTTATTTATAAGAAAACTGCCAATGACAGCACGTATAAATTGCTAAATCCAATTCCGGTGAATGACAATAACTACATAGACGCTTGTGTTGAAAAAGGATATGTTACCTACATGGTTCGCAGCTCCTCCCTCAAGACCAGTGGCAGTGGCAGCTATTATATTTTGAGTGCAGGGGAAAGGGTTAGCATTAATAGTAATCCTACCCCATTTTTTGCTCAATCACAAATTATCCATTCAGACCCGGCAAGAAATAATGGATCTATAAAAATAATTCCTATTGGTGGATGCGCTCCTTATCAATACCAATGGAACACCGGCCAAACTACAGAAGAAATTAAATCATTGGCGCCAGGAACATATTGTGTAACCATAACAGATTGCATGGGATGTTCAATTATACATTGTGCCACAGTAGACTTTAGCAGCAGTATTGAAATATTACCTGGCGTGGTGCATGCCATACTCTACCCAAATCCTGCACGTGATCATTTTGTTTTGCAATTGACATTTAATGAATCCCAGGATGTTCAATTATTCCTTACCAATCTTCAAGGTAAAAAAATAGATGATCGGCATGAATCCGGAAAAGAAATAAATTTAAAGTGGAACACGCAAGCGCTTTCTCCTGGTCTTTACTGGTTGAACATTGTGGGTACAAAGGGACATGTAACCATACCTTTTATCCATTGGTTGTAACCATTAATTAAATGATGTATTTATGAATCGTCAGGAATTAATCGAACAGTTTACCAAAAATCATCAGGAGTTCATGGAATACGTGCTGGACCTTTCCAATGAAAAACTGATGTTCAGCCCCTCAGAGAAGTGGAATGCAGGTCAACAATTGAATCATATTTATTTATGTCTGATGCCCATTGAACAGGCATTGGCTTCCAAAGAATTTATCCTAAATAAATTTGGTCTATCGGATCATCCCAGTCAACCCTACCAGGAGATTGTAAAACAGTATATGCATGCTTTGAACAATGGAGGTAAAGCTCCGGATAGATTCGTACCGGAGACTTTTGATCTGCTCAACAAACCATTATTGACCAATAAACTGTACGATCTTCTGCTTAGGATTGGACAACGCTTTGAAAATTATTCTGAAGAAGAATTGGATTCTCTTGTTTTACCCCACCCATTACTAGGCAGGTTGACCATCAGAGAATTGTTTTATGTCATGACCGATCACGCTGTTCATCACCACAAACAAGTGATTAGAAATCTTGAGGAATTTCACAGTTAAGCTTTTACCCATTTGAGAAAAAAATCTACTGTGCAAATTTTTTTTTATACATCAAGATAAATAGATCCATTAGCAGGCAGGTTTTCTTAACCCAATACCTTAAACAAGAAATCTTCTATAAACTGGCAGGTAAATTCTGATTTGTTCTTAGCTGTAGCATCTGTGAGCTTTGGTAAATTGATACTAAAATATTGCTGTTGGTGTGAGGTTTCAATCAAAGTAGTGCTCAAAGACCTTGGGTATTTGTATTTTGGATTATAACTGCTGATCACTGATGCGATTTTTGCACATAAATCCTTGTAGGGTTTAAACACCTCATTTTTATTGATTTCGGACACCTCCTTAACCAAATAAACCTTACTGCTTTCTGCAATGACAATATGATTTAAATACTTTTTGTTGTAATCAAACTGATTGGTACTTTCCGAAAATTCATGGGTCAAGAGATTAACTATAATTCTTAATTTTTCTTTTTTGTCGGCTACATTCTCCAGTTTGAATATTACCAGAAATTCCATATAACACCAATACCAATTTAAAATGTACAGTAACAACCGATGTTTATTTTCAAAATATCTGTACACGGTAGCTTCTGTACTGTTTATTTCATGGGCCAATTTCTTAAAAGTAAACTGCTCAAATCCCAATTCATAGATAAGGTCAATTGACTTTTTTACGATTTGCTTGCCAATCTCGCTGATTTCGGGATTACGGAGATAAATCTTTTCATTGATGTTAAACTTTACCTGAAAATCCATGACCATTAATGTTTTAGCAAAAATAATACACTTGCTAAAACAAAAGTAAAATTATCACACAATAAAATTTAACACTTACTTAAGATAGTGTTACTATCTTTTTATTTAGCTGTTTTATCTTTGCAACCATAAAACTTTAAATCATGCGAACCCAATCTAAAGAAACACAAAGCAGCCTTACTCCGGATAACGCTCTACAAATTCTAAAAGAAGGAAACCAAAGGTTCATGAACAACTTAAAAGCAAACCGGAATCTACTCCAACAAGTCAATGAAACCTCTTCCGGCCAATACCCTTTTGCCACCATCCTCAGCTGTATTGATAGTCGCACATCAGCAGAACTTATTTTCGATCAGGGGTTGGGAGACATTTTTAGTGTACGTATTGCCGGAAATATTCTTAACGAGGATATTCTTGGCAGCATGGAATTCGCTACAAAAGTAGTTGGTACTAAAATCATCGTAGTGCTCGGACATACCAAATGTGGTGCAGTAGTGGGCGCTTGCAATCATGTAGAAATGGGTAATCTGACTACCCTGTTGAATAAGATCCAACCTGCAATCTTTCAGGAAAAAACAATTGTAGAAAACCGAAATGGATCCAATGAAGAATTTGTACAAAAAGTAACAGAGCTAAATATTCATCTGACGATTGAACGGATCCGCCGCGAAAGTCCAATTATTGCTGAATTGGAAGAAAATGGAAAGATCAAAATTGTGGGAGGGCTATATGATGTATCCACAGGAATGGTGCGCTTTTATGAATGAAAATGCATTTGTTATAAACTATTTCACATTTTGAAAGAATAGAAATATTGTCTATTTTTGAGAATAGAAGAAAAGCAAATAATTATAACCGGCAAGTAAGCTGTGCCAATTTATAAATGATAGGATGAATACCAGAATAATACTCCGTTTTTTAAACATCATTTTGGTGGCCTTACTTGCCGGTACTTGTTTTGGCATTTGGATCGGATTTAGTCCTCCTCATTATTCCGTACAAACTTATATCGAACAACAACAAAATCTGGTAAATTCACTACATACTCTTATGGTTTCCACGGTGATTATCACCACCGTTCTTACCCTTTACCATGCTTTTATACATAGAAATCAAAAGCCGGTTATGCGCTCCCTTCTTTCGCAGCTGTTTTTCTGATTTCCTCCATTTTTATATCAATGTTTGGAAATCTCCCTTTGCAAAAAGAAATGTTCAACTGGAGACCAGATTCCTATCCGGAAAACTGGATGATCATACGCGATCAATGGTGGCATTTACATGTCTACCGTACCATTGCCGAATTACTTTCGCTCTTTCTGATTACCCTTACATTTGTACAAAAAAACTAAAGTGCAACTCAATTCACAAATTGCCAAACACTTCAGAGATATTCACTTTGGAGGAAACTGGACTTCCGTAAATCTTAAGGATACTGTTTCTGATCTTTCCTGGCAACAGGCCACAACACAAGTGCATACCTTCAATACCATTGCTACGCTGGTGTATCACATGAACTATTATGTGGACGCTGTCCTTAAAGTATTTCAAGGGGGAATTTTGGATGCAAAAGATCAATACAGCTTCACTCATCCACCTCTTTCTTCCCAGGAAGACTGGGTCACTTTTCTTGACAAAGTTTGGGCAGATGCAGAAAATTTTGCCCGATTGGTTGAAGAGTTACCGGAACATAAATGGATGGAAGATTTCACAGATCCTAAATATGGAAATTACTACAGAAACATACATGGCATTATAGAACACATGCATTATCATCTGGGACAAATTGTTTTGATCAAAAAATTAGTCTTACAATCCGATATTCGGTTATAAATTGATGACTGCGACTCCCCAAATTTTCATGCAACAATAATTGAATGTGTTTATTTCACCACCATCCATTTTCTGGTCTGAACGCCCTTATCGGTTTTTAGCACAACCAGATACAAACCCTGATCCAAAGCAGAAACATCTATAGGAATATCGGTCTGGGTGGCATTCAAATGCCACTTATTAAAAACTCTTCCTACAGCATCTGTTAAACTTAAATCAAAGTCTGTTTTTTGATCAAATGCAATGGTAATTCTTCCTTGTCCTTGTACCGGATTTGGCACCAGGTCAAAATTTGCTAAACCAAAAACATCCTTAGTGGCAGTAACATCTCGAACTTCGAAAGGTCCAAACGACTTCTCACAGCCATTGGCATCTTTCACCTGAAGACTGTAAATTCCTAATGCAAGCCCTTGAATTTGCTCAGTGGTCATCCCATTGGACCACAGAAATTGATAGGCAGGGACTCCTCCTGAAACATCCAGACTAATACTTCCATTGGGCAAACCATCTTTAGCACCTAGGATGGTAAGTTTGTCATAGATTATTTCAGTCGCCTGATTAATAGTAAACGACTTTTGAATTGTTGCCCCCAAAGCATCCTTTATTTCTACAGAATAATTTCCTTTAGCAAGGTTTTTTATTTCAGATTGAGCAGATCCGTCACTCCAAAGATATTGATAAGGTGGTGTCCCCCCCTGTACATTCAATTTGATAAAACCATCTTTACCACCAAAGCAACTTACAGGTCTGATTTCCCAACCACTCAATGCAAGAACACTTGAACTTGCAAGAACTATGTTCTGACAACTCTCTGCAATGCCGCATTCATTTTCAATTTTCAAACATACTTTATACTCCCCTTCTTTTGCATATTGGTGTGCAGGGTTTTGTTCTGAACTTGAAGTCTGATCTCCAAAATCCCAATGCCATGATTTGGCAATTCCTTTTGAAGCATCCTTAAAATTCAGGGTGAGTAATTCTCTGGTGTAGCCAAACTCCGAGACCGGAGTGGTTTGTTCCTGGACATTATACTTTCCTGATGACGTACAAGTGTTTTCCATATTTCTTAAAACCAACTCATATGTTCCACCTTTGTTGATGGTTAACTGATCCGAGGTTGCTCCAGATATTATTCGCCCATCAGCGGTAGTCCATTGATATGCAAGTTTACCGGCAGGCAGTGACTGTGTTGCGTCAAGTATAATTTCCTTATGCATACAACTGACATCGTAGATGTTTCCTAATACAATGGTCGGCGGAGTGATATCTTCCTCAATTTTAACGGACTCGACACTCAGACAACCGTTGACATTATTTAATATTTCGAGTACATAAGTCCCGGGTTTATCGACAAGAGGTTTTAATCCATTTGCCCCGGAAAGTATGTGCCCATCGTTAGTGATCCAACTGATGGTAAAATCACTCCCTGAATCTGAATTCAAAGCATTTATGTCCAAATTCCTGATGGTGCAATTTAGATCACCATTGGATTCGATCTGAATTTGAGGATATACCTTGTTCTCTGTAATGATCACGGTATCTTTTGACAGACATTGATTTATCGTGTCTTGTACATTAAATACAAAATCTCCACTGGAACTAACCAAAATTGTTTTGGATGTGTCCTTGAATCCTGAATTAAGTTTTGTCCAAAAGTATTTGGTATTTGTGCTGATCGCAGCACCGGAGATTGTCCTGTCAGGCGTCTTACAATCCACCAACCCATCTCCTGAGGCCTTAACATCCGGGTAAACACGGATATCCTTAACTTCTAAAGAATCAGAATTTTCACAACCGTTGATTAGGTTTTTTACTTTAAGCACATATACACCGGCTTTATTTAAAGCTATCTGCAAAGTATTGTTGTCCCCCAGAATTTTTCCTTTCCTGGTCGACCAGGTATAGGTAAAATCTGATCCCTGATCTGTCCCGAAACCATCTAAAAATACTGTGTCTCGCCCACAATATATATTTGTGTTCGCACCGGCTTCTGTAACCGGTTTATGGGTAGCATCTACGGTAATCTGGTCAGTAAATAAACAATTTTTTAAATCGGTAACCTTGATATTGTAAGTTCCACCTGACAAATTATTAAAAACCGAAGTAGTTCTTTTACCAAATCCAATATCATACGAATAAGGTTTAGTTCCACCACTTGCGGTGATGGCAATAAATCCATTCTTGTTATCACAGGTTTCATCTCCTTTTACTGGAACAGCCGTCAATAAAGGTGGTTCAGAAATACTGTAGGTCTTCGTAATAGTACAATTTGCTGCATCGGTTACGGTCACTGTATATAAACCAGCTGCCAGGCCGGCAATTGAATTCGAAGTGCCTCCATTGCTCCAGCTGTAGGCATATCCTGGTGTTCCGTATGCAAGCTGAATACTGATATCCCCTTTTGCTTCACCAAAGCAAATATTATTCGTTTGTTTTTGACTGGTAATGGCGACCCTTTTGGCTGGTCCATCCACTGTCCATGGGCCATAAGATTCGAAGTATCCATTTTGATCTGTAACGGTGACAGAATACACCCCACCCGGAATGTTGATTAAATCTTCTGTGGTAGCCCCATTGCTCCATTTAAATTTTAAGGCACCGTAACCACCCGTTGGATTAAGGTTGACTTTTCCATTGTCTCCGCAAGTAGAATGGTTGACACTGGCACTGGCATCCAGCGTAAAGCTGTGCACGATCCAGTTATAATATTCACTGTAACTCCTGTTTTCAATTTCCCATGTCCTAAAATCAGGAGAGATAACATAAAGTGTAGGAAAATAATTGATGTTGTAATCGTTCATCACAGTACCGCCGTTGCTGGCAGTTAGATTTGCGATCTGGTAAGGAGTGCCAGAAACCCAATTCCCCCAGGTGCCACTTCCTGTACAACCCGAGGGGCCGTAAAGACAATTGGTGTTGGTGGCAAAATCACCTTCCAGCATGTAAACATTGGTCAATGAACTTAAATTCGCATGGACACTTTCCAGTACCCCACTGTTGTGAAAAGACCAACATGGACCGCACCAGGTCGCCATAATATCCAGACAAGCTGATTTTCCTCCTGCCATGGAAGCGTGCAAACTGATGGTGTTACCATTGATGTCTTGCACCGTAATATCCGGCGCAGGACTGCCATTCGCCAATTGACAAAATGAAATATTTAGAAAGTATAAACTAAAAAAAGAAAACAGAATAATATTCTTCATGACCGCATTTTACGGTCACAATATAAGAAGAAAACAGTGGATGCAGACAAAACAAGCAAGCTAGCGCCTACTCAAAATATACCAAAACCAGGGATTGATTATTAATTAGTAACGACGCATGTTTTGCATTTGCTTCATCATGTTCCCCATGCCATTGCCTTTGCTCATCATAAACATCATCTTCCTCATTTCTTCAAACTGCTTCATGAAAGCATTCACTTCATGGATTGTTTTACCACAACCTTTGGCAATGCGTGTTTTTCTGGACATATTCAGCAAATCAGGATTAGCCCTTTCCTTAGGGGTCATGGACTGGATAATGGATTCTACTTTTTTAAAGGCATTATCGTCTATATCTATATCCTTAACCATCTTTCCGACTCCCGGGATCATACCAAGCACACTCTTAATGTCTCCCATTTTTTTGATTTGGTTCAGCTGGACCAAAAAGTCATTGAAGTCAAACTTGTTTTGTTTGATTTTACTTTCAATTTTTTTGGCTTCTTTTTCATCAAACTGCTCCTGGGCTTTTTCAACGAGGGAAACGATATCCCCCATGCCGAGGATTCTCTGCGCCATACGATCCGGATAAAAAATATCCAGGGTATCCATTTTCTCGCCGGCAGAAACAAATTTAATTGGTTTTCCAATGGTATACTTTATGGAAAGGGCTGCTCCACCTCGGGTATCTCCGTCCAATTTGGTAAGTACCACACCATCATAATTGATTCTTTCATGAAAAGCCAGTGCTGTATTGACTGCATCTTGTCCTGTCATGGAATCGACCACAAACAAAGTTTCAGAAGGCTGAATGGTAATTTTGATTAGTTCTATTTCAGCCATCATTTCCTCATCCACAGAAGTACGTCCTGCAGTATCTATAATGACAACCTCCAGACCATTTGCTTTGGCATGGGCAATTGCTCTTTGGGAAATGGATACCGGATCTTTACTTTCCGGATCTTTAAAAATTTCCACCCCTACTTGTTCCGCGACCACTGTCAATTGGTCCACAGCAGCCGGACGATAAACGTCGCAGGCTGTGAGTAATACCTTTTTGTTCTTTTTAGTTTTTAAATAAAGAGCAAGTTTTCCTGAAAAGGTCGTCTTACCAGAACCTTGTAATCCCGAAATCAGAATCACCGCCGGAGAACCATTGAGATTTAGACCCGCAGCCTGCCCCCCCATGAGTTCCGTGAGCTCATCCATAACGATCTTCACCATGAGTTCACCTGGTTTGACCGAAGTCAAAATGTTACGGGTTCCCATAGCCTGATCCTTCACTTTATCAGTAAATTCCTTGGCTATTTTATAATTGACATCCGCCCCTACCAGCGCCCGGCGAATTTCCTTGATGGATTCTGCAACGTTGAGCTCTGTCAACTTTCCTTCCCCTTTAAGGCTTTTAAAGGCTAATTCGAGTTTTTCATTAAGATTTTCAAACATGATCTTTCAATTGAAGCTGCAAATATAATGGAACTAGCGGCAACAATTATCAATTGAAAGCTACTTAGACCAATTCAAGCCCTTTCGCGGTAATTTGATAGACTTTACGGTTATCCGGACTGTAAGGACTCAGACTTAACCCGGTCAGGAGGACACCGGTTCCCTCCTTCTGATGAAGCTCCGTAAGCTGGGACTTCACGAGTTTGATGGAAGATTCATCCAATGCTGAAAATGGGTTATCCAACAACAATAACCTGGGCTTATGGATGACTGCTCTTGCCAGACCTAACCGAACTTTTTCTCCCGAAGACAATCGGGAAACCTCTTCAAGAGTTTTATCGGCGAGACCAAATTTCTCCAGTATGTCCGTGATGTATTGATCGGTATTTAGGTCACGGATTTTGTCCGCTGCATTGAGCGCTATGGCCAGATTTGCCCTAAGTGTTTTGTCTTCAATCAAAGGAACTTTGGCACTAAAAATTCCGATTTTCCTCCTTGCAGCTGCAAAATCGGGAGTCGCAGGGTTCAAACTGTAATCCAAAACTTTTAGTATCCCCGACTGAACCGGTAAAAGCCCATAAAAAGCATGGATAAGAGATGATTTTCCACTTCCATTACCTCCAATCAGCTCCACCCATTCTTTTTCCTGCTGTTCAAATTGTAAGTCCTTAAATAAAATTTGATCTCCGTAAACGAGATTCAATCTTTGAGCTTGAATTAAAAAGTAAGACATTGTATGAATTAGTGCGCAAAGATATCATAGTTTGATTTACAGTTTTAACTTAAGAATGGTCCGGCCAAACAAATAAAAAAGGGGAAGATATCTCCTCCCCTCATCTAATTAGAATTTTACCTGCTAATGAATTTCGATAAACTTTGGTTTTGGCTCTTCGAGCATTTTCTTCGCCATCATTATGGTCAGCATACCATCCTCATATTTGGCATCAACCTTGTTTTTTTCAGCCAGATCAGGCACATAAAAACTGCGGCAGAATGAACTGTAATTAAACTCTCTTCGAGTGAAATCTCCTCTCATTTCTTCCTTCTCATCCTTTCTCTCTGCAGAGATTGTCAACATATCATTTTTCATTTCTACCTTAAAATCTTCTTTTTTCAATCCCGGGGCAGCCAACTCTATAAAATACTCTTTATCCGTTTCTCTGACATTTACAGAAGGAAGCGTACCTCCATTCGCTGCGAAATTTTTATCATCCCAATTGAAGAACTCCTTTGTAAAAGCTTCATCAAAGAAGTTACTGAAATTAGGCAAGAACCTGTTAACTTTCATTAAATTTCCCATGATATAAATTTTTATTGTTCAGATAAATAATTTTTACTCTGCTAATTTGATTCAATCTTCATAGAAAATCAATGACAAATATCATTCCCAGTCATAACTTTAATCAATTAAATCGCATTGGTGAACTAACAGAATTCCGTCTTTTTGTAAAGAGGAAATTATTTTGCACTAAGTGCTAAAGGACAGATAAAATTTAAAAGGAGATAGGTTTATTTTCCTTAAAGGATTCAATAGCCATAATGCTGGCATAGCTTGTGTTCCAGAAAGATTCAAATGGTATTGGTGCACTTCCACCATTAGAAATGAAATTCAACCAGGTTTTAAATTGGGCGCTATGTCCTTTGTCCTGGACAGAAGAATTGCTGCGTTTTTTAAAACCATAATAGTCAATTCTTTTAAAGTTGTCTATGACCGCTGTACGGTTTAGTTGATGTACTTCTATCCGCTCTTTGGGATAATCTTTAGCCCCATTGGTGAAATAATTAATGACAGCAGAACTTCCATTTTGCATTCTTAAAATAATGCTGGCATGATCCGTATCCAACCCTGCATTTAACCCTAAAGATTGCATGTATACCTCAACAATTGGACTATTGCATAAAAAGGAAGTCAGGTCAAAATAGTGGCATGCTTCCCCAATAATTCGACCACCTTGATCAACGGATTTGGTCCAATGATCCATAGGCAGTGACCCGGCATTCATCGTGGCAACAATCTGGATAGGGGCTTCGTTGTTTGATAATTCATTTTTCAATTGCTGTATCATTGGTGCAAATCTTCTGTTAAATCCAACTGTGAGACTTCCTTTACTGGATTCAAATGCCTGGGCTATTTCGTTAAGTTCTTTTAGATTTATTGCAAGAGGTTTTTCTACAAAAACATTTTTTCCTGCATTCAATCCGGCGAGAACCAATGATGCATGACTGTTGTGTCTGGTCGTAATCATGACCGTGTTTACATTTTCATCTTGCAGTATTTCAATGAAGGAAGATGCACTATGCGGAATTTTAAATTGCTTTGCAAGCTGGCCGGCTGTCCATCCCTTATTTCCACAAATGACATGGATGGGTGCATTTAATTTGGTTAGGATAGGCAGAATCGTAGACGAGGTAAAATTTCCAGCGCCAATTATTCCTATGCCATTCTGGTTTGACGAATATTTCTTTTCAACGAATGCCTTTTGTATTTTCTTTTCCTCCTTATGGATATCATAGCGAATGAGTGAAGTTATATCTCTGTTGCCTCCAATGTTTTGATAGATGGCATCAAACTCATCCAATTCGACAATTTTTCCAATTAAAGATTTGACTTCAATTTTATTTAAAGACAAAGCAAGAAGTATCGCCTCAAAATTTCTCTTTTCTGTCCACCTTACATAAGCAAGTGGATAGTCATTTCCTCTAAGTTCGTAATTGTCATCATACCGTCCCGGACCATATGAACAGGATACCTGAAAACTTAATTCCTTTTCATAAAAGTCGGCCCTTTGCAGATGTAAACCAACCACCCCAACCAAAACTATCCTTCCTCTCTTTCTGGACATTTGAGCTGCTTGATGAATAATTTCCTGAGAAGAAGAAGTTGCAGTGATGATAACAGCATCTGCACCATATTCATTACTGAGTTGTTTAACTTTCAACTCATCTTGATCGTTCCCTTCAGCTAAATATGCATGGGCGCCATATTTTTTGGCTAAATCTACTCGACTTTCGTCCAGATCAAAAGCAATCACCTTGCAACCATTACTGGCAAGCAATTGGACCGTAATGAGTCCTATTAATCCCAAACCAATAACCACAACAGTTTCGCCAAATCCGGGATGAACCAATCTAATACCCTGTAGTGCTATAGCAGAAATCACGGTAAAACTTGCCTCTTCATAGCTTAGGTCTGCAGGTATTTTTGCTACAAGATTTTTAGGTACACAGACATATTCAGCATGTGGTCCATTTGAAATCACACGGTCGCCAATACGAAACTCTGTCACCCCCTCACCTACTTCAACAACTTCACCGGCGTTACAATACCCAAGGGAAATTGGTGTATCCAGCTTGCGCATCACTGCTTCATATGTAGGTTTGAATCCATCGGTTTTCAACTTACTGATGACTTGTTTTACCCTCTCCGGCTGATCCAAGGCTTTTTGAATTAGATTTTTTTTACCAAATTCAACCAACATTCTTTCTGTCCCCGGTGAAACAAGACTAAAATGACTTTTAATTAATACCATCCCCTTACCGGCAACAGGAACGTGCGTTTCAGCAAGGATAGTTTCACCATTCTTAAGATCTTGAATTATTTGCAACATATTTCGGGTATTAATTTGTAATTAAAAAAATATCTGCAGATCCAATAAATTGAAGTCCGTTTGAGAACAAATCACAAATTGTTATACTTTGACATAAAAAAATAAAAGTGTCCTGAAATCCTATTCCAAAACCTTCAGTTTCCCGATGAATTAAAGCTTTACTGATTCGTTTTGCATTTTGCCAGATCTCCTTTCCGATTGCTTCAAATATTCTGTCCATAATAATCTAAATATAAGGACTCTTTAGTTCCTGATCAAATATCTCATTCATTTTTGATGTATAAGCCTCCGGTGAAAAATTATTTTTGGCAAATTCAATATTGCCTTCCTTTACACTTTCATATTTTTCAATATTTCCAAGATATCTTTTTAAATTAACTATAAGGGATTCTACGGAACCTGCAGTTGCACAGCTACCCTGATCTGGGCCAACCAAAAATGGGAGGTAATGATGGTCGCTGGTAATAATGACACAACCGCAACGCATCGCTTCCAAAATTGAAATAGGCATGGCTTCCGAACTATAAAAACTAGGCAAGCAAAAAATATCCATATTAATCAAAAAGTTCTTTTTTTGCTCACCATAGAGGGGGCCATGGTAAAATATCCGACTAAATCCATTTTGACTTAAAACACTTATCTTCTCTCTAACTTCATCTGCTGTCATATAGGAATCAGAAAGATATTGACCAGCAAGATGCAATTCAATATTGTCATATTCCTTTTTCAATTCAATAAATGCTTCTACTAAAATAAAAATTCCTTTACTGAAAAGTAAGTTGGACAAATATCCAATTTTGATTACATCACTTGCCGGCTTATCTTTTAAACTAACTGAATCCAAAATGGAATCGTAAAAATTATGCACTACACTTACCTGAGATTTGGCCTGAAATTCCTTATATTCTTCAGTCATGCATTCGTGCAAAACAATAAATCGATCTACCTTTTGATAAGCCAACCTAAAAAATGGCTTTAAACAAATTGGGATTGAATGAATAAATCGATCAAAGAAAGCAGCATGGAGATGCATTATCACTCTACTCCCTGTATAATGAAATAAAAGAATGGAAAAGAAATCTTTAATTGCCCCACCAATGGACCTCGATCCTGCCAAATACATAACTTTATATCGTTTGCTTACCGCAAGAAAAAAATATCGAAAAATCAATAAAATCCCAAAATAAATTTTTTTGTAAATTGGTAATTGTTCAAGATTTTGAGAGCATAAATATTTTGATCCATTATATTTGTCGTATGCCATTTTAAAAGCCACAGACTGCCCATTGACAGGAGGAGGATAGGGTCCAAGAAAAATCACCTCAACTGATCTTTTCATTAGTGTTGAATCTGAAGTACAACCAATATGGTATCCATAAAAAAACAAAATGATCTACAAACTGAGGAAAATATCCCCTTGTATACCACTGAAATAATGCCATACATAAAATCACTAAAAATATCTTTTGTTTGGGATGATGATAATTTCTATTGACCGTTGTTAAGCTGAGAATCAAGCCTGTTAAAAATGTACCTATAATTAAAAACCAAAATCCTCCGGCAATTATAAAATAAGCATAATGAAGAGGTGCCTCCCCTGTTGCAGCCCACGCAAGTGGCAGATTGTAGGCTTCATCCACAATTGGAAATGCAGGCGGAGGATATAATTTATTCTTGTAATCTCCTATTAAAGCCCTCGGAAGAGCGCGAACAATAAAATAGGAAAAAGTTATACCATTATCGTGTTTAGGGTTTGGATGGGTGTGATAGTACTTGATGATGTTAATGTCATCCAAAGCCCCCCTGGTTTGCTCTGCAAGTGTACTTCCAATCTTATATTCTATAGGGTTGAACACTAGATTTTTTAAATCACCAACAATTAAATTGTAACGATTAATTGTTAAAAATAAAATCATATAAAGTAGTACCGAAAAAAGAGCAAGAGGCGCAAAAATCCGCTTAAATGAAAACCGGTAATTAAAAAGTATCAACAACAAAATACCAATTACGGTCATAATGATTCTGTAACGGAACCCCATCATGGCAAATAAAACAAAAGAAACGATGACAAATAAAAACCAATATCTGCGATCCATTTTGATCAGAAATCCAATAACCAAACAGGTGACCAAAGAATCTGCAAAATTCTTTAAATAATTAGACCCTCCTTTTGCATTAAACAATGTTTCTTCTGAGTTGCCAGTGAGAACTTCAATCGGATTTACGCCAGATAAAATGAAATTAAGAATCACTAATAAAAAGCAAGCTCCGAAAAGCCAATACAGTAGTGACTTTGAAAATTTATAATCCATATTTGGTGGAACAAATTCCCGATGACGTATAAAAAAGTAACCAATTAAAAAAGATAAGCTGGCAAAGCCAAAATATAAAAATCCTTCATCGTAATATGCAAGTATATTTTCACCCACCCCTAAAAATGCTCCCTGGTCTCCCCAAATGGTTGCTCTACCTTGAGCATAAAAATATAAAGGAGTCAGAAAATAATAAATGGTAAAAATTAACCAGGAGAACGCAAAAACAACATGACTTCTAAGTCCTTTGACCCAAACGAAAAGCCACCCGGCAAGGTAGACCAACAGATTGAATAATATGATAAAGTACATTGTCATGAAGCAAAGGTATCGTCAAAAAATACAACAAGTGATGGATTAAGCAATACTGCTTTTCGATCTGCATAAAATTCAACTTGCTTACCCTTATTTCGAAGTATTAAAGTCGATATAATGTTGTTCGGGGCGAAATAATTACCTGAAAACTTAACAAAATATGCTTTCTCTTGCCTGGCAACCTTGAAGATTTCTAAGCTAAAATGAAAATTTTTAAATAAATAATTTACCCATATCATAATGTAAGTATGCCTCAGAAAAATATAGATATATTTGGGGTTATTTACTATACGCAAACGGTCTATTTCTGTTTTAGCATAAAAAAAAGCTCTTAAACTAAATTCCTTATTTAATGCATTAAAAAAATATTCCTGATATGGGGTCGGAATAGTGGTATAAAAGCTTTGTATAATGGTATTCACCTCATTGAATATTTAAGTGAATAGGTTTTATTTCTGGCTGCATAAAAGCCTGTATAAAATTAACCAACCTGTCACCATATGCATCTGAACTACCGTAAATGCTTCTTTTCAATGCATTCTCAGACAAAAAATGGTAGAATTCAGGATTACACATTTGCTCCAGTAAAAACATGATACGTTGTACGTCTCCTGGGTCGACAATAAATCCGTTCACCCCATCTTCCACAATGCTCCCGCTTGCTGCTGTTGTGATGACCGGTATTCCTAAACTTAAGGCTTCATAAATTACTGTTGCAGACCCTTCCCCAATAGTTAGAAAAAGCAGCACATCAATTTTACTAAAATGTTCAAGTAATCTTTTTCGATCTAAATGACCGGTGAGTTTAATTACTTTGGACAAAAGCACCTTCTTCTCTTCAGGTAAGTCGAATCCATGCCCACCTATTGCAACAAATTCTGCAAAATTACAGATAGAAGCTACTTTATAAAAATAATGAATACCCTTACGTAATGTGAGGTATCCTATTGTACCTACCCTTAGCTTGGAAGCCATAGATACAGTTCTTGGTAGATGTTGACCAGAAAATGTAAAACCATATGGTATGCAGGAAATTTTATTACCTGGCACACCTCTTTGAATAAGCGATTCCTCCACATTTTTAGAGGGGCAAATAATGTGGTCTGACAATGCCCATTCTAATTCTTCGTTTTGGATATATTGATGAACTGCATCAGGTAAATTAGCGTCAGTTGCATAGGATTGTGTCCAATCTGAATAAACAGTCATCTCCTTCCGGATTCTATCTCTATACATTGAATAAGGAAGACTACATTGCTCTAAAATTATCTTCCGGTGTTTATTTTCTTTGGCGATGGTTAAAGCAGCTGTATTATAAAGATAAAGCATTTCGGAAAGGTCGCTTTGCAATTTTTCATTCACCGCATTTCCGAAATTCTTATCTGCCCAAATAAAATTAACACACTCTGATTCTTCATTTAGCACACCTCTTTTACGCATAAAATATCTTAATCCCAAAATTGGAAAATGAGTAATTTTTTGCTGAGGCAAATCTACCTTTCTACCAATAAATTTTTGAATTGTATTCCAAGGCAGTTTTTGGATTAATTTGCTGCTCCAATTAAACGGAGGAAGGTTCACACAAATATCAGTATATAACTTCTCTAGTATTTTCGCCTTATGCAAATACTGCGAAACAGTATACTTCATTCTTGCACCGAGCTGAAAAACCGAAATAGTCATAGTGCATGTTTTAAAAGTAAAACAAAATTATGCGCAATAACCTTTAACTTGTTATGGTAGTTCTGGTAAATTTCGTTATGTTTAATGGAAGCAGCAAAAATGTTTTCGATTTTATACTCTGATATATTAATAAACACTGATCCAGTCCACTCCACATAATACTGATTCAATTTCAAGAATATCTTTTGGAGTCCGATTTTAATTTTGTTGCCGGGAACTTCAAACTTTAACTGATTTTTAAAAGCAATACGTTCTAATTTTCCTCTTTCTTTATCCAGAAAACCAAGTGAAATAGCATCAGATATTGCAAGGTCCAGTAACATCTGGCCATCTGCAAGACCCTTGTATTTTTGCATTCCTGCATCAAGGGATTGCAAGTATGTCTCCCAAACAATAATGGGGTAAACATGAACAAACTCCAGAGTGGCATGAAATGGAATATCCTCCGATTCTTTATTAAACAAATTTTTCTGTTCTTCAAATTCAGGTTTATTCTGAATTTGCGCAGCACCATTACTTTTGGCAGAGTGACCGGCGATACTCAAGGGGGTAAAAGAAAATATATAGTTCTCCAATTCGGAAGCCAATACCATTGCAGAATAAATATCTGGAATTTTTGAATAAAAAAAACGTCCATTCCCTTTATCCTTTAAAGCTCTGATAACTGACACATCCACAAATCCACCATACAACCATGGCAGGTCTCCTGGAAATAATGCACACTTTAGTACTTTAGGTAAAATATTCCCACACTGTCTGACTTCAACCCCTCTTTTTAGCGGTATACTTAACAACTCGGGAATACGGACATAATGGTTACCCGGCCAACGAAAAAATGACTGCTTCCAACTTATGGCTTTGAATTTGTATTGATTTAGCAGTGTATTAATTCTTTCAAAACTATCGGGCAGAAATCCATCATCATCTCCTAGAATAGTTACAAATCCATCTTCCGCCTTAGATAAAGCAAATTCCCAATTGGCTGTCATACTTAGAGCCTTAGGGGTGCAATAATATTTTACTCTTGGATCCCTAAAAGAAGCAACCATTTCTCTGGTATTGTCCGTACTGCAATTATCACTTACAATGACAGAAAGGAATGGATACGAAGATTGAAGACAAGACTTCATTGCCCATTCGAGCGTTTCACAACGGTTTTTCGTAGGGATAAGAATCGTAAATTTATTAAATTCAGGCATCTCTTACTTTATGTTTCCAAGCACATGTAATGGACGCTCTGAAAGCCATCTGTTTAATAACACCATTTGAATTAAAGTCAAAAATCCTAGAAAGATGACGTAAACAAGTACAGGCAAATCCATAAATTGAAATAACCAAATACTAACAACACTCATCCCTCCGCAAAATAAAATAGGCTTCACTATGGTTTCAAAGTACCAGCTTTTCATTAATTTTGGTAACACCCTCCTGTGCATCAATGGAACTTCAAAAATTAGGTAGGAAAAATTCAGAACCAACCATAACCAGACTGCTCCATTAATACCAAATTTTTGAATCACCAAGAAAAGTAATGGAACCAAAATAATCAATGCAATTATATTTTTTAACAAGGACAACTTTGTCCAATGATATGCCAATTGCAAATAATATGGCATGGTCATAAGTCCGTTAAACATAAATCCAAAAATAAAAACTTTTACCAATGGATCGATAATCCTTATTAAGTCCTGATCCTGAAACCAAATCTTTAAAATTTGTTCCGAAGCACTCCAAAAAACCATACACACCGGAACCAACAAGACTGCGATCAACTGACTGGCTTGCTGATAAATTTTTGACACACTTACTTCATCATTTCTCGAATTTTCTTGCACCAACAAAGGATAATATGCAGTGGCAACAGCACCAACAATTTTTGAAGGTATGGAGGCAATCGTAAATGCCAGAGTATACCAACCAAATTCTTTCAGACTTACCATTTTGGCCAACATCATTTTATCCGCCTGAGTCAATACAATAGCGACAACCGCAATTCCTGCAACACCGAGTGAAAATCTCCAGCGAGAGAATAAAACAGAACGCTTAAATTTTCCGGAATAATCCTTAGCATCCAGATACCTCCAAACCATAAATCT
>Ga0075163_10002135_pt1 | contig 26694 bp, 16 predicted proteins | sample JI1023141ADNA_FD_71478 | JGI IMG/M metagenome (GOLD analysis project Ga0075163, IMG submission 71478) | Wastewater effluent complex algal communities from Wisconsin, to seasonally profile nutrient transformation and Carbon sequestration -... | ecosystem: Engineered > WWTP > Effluent > Algae...
GATATAGGATGCAGCTGGACTTGCGATGAATGCTATCACAGCGGCAATTTCCTCAGGACGACCGAGACGCTTCATTGGTACTTCTTCGCTCATTTCATGTTTGATGTTGTCAGCCGTAGTGCCGGTTTTCTCCGCCTTGTTTTTCATGATTTGTTCAAGACGTCCAGTTTCAGTTGCTCCAGGTAAAACGTTGTTTACGGTGATGTTGAATTTGCCCAGTTCTGATGCCAAAGTTTTTGACCAGTTGGCGACTGCACCACGAATTGTATTGCTTACACCAAGGTTCGGCAAGGGCTGTTTCACTGAGGTGCTGATCACATTGATAATACGACCGTAACCAAGTTCTTTCATGCCGGGTACTAGTGCTTTGACTAAAATCTGATTGTTGATCAGATGTGAATTGAAAGCAATACGAAAATCCTCGATGTCAGAATCTATCGCCGCTCCAGGCTTTGGGCCACCAGTGTTGTTGATGAGAATGTTTACCTTGTTGTTTTTGGCAAATTCAGTGATCACGTCATGCACCTGCTGGGGATGAGCAAAGTCAGCGACAAGGTATGAATGCTTTTGTCCTTTTGATGTGTCCAAGGACTGAAGACACTCCTGAAGTTTGGATTCATTGCGCGCCATCAAAACAATATTGGCACCGAGTATTGCAATTTCTTTTGCTGCAGCTAATCCTATGCCTTGTGTTGAACCGCATACCAGGGCTGTTTTTTTCGTAAGATCCGTATTCATTTTGCAAAGATGAGGAAACTAAACAAAATTTCATATCACGTTCGAATGCCCGGTAAAGCGGCATGATGGAGTTTCCGTGGAGCAAAACTCAGTTTTATTGGATCAGGATATTTTGCTCCAATCTGTTTTTTTCTCCTTTATCTTTTGCAATTGCAGAGCAATGATTTGATTTTTTGACATGCTGAGCTCCGGGTCTTCATCTATAATTTCCAACGCCAGTTCTCTTGCTGCCGATAGCATGATTTGGTCTTTTGCTAAATCTGCAATCTTTAAATCGAGTGCTCCGCTTTGTTGAGTTCCCGACAAATCACCAGGTCCGCGAAGTTTCAGGTCTACTTCTGCGATTTCAAATCCATCGGTTGTTCTTACCATGGTCTCTAATCTGGTTTTGCTGTCGCTGCTAACTTTCACTCCTGTCATGAGAATGCAGTAGCTCTGTTCTGCCCCTCTTCCAACTCTTCCGCGCAATTGGTGGAGCTGAGATAACCCAAATCTTTCGGCACTTTCAATCACCATCACTGATGCATTGGGGATGTTAACTCCAACTTCAATTACGGTTGTTGCCACGAGGATTTGTGTTTTACCTTCTATGAATTGTTTCATCTCGTAGTCGCGTGCGTCATTTTTCATTTGTCCATGAACAATGCTGACCGCATATTGGGGCAAAGGAAATCTCCTAACAATAGATTCGTATCCGTCTTGAAGGTCTTTGTAATCCATTGCTTCACTTTCGGCTATAAGCGGATATACAACATAAACTTGTCGTCCTTTTTTTATTTCGTTTTCCATGAATTGAAAAACTTCAAGGCGTCTCGAATCACTTTTCCATTGTGTAACGATTGGTTTTCGCCCGGGTGGCAATTCATCTATTACGCTGATGTCTAAATCGCCATAAAGTGTCATAGCCAATGTTCTCGGTATGGGTGTGGCAGTCATTACCAACACATGCGGTGGCAATTCGGCTTTTTTCCAAAGTGAGGCACGTTGGGCAACTCCAAACCTATGTTGTTCATCGATGATGCACAATCCGAGATGCTTAAATTGAACGGTAGGCTCTATTAATGCATGTGTGCCGATGATGAAATGAATATCTCCTGATTCGAGCCCCGCATGTATTTTTCTTCTTTCTCTTTTTGGTGTTGAACCAGTGAGCAGAGTCAAGTTCAGATGTGTTTTGCTCACTAATTCACTGATAGAAGCAAAATGTTGCATTGCGAGAATTTCTGTCGGAACCATCATACAAACTTGATATCCGTTGTCAATTGCAAGCAGCGCCGCCAAAAGCGCAACGATTGTTTTACCACTTCCTACGTCCCCTTGAATGAGCCTATTCATATGATGACCTCTCGCTACGTCCGCGCGTATTTCTTTCATTACACGCTTTTGAGCGTTGGTAAGTTCAAATGGTAGATGATTGGAATAAAAATCGTTAAACAATTCACCGACTTTTTGAAATACTACTCCTTGCTCAAGTTTTGTTTGTGTCATCTTGTGCTTGGCCAACTGCATTTGAATAAAAAAGAGCTCTTCAAATTTGAGTCTTCTTCTTGCGGACTCGAGGAGCTGCACATTGGATGGCACATGTATCTGATAGATTGCATGCGACCTAGGAAGGAGCTTGAATTTTTCGATGATGTAATCCGGAAGTGTTTCCGGAATATTGCCTTTTACCTCGTCAATAAGTTGTCTTGTCAGTTTCGCAATTCCATTGCTGTGCAGCCCACGGCCTGATAATTTCTGTGTTGAATAGTACACCGGCTTAAGCCCGTTTCCTTGTGTAATGCGAGCTTCTTCAAGCAATTCAAGTTCTGGATGCGTGATATTGAATTTCCCTTTGAACTCAGTGGGTTTGCCATAGAGTATATATGTTTGATGTAGTTTTAAACTATCGCTGAGCCATTTTGGCGCCTTAAACCATACAAGCTCGATGTCTCCGCTTTCATCTCTGAAAATCGCGGTAAGTCTTTTTAGTTTGCCGTTGCTTACTTCTCTTATTGAAATTAATTTACCCATCAGTTGCACTGCAGTCGCTTCACTGATGATGTCTTTGACTTGAATGATCTGAGATCTGTCGATATACCTGAAGGGATAATATTCCAGCAAGTCAGCCCACGTGACAATGCGGAGCTCGGAGCGAATGATCTCTGCTCTTTGTGGGCCAACTCCTTTTAGATATATTATTTCACGGTCAAGCACGGTTGCGAAATTAATCGCATGTTTGCATCTGTCTTATTCTTTATATATGTCGGATTGGAATATGTTATTTCATAAGTTCAAAAGACTCGCTTTTCTGCGATTAATCCTGAGTGTATTTATTTTGTTTGCTGTTTCGGATTGTGCCGCACAGATGCCAGAGCTGGTAGTCCCTGACTTAAAAGAAGGAGTTGATACGATTTTTTACGACTCTACATTTTCTGTGGTTGAGAAGCAGGTGTCGCATTTTTATGCATTTACATATTTTCACTTGGGTAAGGATGTTTGGAATGAGAATCACAAATGGCGAAAACAAAAACATGTAATGGTTTGGAGTGGTTGTCAGCCGGGAAACACTGGTATTCCAGTTCCTCTCCACGGTGTTTTGAAGTGGTTTACTAGAGGCTATGACCGTCTTATAGCGCAAGAGCAATTCGACAATGGTAAAAACAAAGGGCAGACCCAGTTATATGATCGAAAGGCCCGTTTGCTAGAGGTAGTGGATTATGATAAAAATTGGAATTCGATGGAATGGTCATTTTATGTTGAAAAATATCAACGGGGAAAGTTGAGCAAAGCTTCTTATGAAATTTATGATATCAATGCTTGCAGTTGGAAATCCATTTGTACTATGGGCTGTTATGTTTCGAAAGATTTAAGACCTTAATTTATGAGAGTGGTTATTCAGCGTGTCAAGAGAGCTTCGGTTGGCGTTGGTGGTGTCCAAGTTGGCGCAATCCGCCATGGTTTGCTGGTTTTTCTTGGTATTGAAGAGACAGACGCTAATGAGGATGTTCTTTGGCTGGTCCAGAAGATTACCCAAATGCGAATATTTTCGGATACTGAAGGCAAGATGAATCTTGATCTGATGCAGGCCCGGGGTCAAATACTTGTCGTTAGTCAGTTCACTTTGCATGCGTCTACCAAAAAGGGTAATAGACCTTCTTTTATAAGAGCAGCCCGACCGGAAGCCGCAATGCCACTCTATAAATTATTCCTGGAAACTTGTCGTAAGATCAATGGACTTTATGTGCAAGAAGGGCAATTTGGAGCCATGATGGATATCGATCTAATTAATGATGGACCGGTAACCATTTGTATGGATTCAAAAGCAAAGGAATAATCAGCTTTTTGATCGATTTTTCGATCTTGTTTTGTCATTAAATTGTCACGGCCGTTCTTGTTGTATCCCGCTTAAGAAGCCGATTTCCTAGGTGCGACGGGCATGCAACTTTTCCTTAACAATCATTGTAAATCGATTAACACATCTATGCGTGCATAGTGATGTATTTTTGATCTGTTCTTCTGAACATAAAACCACCTCGATGGTTTATACAATCAGAAGAGCCTCCCAGTTTCATAGTGGGTAGGTTTTGGTTAAAGGTTTAGTGACATGAGGCTGCCAACGGGCGGCCTCTTGTTTTTTTGACTTATCTGGCCGAATTAAAATCTTGGAAAGTCCTTAATTCAATAGAAACCTCCGAAATGTGCGCTGCTACTTTAGACCGATTGCATTGGGCAAACTGAATAGCACAGCTTTACGCTTTTCATCGCTTGTTTATCTTATAATTATAGTATCCCCAGAAAAAGTTAGGGTTTGTATTTTTGCGACTGTATAAAAGAAAACTAACACATTACAATTTTCCATGAAGAAACTTTACTCGCTTATTTTCATGTTGGCATCATTCGGTTTTGCGCAAGCTCAATGCGTTATCTCCCTTGATGTTCAGGCAGACGGCAATGTCGTAACTGCTACAATTACGGGCACTGGTGCAGTAGTTCCGTTCTACACCATCGATTGGGGTGATGGTAACTTTGAAAACGCCGCAACAGGTGTTCATACTTATGCCGATCCAGGTGAATACACGATAACCGCTGTTTATGTGGATATGGCCCCACCATATTGCAGCCAAACGATTCAACAAATTGTGGCTATTACAGGGGGCGGTTGCACGTTGAATTTTAATCCTATTGCTGTTGGACTGCTCGTTACATTGCAAGCCACCAGCGATAATACTTCCGTTCCTACTTATTCTATTAACTGGGGAGATGGTTCACCTACAGAGAATACAGATCAAGGTTTACATGTCTATGCGGCAGCTGGCACTTATGATATCTGCGTTACAATGACTGACCTTGATAATCCTGATTTCTGTACATTAATCCAATGTGAAACAATAACAGTTGTAGAGCAATCGGGCGATTGCACGGTTGATCTAACTGTGTTGGTTGATGGCACAACTGTTAATGCAACAGCTGTAGGTACCGGTGCCGCGATAGAAAATTATATCATCGCATGGGGTGACAATACAATTTCGAATTCGTCGAATGCTACACATGTTTACGCAGCAACTGGCGAATATCAGGTTTGTGTTTATTACGGTGATCTATCTCCAGATGGTTGTCAGGTGAGTGATTGTCAGACTATCACAGCAGAAGCTGGAAGCGGTGATTGCACACTCGAAATCTCGGTGAATATCTTGGGCCTTGTTGCTGCCGTTACTGCTAACGGCGTTGGTGCAACTGATCCTGTTTATACTTTCGATTGGGGTGATAATACGGCTCCAACGAATGATGTTCCGGGTATTCATACATACACCCAGCCTGGAACCTATTTGATTTGTGTTTCATATATGGATATGGATAACCTCGCTGGATGCCAAGTGAATCAATGCCAGGAAGTGACGATTGAAGAAACGACAACTGACTGCACTGTTGATCTCACAGTGACAACAAACGGATATGAAGTTACTGCTAATGCTGTTGGCGTGGGAGCAACATCTCCGCAATATGCAATTACTTGGGGAGTAGGCGGCACTTTGCCAACAGTAGGAGCTACAGGATCTTATACTTATGATGCACCAGGTGCTTATGAAGTTTGTGTCACTTATGTTGATGTGGATAATATTTTCGGTTGTAACGTTACTCAATGCGAAACAGTAAATATCACAGTAGGTGTTGAAGAAAATATTTTGCAGGGTGGCTCTTTGAATGTTTCACCGAATCCACTTGCTGACAATAGCACTATATCACTAACATTGAATAAAGCAGCTGAAATCAGCATTAATGTTTATGACTTGGTTGGAAACCTTGTTGACAATGTGATGAATGGCACTAGAGGACAAGGTGTTCATCGCTTGACCTGGAATACTTCGGCGATGTCTTCAGGTATTTATTTCGTGAAAATAAAGGCCAACAATGAAGAAAAAACCATCAAGGTGATTAGATAAGTGAAGTTGTATAAAATTGAAAAGAGGCTGCAAAATGTGCAGCCTCTTTTTTTTAGGCTAATGAAATTCTGTATAATCCGCAGTCAGCAATAGAATTTTGCCACAACACAAAACCACTTTAAAATCATCTATTTCCTCGATCTTATTCTTATAAATAACTCGGCTAATCTTTCATCATAAAATCTTGCGAGATCACCTGATTTTATTGAGCTTTTGCGTTTTGCCAAGAACCCAATCGTTGAATGTAGGTTTAATGATTGATGACAATACGCCGGGTTTCACGCATCAAATTTTTATTTGTGACTTGCAAGAAATAAATTCCACTTGACAAATAACTTATATCAATTGCATTAGAAGAGGGCTTATTACCATTCGTCTTATTGTTGTAGACTAAAAGTCCTGCTGAGTCATATATCGATATTGTGTTCTCACCATTTAATTTACTGCCAATATTCAATTGAAAAAGACCATTTGATGGATTTGGAAAAATCTCTAGCATGTCATTTTGTGCAAATTCAATTCCGTAGTCCTGAGTTTCAGTTGTGGTTGCTGAACTATTATCATTCTCTCCAATGTGTGCTTTGTTATCTTCATCGTCGCTTGCCTCGACTGCCGATGGGATATTGCTTGCCACGACATTCACGGGTATAGCTAATACATTGTTGGTTTCATTTGCTTCGAGAATGCCATTGCCGCTATCGCAGATGATCAGAAGATACTTTTGTCCACTGCCAGCAGGCACTGTAAACATGAGACTTTCTGGATCGTCGAGATCGCCTGCACCAAGTGAACTATAGTCGATGCCAAGGATTGGAAATGATGTTGAATAGTTTGGTGTAGTACCCCAACGATATTCAAGGAAAACATTTACTGCGTTGACATTGGCGAGACTGATGTTTTGGTCGCAGTTGACAGTCACTATCTGGCCTGGAACTACCGTTGATCCCGAAATACTAAATGCGTCAACGAAAACATCGGGTGTTCCAGTGGGATTCGTAACAGTGAATGCAATGGAGTATAAATTGCTCTCATTGTTTTCAACAATAGAGTTTGCTGCATCTGCTTTAATCAGTAAGTAATTGGTTCCTGAAGTTGCTGGAATTGTAAATGTTAAGGCTTCAGTTTCTGAGTTTGAACTGTTACTTAAGTTTGATACTCCTGAACCCATCAGCAAATCGTTGGAGGACAAAGCAAGATCAGTTGACCACCAATACTCAATCGCTATGGCGACTGGAAGATTTGATGTGTTAGTCATTGCTTGTTGACAGAGCACGGTAACTGATTGACCGGTATTCACTGAAGTGGCCGTGGCGGTTATCTGATTTATTGTAACATCAGGTAGTGGAAGCGCAGCAGCAACTGTTAACATCACCGAATAATTGTTGTTGTTTTCGTTAGTTTCTGAAATACTTCCAGGTGAATCGGCTTTGAAAAGAATGTATCTTGTACCTATGCCATCAGGTATAGTGAAATTAATCGACTCCGATTGATTTGCCTGAGATGTACCTATTGATGAAGTATCAGTACCTATCAGTATGTCACCAGCTGACCAAACCGCATCTGTGGAATATCTATATTCCATCACAACAGGCATTGCTGTATTCGATGCATTGCTTATTACCTGAGTGCAATTGATGCTTATGGATTGTCCAACATTCGGTGTATTGTCATTAACACTTATGGCTGTCATTGTGAGATCCGGAACAACTGGTGCTGCCGACACATTGACGGATATAATTGCAATGTTGTTATTCTCATTTGATTCAACAACTGCATTATTTCCATCACATTTTATGAGGATGTATCTCGTTCCAATTTCATTTGGAACCGTGAAGTTGATGGACTCATTTTCAGAAGAGATACCACCACCAAGTGTCGCACCATCAGTGCCTATGATGATATCGTTCGCAGACCATGTCTGATCACTAGACCATCTGTATTCGACAATTGGAAAAACAGTAGCGCCGATTGCAGGTGTGATAAATTGACTTGCGGTGATTGATATCGATTGACCTGTTACAGGTGAAAATGTATTCACCGACGAAGAGCTAACGCTAATATCTGGCGTTATGGTGACATTCTGTAGGCCTGCGATTAATGCGTCTTTCATGTTAATTCTCCCATAGCCAAGTTCTGCACTCCACGAGCTTAAAGTATTGGTGGCATTTGCGGAGTATGTATATCCACCTACTTTTTCACATGTTTGTGCCAGAATTTGTTTGACCTGCGCTTCCGTCAGCGTAGCATTCGAAAGAATAAGAACTGCTCCTGCAGAAGCAGCAACCGGACACGCAGCGCTTGTGCCACTGAAGTTGGTGTAATCGGTTCCTGTATATCCATTGGCACCACTCACGTCGGTGGTATAAATGCCGCTTCCGGGTGCACACAGCGTTAAGCCGGAACCATAATTTGAAAATGATGATCTGTTATCCGTAATAGTAGTGCTACCTACTGCTATAACACCATTGTAGGATGCTGGATAATTAGTCCATATTGATGCACCACTATTTCCTGTGCTTCCGAATACAACCAATCCTTTACCGCCGCGCCCTTGTGTTCTGGCGCTGGTAATAGCATTGAAGAATGTTGTTTGATACGTAGTACTTCCGAACGACATAGAAATACAAACTGAATTACCGACTGTCATTACACGGTTGATTGCGTCAGCTTGTATCACTGATGAAGTGCTGAACGATCCTGATACGGAAGCATTGTAACCAATTTTTATAGCCTGAACCGAAACGAGACCGTAACCTAATCCAGGTACCCCCACAGCATTATTATAAATACCACCGGGTATGCCCGCACAAGCTGTTCCATGTTTTTCTGATGTGCTCACTGGAGTTACCACTGTGGTTTGATCAACCGCATTATAGGTGTCTGAAAAATTTCCTGCCAAATCCGGATGCGCTGTGTCGAAGCCATGTCCATCGATTACTGCAACGGAAACATTCGTTGCCTGCGACGGAATCATTGCCCATGCCTCGTCGGCATCAATGTCTTTATCGCTGAATTGGTTGATATACCAGCATGAAGAATATAATGGGTCATTGGAATCGTTCTCGAATGCTGTAATGATTTCATCACGCATAATTTTTTCAAAGAAACCAGATTCCTCCGTCGCAGAAATGAATTCCTCATATGATAAGAATGCCGGCGGAAGTATTGCATGCCAGCCAAGGGCATTCATGCTGCGTTCGTACTTGCATTGAAAACTTGTCAGGAATTCGCGACATTGATTATCCATGCCTGGCCTCGCTTCATAGATAATGCTGCCGGTAGGATAAACTGGATTGCCGGCGTTGTCGTGGTATCCGTTTTCAACTCGAATAACACCTTCTATTTGGGATAACTCAAATGCTAAAGTCTCCGCATTTTTAGATGGATCTGTGACGATTAGAATATTGTACGGACCATGCGCGGCAAGAATTTGCGTGCCATCCGGAAGCCATGATTCGTCTATTCTAATTTTTTTTTCCCAACGCACAACGAGCTCATAAGGTGAGGTAGAAGAAGATACTGAATCGAAGTTTGCACTCGCGAAATCAGCACACAATAAGACCAGGAGGGACATGATTAGTCCGATCAATGTGGTTTTCATCCTTGCTTGGTTTCTGTCAGCATAAAATAAATCATGATGTTGCCGACTTCTCATCATGAGTTGTTGCTCAACGCAGTGGTTTTTAATGTCGCAGATTATCGGTGGTTAATTCAATAAACTGCTAGGACATAATTCTTCCAGTTGAATAATGTCTGAGTAAAAATTTAGTGAGTCTTGTGTGTGAGTGTGGAGTCAAAGTAAAATCTTCAAATAGCGCAACCGGTGTTGCCCCAAAATTTAAAAAATACTTGTGATTAAAATTTATCAAACCGGCCCCATTCGATAGTGGAGTAAAAACAGTAAATGCGTGGTGACGATTTGATATGAAATGCTTTCCGACGCTAAATTAGTTCTTCTAGATCAGAAGTCAAGTCGCTGTAAAACAGTTCAATGGTGTTAATGCGATGTTGAGGGGGCATTTTTAATATTTCAACGGGCAGAATTCATCACTGAAGTGTGTTTTGAATGAAATATCAACAAAAAAATTCACAATCTGGATTTTAATCGTGTGAAATTGGTGGTTCATGGAATGAACTCTAATCCAAAAGTATCGAAATAAACGATTTCATTTCCTTTGGTTCCTTTGAAGGACTCGTTTGAGTATGATTCTATTTTATCATATTCACAAGAGATCATTTCACCGCCCTCTAGACCTATTAAACCCCATTTTCCTTTGCGCTTAACCAAAGCTCGTTCGGGGTGAAGTTCTCCGAAAGGTCTTATTTCATCGTATTGACAAGAGAGAGATAAAAATGCACTTTCATCCATTAATCCATATAGATTGTCTTTTTTTACAAGTGCAAGTGATTGGTGAATTTTCCCAAATGGCTCGATGGACTTGTATTGAGGATCTAGGATTATCCAACCATCAGGTAGTGTGACAATTCCGATTTTACCTTTTTTCTTAACGATTAACCATCCTTCTTTTAGCTCATTTGGTATTCCGAATTCATCAAATCCGGGTTTTAATATTTCGAAACCATTTTTGTCGATGATGCCAAGTTTGCCTTTATGGTGAACTACGGCAAGTCTATCATCTAATTTTCCGAAGGGTTCAATTTTGTCATACTTCGGGAGCACTATAGCTTCATTGAATGAAACATTAAACAATCCGAATTTGCCTTCTCGAGAGATAAGCTTTAAACTATCATCCCAATTTTCTACAACCGTATAAGTCGACGGCACTTGTGCATGTGTTTTGAAATCAATCAGAATTAATAAACAGAGTTGTATGATTAATTTAGAATGAGTCATGCAATTTTTCTATTTGGTTAATGAGCCATTTCTTTAGCAATACTGTTGTCGTAGAGTTGGCGATAGTCTTCTATAAAACCAAAATTTTCTTCATCGATCGTAACTCTACCTTTTGTGACATGACCAAGCAGCATCACTTGCACATTGTTTTCAGTTACAAAATCTAAAAACTCATCCTCATAATCATCTACTACGGTAACAGCAATTCTGCTTTGAGATTCACCGAATAAAAACGAGTCACGTCTGATCTCACTGTCTGTAACAATGTCGAAGCCGAGACTGTTTGGGAATCCCATTTCACAAAGCGTGATGAACAAGCCTCCATCACTCACATCATGCGCAGAACTGATGAAGTTATTTTTGATCAGTCCTTTCATGCATTCTTGCAGCTGGAATTCTTCTTCGAGATCAAAAAACGGCGCAGGAGATTTTTTTATTTCGTGAAATGAATAGAGATATTCAGAAGAGTTGATATCATTTCTCGGAGTGCCGAGAAGGTATATTAGATCACCTTTGTATTTGAAATCTAACGTAGTTTGAAGTGATTTATCTTTCATCAGTCCAAGCATTCCAATTGTTGGAGTCGGGAATACTGGAGCTGCAGATCCATCGGCATTTGCAGTCTGATTGTAGAAACTCACATTTCCACCAGTTACTGGCGTTTGGAATTTTTTGCATGCTGCACTCATACCTTTGATTGCGCCAACAAATTGCCAATAAACTTCGGGGTTGTATGGGTTGCCAAAATTGAGGCAGTTAGTAATGGCGCTTGGCTCACCACCAGAACAAACAATGTTTCGAGCTGCTTCTGCAACTGCTATCATTGTGCCTGTTTCAGGATCGCTATTCACATAACGACCATTGCAATCAACGCTGAGCACAAGTGCTTTGTTAGTGTTTTTGATATTTACTACTGCGGCATCTGAAGGTTTGTTGGTCGACATGTTAACTGTGCCTACCATGCTGTCGTATTGCTCGTAGATCCATTTTTTGCTAGCTATGTTGTGATTGGCGATTAACTGACGCGCAACAACAACAAGATCTTTTGGTTCGTCTATCTCATCAATGTTGAATTTTTTTGATTCTTTGAAATATGCAGGTTCTTTGTATTCGCGCTCATATACAGGAGCGCCACCGCCGAGCACTAGGCTTTTCGCCGGAATATCGCCAACCAATTCGCCATTCATGAAATATCGAAGTGTGTTTCCTTCTGTTACTTCACCAATTTGAACCGCATGCAGATCCCACTTTTCAAAAATGTCATTGACTATTTTTTCCTTGCCTTTTTTTACTACAATGAGCATTCTCTCTTGAGATTCGCTGAGAAGAATTTCAAAAGGTACCATGCCATCCTGACGTGTTGGAACTTTGTCCAGATGAATGTCCATACCAACACCACCGCCGGCACTCATCTCTGAAGTGCTGCAGGTAATGCCTGCGGCGCCCATATCTTGCATGCCAACTATGGCATCTGTGTCGACAAGTTCCATTGTGGCTTCAAGCAAAAGTTTTTCTTGAAATGGATCACCCACTTGCACACTTGGCAAGTCTTTAGCGCTTTCTTCGGTAATGTCTTTTGAAGCAAATGAGGCTCCTTTTATGCCGTCTTTTCCTGTTGCGGAACCTACGATAAATACGGGATTGCCTGGTCCTTTTGCTTTAGCGGAAATAATTTTTTTAGAGTCTATTAATCCGACAGACATTGCATTTACAAGACAGTTTGCTTGATATGACTCATCGAAATAAACTTCGCCACCAACGATTGGAATCCCGAATGCATTGCCGTAATCACCAATGCCTTTTACTACACCGCTCATTAGCCAGCGAGTTCTGGCGTTATCTAGCTTGCCAAAACGCAATGAATTGAGCTGAGCAACAGGTCGGGCACCCATTGTAAAAATGTCGCGGTTGATTCCTCCAACACCAGTGGCTGCGCCCTGATAAGGTTCTATAGCACTCGGGTGGTTATGTGATTCTATTTTGAACGCACAGCCCATGCCGTCGCCAATATCTACAAGACCGGCATTTTCTTCTCCTGCTTTTACAAGCATATGCGGTCCATCTTTAGGCAATGTTTTGAGCCATTTGATTGAGTTTTTGTATGAGCAATGCTCACTCCACATCACAGAGTAAACGCACATTTCAGTGAAGTTGGGCGTTCTTCCCAATATCTCATGGATTTTATCAAATTCATCTGCACGAAGTCCCATTTCTTGGGCTTGATCGAGCGTTGCTGGTTGAGTAGAGGCTGACATAAATTTTAAATGAGCCGCTAAATTAATCCAGTTAAGGTATGCTCGCGTGTTCAATAGGCTTTACAATGGCGATATTGCAATACTGACGGGCTATTGAGATTGGCAAGAGTTATTAAGATTTTATCAAAAGTGAAATCGATCCAATTTTAGATCGCATTTCTGGGTCTTTTCTTGGCGGCGGCGCTAATGTTTTGAGCTTAAGAATGGCCAATGAAATAATACTGCCTTCATGGATATTCAATGATTACTTTTCATACTTTTATTTCTCCTTTTTACTACCAAAAAATGAAAACATTATTCTTTCTTTTTGCTGTTTTGCTCATCAATGCGATTGGGTTATCGCAAACTTTTGTCGAAGTAAGTAATGAATTAGGCGCTGGTTTTACATACGCCGGTGGTGAGTATGGTGGTGGTGTAAGTTTTGTTGATTTTAATCAGGATGGATTGGATGACCTGACTTTTGCTTCGGGACTCGGTGCTTCAATTCGGTTCTATCAAAATAATGGTAATGGTTATGACGAATTAGCTCCGTTTATCGCAAACACTACTGAGGTAAAACAAGTTTTGTGGGTGGATATTGATAACGATCACGATCTTGATTTGTACATTACTTCTCACGTTTTGAATCGTCTTTACAGGAATGATGGCGAATTGTCATTTACCGATATCACTTCTACTTGTGGTTTTGCCGATCCTTTGAATGAGCAGTCATTTTGTGCTACATGGTTTGACTATGACAATGATGGATTGCCAGATTTGTGCGTTTCATTCCGACTTGCATATCTCGTTGGATACATCAAATTATACCACAACATTGGTAGTGGACAATTCGAGGATGTAACAATCGATGCTGGATTTTCTGGTTTGGGCAATAGTGTATTGTGCATGTCGTCGCTTGACGTGAATCAAGATGGTTTTACAGATCTTTATATTGGGCAAGATTGGGATGCTGGATGTCTTTTGATGTTGAACAATGGTGATGGCACATTTTCAAATCTGTCGAACTACAGTGGGACTAATCTCTATAACAATTCTATGACAACAACCATAGGCGATTGGGATAACGATGGTTTTATGGATATTTATGTAACAGATACTGATTTCAATAGTTTGTTGGAGAATAATGGTGACAGCACATTTATGGATGTCGCTTTGGAAAAAGGTGTTGCGAATTTTTGGTTTACATGGGGTGCTGTTTTTTTGGATGCAGACAATGATATGGACCTTGATCTGCACGTGAATTCAACCAATGGTGCTTTTATGTATGAAAATCTTGGCGAGGAATTGGGCTTCACCAACGTTGCATCTTCCTGGGGTTTTGCGAATGATTTTGATTACAGTGTAGGTATTGCTATTGGTGACTTCAACAATGATGGTAGAGCTGATATCGCAAAAAATAATGCCAGTCTTTCATATAGTTCTCTTTATCGAAATGATATTACAGGGAATAATTTTTTGTCTGTCGACCTTGTCGGCACGGTATCGAATTCAATGGCAATAGGCGCCGTTATTGATGTGTATGCTGGTGGTTTGCATCAGTATAGAAGAGTGGCCTGCGGGGAGGGATTCAGTTCTCAAAATTCATACACACAATTTTTTGGATTAGGTTCAATTTCTAGTGTTGATGAAATTTCGATACACTGGCCAAGTGGTATTACAACTGTGATGAACGACATACCTGCCAATCAAAGAATTTCTGTTGTTGAATCTCTTATCGGTGCTGGATGTACTGATTTGATTGCATGCAACTACGAAAGTTCGGCAACTGAGGACGATGGATCGTGTGTTTATCCTCAACTGTATTACGATTGTACGATGAATTGCATTAACGACATAGATCTTGATGGTGTTTGTGATGAACTTGAAGTGTTGGGTTGCGTGGATTCTACGGCATGCGATTACAACTATTTGGCAACCGAACAAAGTATTTGCACTTATTCAATTCAATACTATTCGTGTGAAGGTGAATGTCTCTTAGATGACGATTTAGATGGAATTTGTAATGAGTTGGAAATATTCGGATGCACTGATCCAACTGCATGTAATTATGATATCGCAGCAACTCAAGACAATCAATCTTGCTCCTTCATTCAGAACTATGAAATTGATGGTCCGATAGATAATATGGAGTATTCGGGCATTTATACATATCCCAATACGGAAGGTAGTACTTACGAATGGATTGTCGATTCATGGTCATTCATTGAAAGCGGACAAGGGACATCACAGGTGACGGTGTTTTTTAATAATGATGGTCAGAATCTTGTGAGCGTTATTGAAACGAATGCAGCGGGATGCGTTAGTGATACAATATCGATTTGGGTGTTTACACACGATTTGGTTGTGGAAAAGCAAAAGGTCGATGTTTTTTTGTTCCCCAATCCGTTGAATGAATTTTCTCGGATTTTGAATGTTGTTGCAAGTGAAAATGTATTGTCTTACGAGATTCTATCGGAAACAGGGAGTGTTGTTCTTCATGCAAAACCCAATTCATCTAAACTTGATTTGAATTTGTTTGAGGTATCGTCGGGTGTTTATTTTATAAAATTGAATTTTAGAAGTGATGTAGTCACGCAAATGTTCACCAAGGAATAGAATTATAATATTTTTTGATATGAAAATTGTGAATCAACTTATAGGCATATTGCTCTTAGTCATACTGAGCAATAGTTTGAATGCTCAGATAAATATTGTCACTTATGCTGGTAATTCTGCCAATGAGGTTTTTTATGATGTTATGCAAATCAGCGATGGATCAATCCTAGTTGTAGGAGGCGCTGATAATCTTGATTGGATCGCTGACGATATTCCTAGGACGCAATTTGCTTTTAATGGTAATATACCAAATTCATTGGGAACGAACCGATATGGATTTATTTTGAAGTTGAGCAGTGATTTGCAATCAATCCAGCATGTCACGCATTTTGCTCAAGGAGTTGTGGAAGACATTCGTTTTATCAAATCGAACACCAAGAATTATGATTTGACTTCCGATCTTTACATAAGCTGCAGCACTGAGGATACTGACGATAATAATGGAGGTTATGTTATCTGTAAGTTGAACAACAATTTTGTTGAAGGTATTCCGGATTCATTTGATTGGATGCGTGTTGTTTGGGCGAAAACAGGTCCAAAACAATATCATCCTTGGGATGTTGCTGCCGATGGTCGTGTTTATTACGTTTCTGGAGAATCACATGGTTATGATTGGAGTGCTTTGTATTGCCTGAATCAAAGTGGTGAGCGCATGAAGGTGGAAAATTGGCGCACACACTGGCGTCAGAATGGAACTGAATTTAGAGGCACTCCAGCATCTTCAAATCCGGACGAATCAACCAATCCGGTCAATTATAGTGGTGTTGTTCTTAAAACATGGGGACGCTGTGAGTTGCGTTCATTAACTCAGGAGGACTTTGATGTGATTACACCTGACGGTAACGGCGGAACACGCAAGGGTAAATGGCCTCTTGATTTGTTTTTCGATTCACCTTGTGATTTCGAAAATCCAGTTACTAATGGCCCAGGATATAGTGGATACTCGCAAGAATCATGTTGCCCTGTGTTCGGCGCTACTTGCATTGTCGTTGATAAAGAAACAAATAATTTTTATGTTGGATTGAATGTGAAAAGTTATAGTGTCGAGTTTGAGTCACCTGATTTTGAGCCGGCAGTTATAGCGTTTGATGATACAGGAGAACTTTTGTGGTGGAGTAGGTTGTATCACGAGATTACTCCCGAAGGTGACACCATGGTGTCATTGCCAGATCAATATGTCGATGCGCTTGCTATCGATTATCAAAATAACAAATTGGTTGTTGGTGCAAGAGCCCATGGCAATAATACCGAAAACTTTTGGGAAGGAAATACTATTGCAAGTGATCCCTCTGCTTATGGATTCCAGAATCAGTTCACAGGTACAAATGGAAATATCCATGAAAGTTGGATAGGTAAATTGAATCTCGATAATGGTGTCTTGACGAACAGCACATACATGGCTGAATTGGCGGAAGGCACTGGCGGACTTGGCATTCCACATCCGGATCCGAATCTCGCTTCTTGGCCCGATCCTAACTCTGGTTGGCCTGATGTCAATACGACTCGACTATCTGTAAATAATATGAAGGTGTCTTCAACGGGTGATGTTATTGTTATTGCTGAAGGCAGGAGAACAATGACGACTGCGAATGCCTATCAGCAGAACATTAGTCCGTATGATGATGGCATGGGATGCTGGAATAGTTTCGTAAGGGTGTATGACGAACCATTGAGAGTGCCCAAATACTCATCGCTTGTTGTAGGCCAATGGGATCCTCTCACACAAGAAGGTGGCGGTAATATCAAATTGTATGGTGTTTGGAAAAATTCATTCGGCGTTATTTGTGTTGGTAAACAGAACGCCACGAATAACGTCTCTGATGGCAATCCGATACCTTTAATTAATGTGCCACAATGGGGACAGACAGCTCCGGAGGGTGAAAGTGCTGTGATTGTATACTATCAAGCGTCCAACCTATATAATGAGGATGATCAATACGGCGTTGGCATTGGTGAACAAGTTGAAGCGAAATCAGAGCTTACAGTTTTTCCAAATCCTGCGAAGGATCATTTGAAATTCGGAATTCTGGGGGCTTATCATGCCGATTTTAATGAGTACGCTATCTATACTGCGTTAGGAATTTTGGTGAAGCAAGGGAAATGCAAGGCCTCCGAAAACATCGATCTCAGCGGTCTTGCCGAAGGATTGTATTGTTTGAGAATCAAAAAAGAATCAATAGAGCTCAGCACTTCTTTTATCGTCAACAGATAATTGAATTCATTTTATTTCTGAGATTTTATTACTTGTAATGTCGGCAGTGATGTTAAGTTTACCACATGAGTTTGTTTTGGGCAAACTCGTTATTAGTAAATCATAATCAGAATAGAATGATACAACATCCATGGCATGAGGTTGCAAATGACTTTGATAAAAACAACGCAGAAGTTTGCGGTTTAATTGAAATTCCAAGAGGCAGCAAAGCAAAGTATGAAGTCGACAAAAGGTCAGGGCTGTTGCGGCTTGATCGTGTTGTGTTCGCTGCTTTTGTTTATCCGATCAATTATGGTTTTATACCTCAAACGTTAGGTGATGATGGCGATCCCTTGGATATTTTGGTGTTAAGCGAAGTGAGCATCAATTCGCTAACATTGGTCCATACGCAGGTTATTGGCTATATGGAAATGATAGATACTGGCCAACGCGATGAAAAGATAATCGCAATTGCTTCCGGAGATATGAGCGTGAATCATATTAAAAGCATGGAAACTTTGCCAGATAATTTCAAATCTGAACTCAAACATTTTTTTCAGCACTATAAAATTTTGATGAAAAAGGAAGTAGTAGTCGATAATTTTTTAGGGCGGGATGAAGCCATGGCTGTGATTGAAAAATCGATTATCAACTATCAGCAAAAATTTGGGAAATGATTAAATCAAAATTGCCGAATGTCGGTACTACGATTTTTACGGTGATGTCTAAGCTCGCTGCAGAGCATAATGCCATCAACCTCGGGCAAGGATTCCCAGGTTTTCAAATGGACATGAAGATTGCTGATCTTGTGCATAGCTATATGAAGAAGGGATTCAATCAATATGCTCCAATGCAGGGAACAATTGAGTTGCGTCGTGTAATAGCAGATAAGATCAATGTTATGTACGGTCATTCATATTCTCCGGATCATGAAATTACGATTACCGCTGGTGGGACTCAAGCAATATTCACGGCCATTTCGTCCTTGGTTCATCCCGGTGATGAGGTTGTCATGTTTGCCCCTGCATATGATTGTTATGCGCCCGCGGTTGAACTGAATGGCGGAATTCCAGTTTGGATCAATCTTACTTTTCCTGATTTTAGAATCAATTGGGAAGAGGTGAAAAACAAATTGAATGAGCGCACTAAACTTATTATCATCAACTCGCCGCACAATCCAAGTGGTACGGTGATGTCGGCTGATGATATGAGTCAACTCGAGTTTCTTGTGAAGGATCGTGAGATGTTTGTATTAAGTGATGAAGTATATGAACATTTGATTTTTGATGGAGTAAAACACGAGAGTGTATCAAGATATCCCGATTTGGCGAAGAAATCACTGATCGTATTTTCCTTTGGAAAAACTTTTCACAACACTGGATGGAAAATGGGTTACATATGCGCTCCTGAATATTTGATGAATGAATTCAGGAAGGTTCATCAGTTTAATGTTTTTTCATGTAATACGCCGATACAATATGCGCTTGCTGATTATATGAGCGATAAGGATACATATTTGAAATTGCCTGGGTTTTTTCAAGAAAAACGTGATAAATTTTTAGCGGCTCTGCAAGGTTCAGCATTTACGTATAAGCCTGCCGATGGCACTTATTTTCAAGTGTTGGGTTATGATGGTTTGTTCGATGAAGCCGATACTGCTCTTGCCGTTCGACTCACTACGGACTTTGGTATTGCTAGTATTCCTTGTTCCGTATTTTATCCTGTCGATGCAGGGCAAAACGCTTTGCGTTTTTGTTTTGCCAAAGAGGATAATCTTTTAGAAAAGGCTGGAAGAATTTTAGGTACGATAACAGGTCTTAACTAAATTACATATTTGTGATGAATGATTTAAAAATTACCATCGTTCAATCTGACCTGACTTGGGAGGATGCTGAAGCGAATCGCAATAGGTTTGATATTCATTTGAATTCGATTGCCGAGCAAACTGACATTGTTGTTTTATGTGAGATGTTCACCACGGGCTTCACGATGAATACTGCGTGCGCTGAAACGCATGATCCAGACAATATGATCACGATGAATTGGATGCGCGCTTGGGCTAAAAAATTACAAGCGGTGATCACCGGCAGTGTTTCGATAAAGGAGGGAGATTTCTTTTACAACAGATTGTACTGGGTACTTCCTGATGGCAGAATAAACACTTACGACAAAAGACACACATTCAGTTTCGCCGGAGAAAACAGGTATTATACATCAGGGTTTTCAAGGATTATTGAAGAGTGGAAAGGTTGGCGTATTTGTCCGCTAATTTGTTATGACTTGCGATTTCCGGTTTGGAGTCGCAATGCAATGATTGGAGATATTCCTGCTTTTGATGTTCTCATTTATGTGGCGAATTGGCCTGAGGTGAGAAGAATGCCATGGATGACGTTACTTCAGGCGCGTGCCATCGAGAACCAATGTTATCTTGCTGGAGTGAATAGGGTGGGGCGTGATGCAAACGGAAACGACTACTCTGGTGATTCTTGTGTTATCGATTCCCGAGGCCAATACCTTATAGAGACGATTTCTAATAGCGAAGCAGTTAAAACAGCAACTTTAAGTTTCGCAAATCTGGATGATTTCAGACAAAAGTTTCCAGTCTTAAAAGATGCGGATGGCTTTCAATTGACTGATGAGCGATAATGTATAAAAAAGGCCTGCAGAATTTTCTGCAGGCCTATATTTTTCCTATCAATTGATTTTACTCTTCGATGATTTCAATTGTGTTGATTTTATCTCCCATCGCGATTTTATCGATGACATCAAGACCTTCTACAACTTTTCCAAAACATGTGTGATTTCTGTCTAGGTGTGCAGTATTGTTTCTAGAATGGCAAATAAAGAATTGTGATCCACCTGTGTTTCTGCCGGCATGTGCCATACTAAGTACACCACGATCGTGGTATTGATTTCCTCCATCCAATTCGCACGGAATTTTGTAGCCTGGACCGCCAGTTCCGGTGCCGTTCGGACATCCACCTTGAATTACAAAGTCAGGAATTACCCTGTGGAATGTGAGGCCGTCATAGAACCCACTTTCGATGAGTTTGATAAAATTCGCTACCGTGCCTGGTGCGTCTTTTTCGAAAAACTCTACTTTCATATCACCCTTTACGGTGTGAATTATTGCTTTTTTCATTTTAAATTTTTGAGGGCGCAAAGATAGAGTATGCCACATATATTGTGGTTGAAGAATTTCTATACACTATGTAGTTTTTTGGCTTTGCGGCAGCCGCCGTCGGAAGGGCGACTGAGTTACTCATTGACACGTGAGCAACTTTTTATGTCAGATATTTTGTTCTCGTCTGAACAACTTGTATGAAAGCAGGAGTTAAAACTAATATTCCTTCTTGCAAATCGGCGTTGGTAACACCCGGCCGGTGATATTGACCGGCCGGATGGTATCCTTTACACGCTCTTACTTAAATCAAAGTTTGCGAACTGCGGCTTTAAATTGACGGCCGCGGTCTTCATAATTTTCGAAGAGATCAAATGACGCACACGCTGGCGATAGAAGCACTGTGTCTCCTTCACGCGCAAGGTCATAAGATACTCGCACTGCTTGATCCGCATTAGCAACATCTACAATGGTATCAACCATAGAGGTGAAAGCTTTGCGAATTTTAGCGCTGTCTTTGGTGAGGCAAATAATTGCCTTCACTTTTTTCTGCACCATGTCGTTAAGATCTGTGTAATCATTGCCTTTGTCTTGTCCACCTGCAATCCAGATCGTTGGTGTTTTCATGCTTTCAAGTGCATACCAAGTTGAATTAACATTGGTAGCCTTACTGTCGTTGATGAAAGTTACGCCGTTCACTTTGGAAACGTATTCCAATCTGTGTTCTACGTTTTCAAAGTGTTCGAGGCTTTCTCTAACGGTCTCCTTGCGGAGCTCGAGAATCCTTGCTGCAACTCCTGCAGCCATGCTGTTGGCAAGATTGTGCTTGCCATTCAGCGCGAGTTCTGTCATTTTCATTGTGAGCGTGTTGTTTTGGTTGATATGTATTGTGAAAGAATCACCGTGTGTGTATGCGCCATTTTCCCCGAATGGCAATTTTTCTGTTATGGTATAAGGGAATTGTTGGGCATTGATGGTTCGTTTTTGAACCTCTTTCCATGTCACCGCATCATCGGCACAGAAGATGAAATAATCGTCTTCTGTCTGATTGTTGATGATTCGGAATTTGGAATCTATGTAATTCTGAAATTGATACTCATACCGATCAAGATGATCTGGCGTTATGTTGGTGAGTATGGCAATTTCAGCTTTGAAATCATACATGTCGTCAAGCTGAAAGCTGCTTAACTCAAGTACGAAATAGTCATATTCTTGCTCTGCAACTTGCCACGCAAAACTTTGACCAACGTTTCCTCCAAGACCAACATTTAAGCCGGCATTTTTGAGGATATGATAGGTGAGCAGTGTGGTGGTGGTTTTACCATTGCTACCTGTTATGCAGATTTTTTTTGCTTTTGTATATCTGGCAGCAAACTCGATTTCAGATATAACTGGAATGCCTTTTTTAATGGCCGACTGAATTAGTGGTGCCTTTGTTGGTATTCCAGGGGATTTGATGATGAGATCCGATGCGAGTATTCTTTCTTCGTCGTGGGATCCTTCTTCAAATGGAATGGCATACTTTACTAAGGCCTCTCGGTATTTTTCTTTCAATGGACTTTTATCCGAAAGAAAAACATCGTAGCCTTTTTTCAGCGCAAGCACTGCAGCGCCAACGCCACTTTCACCACCACCCAATATGACGATTTTTTCTGCCAACTATTATCTGGTTTTGAGAGTAATTATGGTTAATACCGCAAGCATGATTCCTATAATCCAAAAGCGCGAAACGATTTTAGATTCATGATAACCTTTCTTCTGATAGTGATGATGCAATGGTGACATAAGAAATATTCTTCGTCCTTCACCATACTTTTTCTTAGTGTATTTGAAGTATGAAACCTGTATCATTACTGATAGGTTTTCGATGAGAAAAATTCCACATAGGATTGGAATCAAAAGTTCTTTGCGAATTGCAATGGCAAACGTCGCGATGATTCCACCCAAAGCCAAGCTTCCAGTGTCTCCCATGAATACCTGTGCGGGATAAGTGTTGTACCACAAGAAGCCAATGCAGGCACCAACAAATGCACTGATAAAAATTACCAGCTCACCTGCATGAGGAATGTACATGATGTTGAGATAATCAGCGAAAATGTAGTTGCCTGAGAGATATGCAAGCAACGCAAGTGTGACCCCAATGATGGCTGATGTTCCTGCCGCTAAACCATCTATACCATCAGTAATATTGGCCCCGTTGCTTACTGCAGTTACAATTATCACTACTACAAGTGCGAAAAGAATGAATAGACCGGTTTTGGTTTGCCAACTATCGGGAATTAACCATGCATAATTGAATTCATTGTCTTTCACAAATGGTATCGTAGTCTTCAATGATTTTTCCTCTTGCCATAGCGTAGGATCATTTGCCTGATTAGCTGAATTGAATGCGCTTGGTGTATCGGAAACCTTTGTTTTGATGTAGACATTTTCATTGAAGTAAAGCATGCTGGCAACAATGAGACCGACACCAATTTGTCCAATGATTTTTGATGTTCCTGCCAGTCCTTTTTTATCTTTTTTGAATACTTTGATATAGTCATCCATGAAACCCACAATGCCCAGCCAGATTGTCGCCACAAGCATTGTTAGGATGTAGATATTTGTTAGTCGCGCAAAAAGTAAAGTTGGAATCAGAATAGCAGCTAGAATGATCAATCCGCCCATGGTAGGAGTACCCGCCTTTTCCATTTGACCTTGAAGCCCCAAGTCGCGCACTGTTTCGCCTACTTGCCTTCTTTTCAGCATTTCTATTAGTCGTTTGCCGAATACAAGCGAAATGGTTAACGATAGTATAACGCTGCACGCTGCTCTGAATGAGATGTATTGAAACAATCCCGCTCCAGGAAAGTCAAATCTCTCATCTAAAAATTGAAACAAATAGTATAGCATTATTTATCGAGCGTAGTTAGGGTTTCACTTACTATTTCAAAATCGTCGAACGGATGTTTCACACCCGCTATCTCTTGGTATTTTTCATGTCCTTTTCCAGCTATCAGCACGATGTCTCCTGGCTGAGCGAGTGTGCATGCTAGTTTGATGGCTTCTCTTCTATCTGTTATGGCGAGTGTTTTTTTCGACATCACTGGATCTAAGCCTCCCTTCATTTCACTAATAATTGTATCAGGATTTTCACTTCTTGGATTGTCGCTTGTCAATACAATTCGATCGCTATACTCGCCGGCGATGCGCGCCATTTCTGGTCTTTTGGTTTTATCTCTATCGCCACCACAACCAACTATTGTGATCACATTTTCATTGCCGTTGCGTAGTTCTTTGATTGTGCGTAACACATTTTTCAAAGCGTCTGGTGTATGAGCATAATCAACCACCGCTGTAATACCACTCGGAGTTTTTATATATTGAAAACGACCGGCGGGAGCATTCAATGCTGATATGGCGGTGAGCACTTCCATCTTATCCAAACCGAGTTCCATTGCAGTAGCATAAACAGCAAGAATGTTATATGCATTGAATCCTCCAATAAGTTGGGTATATAGATCTTGTGAGTCGATTACAAGATGAAGTCCTCCAAAACCATTTTCAAGCACTTTGGCTTTATAGTCGGCCATACTCTGCAATGCCATTGTCTTTTTTCGTGCTTTGCAATTTTGAAGCATGACTTCGCTGTGGCGATCATCATGGTTTACAATAGCAAAGGCAGATGATGGAAGCATATCAAAGAGCAATTTTTTTGCTTTGATATAGTCATTGAAAGTTTTGTGGTAGTCGAGATGATCGTGGGTGATATTCGTAAATAGCGCACCTTTGATTTGAACTCCTGTTAGCCTGTTTTGATGCAAGGCGTGTGACGAAGCTTCCATGAAACAATACGCGCAACCTTCAGCGATCATATCGGCTAACATTCTGTTAAGTGAAATGGCGTCTGGTGTTGTATGCGTTGCTGGTATGTCTTGATCATTGATCTTGTTCACAACAGTTGAAAGCAATCCTGTTTTGAAGCCCATTTTGCGCGCAAGCGAATAGAGCAATGTTGCCGTTGTTGTTTTGCCGTTTGTACCCGTCACGGCAACAACATCAATTTTTTCCGAAGGATTGTCGTAAAAGTTTGAAGCGATTAAGCCGAGTGCTTCAGCGGAGTTGGGTACTTGCACATAGGTAATTCCTTCCAATATTTCTGCGGGCATTTGCTCGCATACGATAGCTATCGCTCCACTTTTGATGGCTTTGGCAATGTATTGATGGCCATCTGTTGTTACGCCGTGAATTGCTACAAATAGACTGAATGGTTTGATATCACGCGAGTCCATTGTGATGTGCTCAACGGCTGCGTTGGTTGAGCCAAGCACTTGCTGAATGCGTGTTTTGAATAATATGTCCTTGAGCAGTTTCAAAGTAATTCTATCGTGATGTAAGGATTTGATTTGATATTGTTACCAGCAGGTACGCTTTGTCTTTTCACAGTGCCATAACCATAAACTTTTACTTTCATACCGCTATTTTCAAGTAGGTATAAAGCGTCTTGCAGTCCCATGCCAATGACATTTGGCACAAGTCCTTCTTTGATGTTTCTTGCGCTCACATAAACCGAATCTTTGGTGCTTGTGGTGGATAACCATGCACCGTCACTTTTAATTTCCATTGGAATTTTTAATCCGTTGAAAACTGTTTTAAGGTCCTGTGACGATCCACTTTTGGATATTGGAATGCGATGCTGCGCAAGCACAAGCGAATCAGGAATTGCAACAGGTTCTCTAAAATCCATTTCGGTGCTATAGATTTTGTCTGCTAACTCTTTGAAAACTGGAGCTGCAACGGCACTGCCATAGTAGACACCGCTTCTTGGATCGTTTACTACAACGATGCATGAGTATTTTGGATCTTCTGCTGGAAAGTAGCCTACGAAAGATGCTCTATAACGATCGCTTTGATATTTACCACCTTCGTTGAGCCAAGCTGTCCCAGTTTTTCCTGCCACTTTATAAGGTGAACTTGCAAAAACATAGTCAGCTGTTCCACCTTTTTCCATTACACCCTCCATCATCTTTTTGCAAGCTTTGATGGTTTCACCTTTACAGAAATTTTTTACTACAACTATTGGTTCAGACTCTTCTATCACTTTGCCATTGCGTCTGATTTCTTGAACGAATTGTGGTCGCACCATTTTGCCATTATTCGCTACGGCATTATAAAATGATAGTGTTTGAAGTGGTGTACATTGGGTTTCATAACCAATGGCCAGCTGTGTCAAACTAAGTCCGCTCCACCCTTTGTCCTTAACGGATTTATAAAGGAGCGGAGGTGTTTCACCCGCCAAGTCGATACCTAATGGATTTTGTATTCCGAATGAATGCAGCTTATCCAAAAATTTCTGAGGATTTTTCACATAGCTGTCGCGCACCAACATTGCAGTGCCGATGTTGGATGATTTCTCAAAAACCTGCTCAGCGCTGATGGTGCCATTGCCTCCTTTGTCATAGTTGGAGTCTTTCATTGGCTTGTCGTAGAAGTACGCGATACCGTTGCCTGTGGCAACACTATCATCGAGTTCGATC
>Ga0075163_10002136_pt1 | contig 26692 bp, 20 predicted proteins | sample JI1023141ADNA_FD_71478 | JGI IMG/M metagenome (GOLD analysis project Ga0075163, IMG submission 71478) | Wastewater effluent complex algal communities from Wisconsin, to seasonally profile nutrient transformation and Carbon sequestration -... | ecosystem: Engineered > WWTP > Effluent > Algae...
CCGGACCGTTCGGGATGCCCGAGCCCGCGATCGTCCACGTGTCGCCCGAGACGCTCGCGTTGCCGCTCGCGACCAGGTTGCCACCGTTGGCGTTCAACGAGTTCGCGCAACCGTTGCCGATCGCGCCGTTGTTCGCGCACGGGCAAGCCAGGCCCGTGCCGTCGCCGAAGCAGAAGTACGTGACCGGCGTCGCGCACGCGGCGCCGCCCGTCTCCGCGACGGAGAACTGACCCAGGATCGAGCTCGTGCTGGCCCAGTACATGCCGATCTGGATCGTGTAGGTCACGCCGCACGTGGCCGCGAACTCGATGTACGAGTTGAAGCCCGCCGCCGTGCACGCCGTGCCCGAGCCGGTGCCGGTTCCCGCGTCGTCGTTGCACGCGATGGCCGTGCCCGCGACCGGGCAACCGGTGCCGGCGTAGATCGCGATCTTCGAGTCCGTGCTCGGACCCGGGGGAACCGGGATGAACCCGCACGTCGTCACCGCGACCATGCCGTTGGTGGTCGGCGTGTAGGTGTACCAGAGGTCCTTCGGGACGTTGGTGCCGCCGAAGAAGGAGCACAGCGCTTCGGTCTGACCTTCGGTGCCCGTCGTGGCCAGTGCGTTGTCGACCGGGTACAGGCCCGGGCCGGCGAGGATGATCGGCGTGGCGCACGAGTCGTTCGTGGGCGCGTTCGGGACGACCGACACGTTGAGGGTGAAGGCGCCGCCGCCGAGTCCCTTGTCACCGACGCGGATCCAGTACGTCTGGCTGCTCGCGACCGGCAAGCTCAGGCACGAGGACGTCGCCGCGCAGGGAGCGCCGCCGCAATCGTCGTTGCAGGCGAGTTCCGAGCCACCGCACGCGTTGTAGACGGCCAACGTCGTGTCGACGCCGACCGAACCGCAGGTGTTGAGCGACAACGTGCCGCCGTACGGCAAGCTCGTCGTGGTGAACGTGTACCAGACGTCGCGCGAGCTCGCGCCGCCGACGTCGCAGCTCGCGATGCCGTCGTTCGTCGTGCCCGCCAGCGTTCCGTTGTTCACGCCGGTCGCGGCGACGCGCGCGTTGCTGCACGTGTCGTTGTTCGGCGGCACCGGCGTGGCCGAGACCGTGAACTTCACGAAGCTCATGTCGAAGAACCCGCCGCCCAGCACCGTCACCTGCGTCGGATTCGCACCGTCGTCGATGAGCAGGTCGTAGTCCGCGCCCACGACGTCCGTGAGGGAGAGGCAGATGCCGTCCGGCAGGTCCAACACGTTGTCTGCGAGGAAGTCCTCGTCCGGGTTCGCGTCGGCTTGGTTGTTGGCGAGGTTGTAGCGCGACACGATCGCGTAGTAGTCACCCGGCGTGAACGTGCGCGTGACGCGCGACTGGGACGTGAGCCCGGCGGGTCCCTCGTCGTCGTTGTGGTAGCCGGCGATCGGATTGAGGTTCGAGTCGTAGACATAGATCTCGGTGTCGGTCGTCGTCTGACCGACCGTCGTCACGCGGATCGAACCCGCGTTGAACGGCTGCGTGACGACTTGCGGCGTCACCGCGGTCGTCGCGAGCGTCGCGACATAGGGTGAGGTCGTCGTGGCCGAGCCCTCGACGCGGTAGTAGATCTCCTCTTGTCGACCGAATCCGAACCACGCGTTCGCGCGCGTGTTCGCGGGCGTGAACAGCGCCGACGTCGTCGCGCCCTGGAACGCGACGTCGCTGCCCACGTTGATCACGCCGGTCGTCTGCGTGAGGCCCCGGATGCTGACCGTGTGACCGACCACGCCGGTCGTCGACAGCGTCAACGTGTGCTTGTAGATGCCCAAGGGCAGCGCGGCGGTCTTGACGCGGAAGTAGTCGACGGAAGTGCCGAGCGTCGAGAGCGCGGTCGTGACGACGCCGGTCGTCGTGCCCGTGAGCGAATCGCCGGCGATCATCCCGTTGGCGAGAGTCGCTTCGGTCTTGTTCGTGTTCGGCTCGACTTCGGTGAAGGTCGTCTGCGCGAACGCACTCGACGCGAGCAGCGCCGAAACGGCCACACCGAGTCCATGGATGCGATGGAACATTGGGGAAGGTCCTGCTGAGGTGGAAGAAGGAGAAGGAGCCAGGGTCCCGTCCGCGCTCGCCAGGGGTCACGGGCACGACGGACCACTTACGATTCTGGCGCTCTTCGCAGAACCTGAGAAGGCGTCCCGACCGGATTCGGGTGGACTCACGACACGCGGAGTGTCGTGAACGGCGATGCCTAGGGGCCCCAGATCACCGAGACGCCGTTCGACAAATTGAACAGGCTCGTCGTGCAGAACACCGCGGAGTCGCGGTACCAGGCTTGATAGCGGCGCACGTCCCCCGCCGCGACGCCGCCCTTGACCGAGACGGGCAAGTCGAGCCCGACGGGATATTGCGAGGCACCGCCCACGTTGGTCTTGGGGCCCAAGCGCACGACCGTGCCCCCGGCGCAGCGCTGTCCGTCGCCGAAGATCGTCTGGATCGCCGTCGTGCCCTGGAAGTAGAGCACGGACCCGTTGGGCATGCCCGAGCCCTGCAACACGAACGTGTCGGCCCCGACGCTGGGCACGCCAACGCCCGCGAGCTGGGCACCGAAACCGTTCACCGAGTTCGCGCAACCGCGGCCCGTGAGCCCGTTGTTCGCGCACGGGCACCCCGGCCCCGACGCGTCGCCGAAGCAGTACGGCGTCACCGACCACGCGGGCCCGACGGTGATCTGGAACCACAGGATCTCGTACGGGGACGCGGGCAGCGCGGCGGGGTACACGCGGGTGCCGCTGGTGTCGGTGATCGCGAACGACACGTTCGAGCCCGTGGTCGTGTTGCTCGTCAACACCGCGTCGGGGAAGTCGAGCACGTCGCCGGACAGGAACGCGTCGTCGGCCCCCGTGAGTCGGTCGTCGGCCAGGTTGAACGCCGAGAGCAGCAAGTAGTACGTGCCCGGCGCGAACGCGCGCTGCAACGTCGACTGGAACTGCGAACCACCACCGGGCAACGCCGCAGGCGTGTCGTCGTTCGCGAACCCCGGGATCGGCACGAGCGCCGCGTCGTAGACGTGCAGCTCGGTGTCCGTCGAATGGCCTTGGCCCTCGGTCGTGATCGTGATCGTGCCCGCCAGGAACACGTCGGGGACCGCCACGACGGGGACCGGAGCCGTCGACAACGCGACCTGATACGGAGCCAAGGTCGAGGCAGTGCCGGTGATGCGGTAGTAAAGCTCCTCGCCGCGACCGAAGCCGTACCACTGCACGAAGCTGGCGGGCGAACTCGTGGGCGTCGACGACTGCAGGGCGACCTCGTTCGTCAGGATCGTGGGCGGCGGGAGGTTCACCACGTCGCGCCCCAGGATGGTGCCCACGTGCCCCGCGGGCCCGGCGGTCGTGATGGCCAATCGATGTCGGTAGATGCCGGCCGGCAAGGGGCAGGTTTTCACACGGTAGTAATCGGCCGACAGGATGCTCGTGTCGCTCGCGCCGGTGCTCGTCCCCGCGGTCGTGCCGGTCAGGAAATCCCCCGCGGTCATGCACACGACCGAGGTGGAGGCCGACTTCGAGTTGTTGGGCTCCGACTCGGGGAAGGCGACCTGCGCCCCCAGCGAGGACGCGAGGAAGAGGACGGCGGGGATCGTGGCGGGGTTTCGGTGGCGCATGGGAGCGACGATCGGGGGATCGCGAGGGAGGCTCCTCGATCATCCCCCATGCCGCCGCTCTTGCCCAGCCGCCGCCGCGGTTCGGGTGCGAATGGGTGCGGAATTGTGCTGCGCTTCACGGCGCGGGGTCTTCGTCCTCACGAAGGAAGAAGTGCCGGCTCGTGCGGGCCTACCGAGTCGGCACCGCCGTGGACGCCGAACGTCCGCAAACGTGAGAACGGCACGCTCCGCGGGGCGGAACGTGCCGTTCTCGAGGATGGTCTCGCGGTGGCGCTACAACCGCGAGGGCGACTCGCGGAGGTGATCCCTGGCGCGAGGCGACCCGCGGAGGTGGACACGGGCGCGAGATCAGCTCGCGGTCAGGACCTCAGTCGCGACTGCGGTTCGCGAGCATGAGGTAGTAGATCAGCGTGGCGATCGCGGTCAGCGCACCGGCGACGTAGGTCATCGCGGCGGCGCGCAGCACCTTCGACACTCCCACCGCTTCTTCTTGCGTCGTGACGATGCCCGCGGAGGCCAACACGGCCTTGGCGCGGTTGCTGGCGTCGAACTCGACCGGCAAGGTGACGAGTTGGAGCACCACGACGATCGCGAACAGCGCGACGCCGACGTTCACGAGCATGGGCGCGTGCAGGAACATGCCGGCCATGATCACCCAGATCCACAGGTTCGAGACGACGCTCGCGACGGGCACCATCTTCGAGCGGAAACCCAACCACGCGTACGCGTGCGCGTGCTGGATCGCGTGACCGGCTTCGTGCGCGGCGACGGCGATGGAGCTGATCGACTGACCGTCGTAGACGTCCGGCGACAACCGCAGGGTGCGCGTGCGCGGGTCGTAGTGGTCCGAGAGGAACCCGTCGACGCGCTCGATCGTGGTCTCGGTGGCGCCACCGGCGCGGCACACGGCCGCGGCCGCCTGCGCGCCGGTCATGCCTGTGCGGACGCCGACCTGATGGAACTTCGAGAACGTGCTCCGCACGCGCCACGTCGCCCACAGCGACAGGAGCATGAACGGTCCGACGATGACCCAGTAGTGCCAGTCGAAAAGAGGCATGGTGTTGGTTCGAGGGTTCGGGGGGAGGGGGAAGTCGCACCTGTTTAGGACGCGAGCGTTCCGCATGGGAGCGGAATCCGCGGTCCCGAGCGTAGGAGGCATGTTCGCCCGGTCGCGGGCGCCGCATTCCGGACCCCGCGGGGGCCTTGGGGCGAGCGAAACAGGGTTCCGGCCGCTGGAACCGACCCGACGAATCCGACGGCCACCGGAGCGGGCGCGGCGGTTCGGGCGGCCGCCGGAGCCGGCGCGACGGGACGGGCGGCCAGAACTACGGTCAGAAGAGCCCGGTGATCCGTCCCTCGCGGTCGAGGTCCACGCGGCGGTAGCCCGGCGTGCGACCGAGGCCCGGCATGGTCTGGATGTCGCCCGCCAGGACGACGACGAACCCGGCGCCGGCCGAGAGACGCACCTCGCGCACCGGGAACGTGAAGCCCTTGGGTCGTCCACGCAACGTGGCGTCGTGCGACAAGCTGTACTGCGTCTTCGCGATGCAGATCGGAAGTCGACCGAAGCCTTGCGATTCGAGTTCGTCGATGCCCGCCGCCGCCTGCGGCGAGAGCTCGATGCCCGCGGCGCCGTACACGCCGGTCGCGACGGCCTCGATCTTCTTCGCGAGCGGCGCCTCGAGTTCGTAGGCGAACTTCAGCTTCGCGCGCCCCGAATCGGCGGCGCGCACGACGGCCTCGGCCAGCTCGAGGCCGCCCTTGCCGCCCAACTCGTGCAGTCGGCTCTCGCACGCGGCGTCCGCGCCCGCGGCCAGCGCGCGTTGCTTCACGAGCTCGATCTCGCGCGGCGTGTCGCTCGGGAAGCGGTTCACCGCGACGACGACCGGGATGCCGAAGCGCAACACGTTCTGGATCTGCGCTTCGAGGTTCGAGCAGCCGGTCGCGAGCGCGTCGAGGTTCTCGACCGAGAGCTCCGCGGGCAGCGGCGAACCGGCCTTCACCTGGAACAGTCCCGAGTGGACCTTCAACGCGCGCACGGTCGCCACGAGAAGCGCACAGTCGGGCTTCATGCCCGACGCGCGGCACTTGATGTCGAAGAACTTCTCCCCGCCCATGTCGGCCGCGAAGCCCGCCTCGGTCACGACCCAGTCGCAGTACCTCGCCGCGACGCGGTCCGACACGATCGAGCAGTTGCCGTGAGCGATGTTCGCGAACGGCCCGGTGTGCACGAACGCGGGCGTGCCCTCGCTCGTCTGCATCAACGTCGGGTGCAGGGCGTCGCGCAGGATCGCGGCCATCGCGCCCGCCACTTGCAGGTCGTCGGCCGTGACGGGTTTTCCCGCGCGGTTGCGGCCCAGGACCATGCGACCGAGTCGTGCGCGCATGTCGGCCAGACCGGTCGACAGGCCCAGGACGGCCATCACTTCCGAAGCCGGCGTGATGTCGAAGCCCGTCTCGCGCTCGACGCCGTTCTGCGGTCCGCCGAGGCCGATGCGCACGCGGCGCAGCGAGCGGTCGTTGACGTCGAGCACGCGCCGCCACGTCACGCGCTCCGGATCGATCCCGAGCGGATTGTCGAGCAGGATCGACGTGTCGAGCGCCGCGGCGCACAAGTTGTTCGCGTCGGCCACCGCGTGGAAGTCGCCGGTCAGGTGGAGGTTGAAGTCCTCCATCGGCACGACCTGCGAGCGACCGCCGCCCGCCGCGCCTCCCTTGACGCCGAAGACCGGTCCCATCGACGGTTGGCGCAGCGTGCACGCCGCGCGCTTGCCGAGCTGGTTGAGCGCGAGCGAGAGGCCGATCGTGTGGAGGGTCTTGCCCTCCCCCGCCGGCGTCGGCGTGATCGCCGTGACGAGCACGTAGCGCAGCGGCGGACGGCCCGCGCCACGCGGTTCCTCGCCCGTCGCGTAGTCGATCTTGGCCTTGGTCGGTCCGTGCGCGAACACGCGCTCGCGCGGGATGCCGATCGAGTCGGCCACCGCCGAAATGGGCTTCAGGGTCAGGGAACGCGCGTATTCCAGGTCGGACGTCATGCGCGGAGCGTAGCGAATCGACGGGGCGGACGCTCGCTACGCACTACGACGCACTCGACCCTCGCGTAAGGTTGGTTTAGGCTTACGTAACGAGCCTGGGAGCCGGCTCACACCTGGTCCGCCCGAACGAAACGTCAGGGTCCACATGAACCTCCGCCAAGAACTGCTGAAGATCGGCGACTTCGCCCGTCTCGCCGACACCAACCTGCGCACGCTCCGCTACTACGAGGAGATGGGGTTGATCACCCCCGCCACGCGCAGCCAAGGCGGCTTCCGCTACTACCGCCAGACGGACATCAATCGGGTGCAGATGATCCGCGACCTGCAGGAGCTGGGTCTGCCCCTGGAGCGCATCCGCGACCTGATCCGCTCGCGCCAGGAAGGTGAAGCTCGCGATCGCTTCCTCGAACGTGTGCGTCAGGCTCTCGACGAACAGGATCGACTGCTGGCCGAGCGCATGCGTTCGCTGGAGGAACAGCGCCGCAAGGTCGCCTCGGCGATGCACAAGATCAGCGAGTGCCGCAATTGCCAACTGTCGCCGCTCGCCGACAACAACTTCTGCGAACCCTGCGCGCGCACGGGCGAGCACCTGCCCGAACACCTGAGCGCGCTGTTCCAGTGACGGAACCGGGTGCCGATCCCGGGCGCGCGGCGCGCGCACCGGAGGCGACGACGCCGGGATCTCCGCGCCTCTACTTCGACAACAACGCGACGACGGCCGTGGATGCGGACGTCGTCGCGTCCATGTTGCCCTTCTTCCGTGAGCGCTTCGGCAACCCCTCGAGCACGCACGCGTTGGGCGAGGACGCCGCGGACGCCGTGCGCGGCGCGCGTGCCTCGGTCGCCCGCTTGATCGGCGCGCGATCGCCCAACGAAGTCGTCTTCACGTCCGGCGGCACGGAGTCGATCAACACGGCGATCCACGCCACGACGTCGATCCACGCGAGCATCTCTTCTCGCCGCACGATCGTGACCGGGACGACCGAGCACAGCGCCGTCCTCGAACCGCTGGAAGCCCTGGAAACGCAGGGTTTTCGCGTGGTCCACGTCCCGGTCGACGACCAGGGTCGCCTGACTCGCGCCCGGTTGTTCGACGCGCTGACGCGCGACGTCGCGCTCGTCACGCTGTTGCTCGCCAACAACGAGACGGGCGTCGTGAACGAGCTCGCGGACGTGGGCGCGCGCTGTCGCGAGCTCGGCGTCCCGTTCCACGTCGACGCGGTGCAGGCGGCGGGCAAGATGCCGCTCGATCCACGCACTTGGAACGTCGACCTGCTCTCGATCAGCGCGCACAAGTTGCACGGGCCGAAGGGCGTGGGCGCCTTGTGGGTGCGCGAGGGGTTCGCGTGCGCGCCGCTCCTGCGCGGTGGATCGCAAGAACACCGCGTGCGCCCCGGCACCGAGAACGTGCCCGCGATCGTGGGCTTCGGACGCGCGGCCGAGTCGGCGCGCGCGTTCGCGCACGACGAAGCGGCGCGTGCGCGACTCGCCGCGCTGCGCGACCGTTTCGAGCGCGGGATCCTGGAGCGCGTCCCCGGCTCGATCGTCCACGGCGCCGCGACGACGCGCGTGCCGAACACGACGAACGTGCGCTTCGCCGACCTCGACGCGGAAGCGTTGCTCGCGCTGTTCTCGGAGGCCGGCCTCTTCGCGTCGGCCGGCTCGGCGTGCCACGCGCAGGCGCGCAAGCCCTCGCACGTCTTGCTCGCGATGGGCGCGAGCGAGGCGGACGCCGCCGCGAGCGTGCGGTTCTCGCTCTCGCGCCACACGACGCCCGCGGAGATCGACGCGGCCCTCGAGATCGTGGCCTCGTCCTGCGCCCTGCTCGCCGGCTGAGGCCCGACCCGCCCGCCGCGCGACACCCGACCCGGCCCGCGGTCGGCTCCGGGTCGCGGCCGCGGGACCGAAATCGAGCCCGAGGACGCGATGTCGACCTCCGCCCTTGCCCCGCGGAGGGACGGCGCCGACACTCTTGCGGACTTTTTTTCCCGCCCACGGGTCGCTTCCCGCCCTCGACGACCTCCTCGACGCCCGGCGCCTTGCCCGATCCGGCCCCGCCGGCCGATGAGGACCCTCCCGCGACTCGTCGCCGACCTCCTCCATGCCCGAGCCCATCGCCACCTACCGCACCCGCGTCAGCGGACTGTGGAACACGCGACACGCGATCGAGAGCGCGACGGGCGAGCCCGTCGGCGTGCTCACGATCCACCGCAACGGCCGTGGCGTGGTGGTCGGCGGTCGCTATCAACCGGTCAAGGGCGAGGTGCTCGTCCTGCGACGCGACCCGGGCATCCTGCGCAGTCAGTTCTCGTGCTGGACCGAGGGACGTGAGTGGATCGGATCGTCGCTGCGCTGGAGCTTCCTCGCGCGCGAGATCGCCCTGGCCACGGGCAACAAGCCCTATCGCCTGCTGCCGGCCGCCGGCTTCCACCGCGGTTGGCGCATGTTCGCGCCCAAGACCGGCGAGATGGCGCGCATCGAGCCCAAGAGCCTCGGTCGCGACTCAACCATCCAGGTCTTCCGCCGCGTCGACTTCGAGCTGGTCGTCTTCGCCTACTTCCTGGGCGTCCAGGTCTACCCCGAGTCGCTGTGGCCCGGACGCGAGGTGACCGACGACCAGGAGAGCGTGCCCACGCCCTCGAAAGCCTGACCACCGCCGGGTCGCCGCGCGGCGACCCCGGCGGAACCGTTCGCTAACATCCCGCACAAAGTGGGAAGCCCCGTCCCACCCACCACGTCTCTCCGCGTGCCCGGAACTCTCCGGGGATCCGGGGGGCAGCCCCGATCGGCCGCGCCGCGGCCCCGATCCCACGGGCGAGCGTCTCGCCCCGTACACCGACCACCCGCTACCGACACCTCGAAGCGCGATCCCGATCCAGCGCGATCCCAACCGAACGAAGCGGAACCCGAACACCCATGAAGCCCCTTCTCGTCCTCCTCCTCGTCCTGGGCGCCATCGCGGCCCTGCTCTTCGCCATCACGAACCTGAGCAAGAACAAGCCGGAACCGTCCATCGTCCAGCCGGCGCAAGTCGAGAACAACCCCGGTCCGACCGTGCCGGTGCAACTCGACCCGACCAAGAACACCAAGCGCGAGACCGCGCCCGTCACGAACCCGGCCCTGACCGCGAACGGCGGCGCCGGCAACATGCAGTTCGAGAACCGCCTCACGGGCATCGTCAAGAACGTGGGCGGCAACCCGGTGGTGGGCGCCGAAGTCACGCTCAGCACGTTCGTCCAGGACGAGATGTTCTTCTTCCCCGAGGACATCAAGAAGATCGACCCCGAGAAGGAGCCCAAGGTCCGCACGAACGCCGAGGGCCGCTACACGTTCCTGGGCATCGAACCGCGCAAGTCCTACTCGCTCCTGATCAAGCACCCCGAGTACGCCACGAAGCGCGAGCCGACGACGCCGATCGGCGAGACGGGCACGCTGGAGCAACCGCCGATCACGCTGTTCGCGGGCGCTTCGCTCTCGGGCTACGTGCGCGACGAAGGCAGCAACCTGGTGCCCGACGCGCTCCTGGTCCTCGACCCGTCGATGTTCGACGGCATGGGCATCACGCCGCCGGATCGCCTCACGACGCGCTCGGACAACCAAGGTTGGTACAGCTTCGTCAACGTGCCGCCGGGCGAGCACACCGTCACGGTCACGGCCGCGGGCTACGGCAAGCTGATGGTGCCGCGCCTGAGCTTCCTGAAGGACGAGCAGATCCAGCGCGACTTCACGCTCAAGATCGCGGAGATGATCTGCGGTCAGGTCATCGGTGACGACGGCAAGGGCATCCCGAAGGCGACCGTGCTCGCGATCGGCGTGTCGAGCACGCAGCAGACGAGCCGGGATCAGGTCCTGACCGACGACTTGGGCAACTTCTGCTTCGAGAGCCTGACGAAGGGCGAATACAACGTCATCGCCACGTGCAAGGGCTGGCGCAGCGTGCAGCGCAACCACAAGGTTTCGACCGGCACCAGCAACCACGTGATCTCGCTCATGCGCGAAGCGCGCGTATGCGGCCTCGTGATCGACAGCGCCAGCGGCAAGCCGATGACGAACTTCCGCGTCCGCGTGCGCATCTGGACGGGCGAGGGCTCGCCCACGTCGCCGCTCAGCGCGCAGGACGACTCGCTCGACGTGATGAACCCGCAAGGCGAGTTCTGCATCGAGGGCGTCCCGCCCGGCGACTTCCTGGTCGAGGCCACGGCGCCGGGCTACGCGCCGACGTACTCGCCGCACTTCACCGTCCAACAGGGTCAGCCCGTCAACGGCGTGACGATCAAGCTCAGCCGCGGCGGTTCGATCTCGGGCCGCGTCGTCGACGCGGAGGGCAAGCCGATCGCGCGCGCTCGCATCGTGACGCACGACAACACGTGGGTCGACGACGCGTTCACGCAGGCCATCTTCGATCAGTACCCGACGAACACGACGTCCGTCGACGTCCGCTCGGACGAAGCCGGCCGCTTCGTGTGCACGAACCTGAACCCCGATCTCTACCAGATCGTGGTCAGCGCCGACGGCTTCATGCAGGTCGCGCGCGACGGTCTGCGCGTCACGGAGAACGGCAACGTCCAGATCGGCGACATCAAGCTCGGGCGCGGCGGCAGCGTGCGCGGCACGCTGTACGACGCGTCGGGCAAGCCGATCACGGGCGGCACGATCCAACTCCAGAGCAAGGAGACGCCGACCAGCTACACGACGCGCACGGGCGGCGACGGCAAGTTCAGTCTCCCGAACTGCGTGCCCGGTCGCTACTCGCTGAGCGGCATGCAATCGGCCGGCGCGGGCGCCAACCCGTTCGAGCAGATCCAAGGCATGACCGACTCGGCCGTCGACGTGATCGTGGCCGAAGGCGACGTGACCAGTCAGGACCTGCGACTGCGGCAGTGATCTCGGGACTGCGTCCGTGACGTTTCGCGACCGGAACCTCCGGTCGTCACGAGAGGAGCCGCGCCCTCGACGAGGAGCGCGGCTCCTCTCGTTTCCGTCCGGCGTGTAGACTCGCCCGCATGTCGGCGGACTCGAGGAACACGTCGAAGGCACCGGGTGCGCGCGAGCCGAGCGATCCCGCCACTCGGACGCTGACGCCCGAGCACTGGGAGGGCATCCTGGCCCACGAGCTGTCGTGCCCCGTGCGCGTGGTGTTCACGCGCGCGCGTCGCACGCCGATCCAGGTGCGGCGCTTGTCCGCGCCGCGCCGCGGCGCGCCCGCTCCGCTGGAAGTGCGCATGCACGCCATGTTCTCGCGCGCGCCGCACGACGTGCACCGCGCGGTCGCGTCGTGGATCCGATCGGGACGCCACGCGCCGCGCGCGTGCGCCGCGCTGGACGAGTGGATCGCGCGCGGCCTCGAGGAGCTGCCCGCGGAACGCCGCACGCGGCCCGAGCACGCGCGCGGAGCGCGACACGACCTGCGCGTGTTCGCGCGCGAGCTGCGCGCCACCGAATTCGCGACCGAGTTCCCGCGCGACGAGGACCTGCCGGCGATCACGTGGGGCCGCCGCGGACCGAGTCGCACGCGCAATTCGCTGCGCCTGGGCAGCTACGACCCCGATCCCAAGCTCGTGCGCATCCACCCGGTGCTGGATCAGGACGACGTGCCCGACTGGTTCGTGCGCTTCGTCGTATTCCACGAGCTCCTGCACGCGGCGCATCCGCCCACGCGCGGCGAGGACGATCGTTGGGTGCACCACGGACCCGAGTTCCGCCGTCGCGAACGACGCTACGTCGATTACCCGCGCGCGATCGAATGGGAGAAGCGCAATCTGCGCGCGCTCATCCGCGCGGCGCGCCGCGGAACGCCCTTCGTGGCCGCGGCGGACCCGCTCGCGAAGTCGTCGAGTTCGACGACCACGGCACCGAAGTCCGCGACGTCCGCGAACGGTGCGTCGACGCGAGGGGCGAAGCCACCCGCGATCGAACCGCCGCGCCCGACGCCGAAGCCCAAGGAACGGGGCTTCTGGCAGCGACTCTTGTTCCCCTGACGCCGCGCTCGACGCCGAGCGGGATCAGCGTCGCGCGGAATCAGAGTCGAGCGGAACAAGCGCCGCGCGAAATCAGCGCCGCGCGTAACCGGCCGAGGTGTCGTCGGCTTCGGCGCCCACGAGGCACGTGCCGAGCACGTTGCCGCCCAAGGTCTCGAGCGTGTTGTGGGTCTGCTCGACGAAGTGACGCGGGGTCGATCCGAGACGCACGACGAGCAGGATGCCGTCGGCCAACGCGCCCAGCATGCTCGCGTCGCTGATGGTCATCGATTCGGGCGTGTCGATCAGGATGAACGAGTAGCGCTGCTTGAGCTGGCTCAGCACGATTTGCACGCGATCCGAGCCCAGGAGCTCCGACGGATTCTCGGGCAGTTGCCCGGCGCCCATCACGGACACGTTCGGGATCGACGTCGCGCGCACCGCGCGGTCGAGCGGGCATTGGCCGCGCAGGAGCTCGGTGAGTCCCTGGCGCCGCGGCAGACCCAGGTAGCGTTCGACCGACGGATGGTGGAGATCCGCGTCGAGCACCAGGATGCGTGCGCCGTGCAGTTCGCTCATCGCGACGGCCAAGTTGATCGCGGCCACCGACTTGCCCTCGCCGCGCAGCGCGCTCGTGATCACGATCGAGCGCGGAGCTCCCTCGGGATTCAGCGCCACGATCGAGTTGCGCAACGACCGGAACTGCTCGGCGATCTGACCGCGCGGATCCTGGATCATCGCGACCTCCTCGGCGCGGATCGGGAGCTTCTTCGCTTCGTCGGGATCGGCGGGGAGCAGCGGACCTTCGGCGGTCGTTCGGCGTCGGAAGAGGGACATGCGGGACCTTTCGGCGGACATCTTCCTTTTCGGACCGACGGATGGAAGGGCTGGCGTCCCGAATCGCGTCGGCGCGCGTTTTCGACGCCTCCCGAGTTTCCCGTCGGCGCGCGGTGGGCCTCCCCGATTCTCGGGAGTCGGAGTCGGGAAAGCCTTTCCGCGTCGAGGCGCGTCGGCGCGGGCTCGCGAACCGCTCCGCGGCGCTCGTCACCAACCCGCGCGGCGGAACGAGCGGTCGAAGTCGCCCAGGTTCGTGGGCACCGGTTTCGGCGGCGCGGGCCACGAGTCGACGCGCACGCGCGGACGCAGCTCGTTGCGGGCCGAACGCACGTGCTCGCGCACGTCGCGGGCGAACGCGCGTTCGCCGGCCTCGTCGCGCGCGGCGCGCAGTCGCGCCACGGCGGCGTCCAACGCCTCGATCGCATCGTCGGGCGCGCACGACCCCTTGATCGCCACGAGCAGCAGGCGTCGCACGCGCTCGCCCTGCGCGCCGACCGAGGCCGCGGCCAGCGTCAGGAGCTCTTCACGGTCGACGATCGGCGTGCCCAACGAACGCAGGAACTCGTCGACCCGAGCTTCCGACACGTCCACGCCCGAGAGCATTGCGAATCGCAACGCGAGCGGGCGCGGCAAGCGACCGTCGTCGATGAGTCGACCCGCGAACCGCGCGACCGTGTCGTCGCCGCGCGCCGCCGCGACGCGCGCGATCCGCCGTGCCGCGCGCAGCCGACGATCGGTCAGGCCCACGGGTTCGACGTCGGTCGCCGTCGGGTCCAAGGCGTACGTGGCGATCGCGACGGCCGCGTCGACGTCCCCGCGGACGAGCCAAGCCGCGGCGACGAAACTCGCGCGCTCGCGCGTCCAATCGGTCGGCAACCCGGCCGGCGTGCGCCACGCCTCGGGCGGGAACGCGGGTCCGTTCGCGGGGAAGGTCACGGGGTCGGCCAACCAGCCTCGCTCGTCGGCCCACTCCACGAGCTCGCGGGGACGCGCGAGCGCGGGCGGCGCGACGCCCGTGCGCACGCGAGCGAGCAGCGCCATCCAGACCGTGGCCGGCGCCACGTCGTCGCGCGTCGCGATCGCGTCGAGCACGGCTCCCCATTCGGGTCCGGCGCACGAACGGGATTCGAGCTCGATCACGCGCGCGTGCAACGCACGCCCGGTGAGCGTCGCGACGTCGCGCAACGCCGGCCCCACCAGGTCCTCGCCGTCGAGACCGACGCATCCGGTCGCACCCAGGGCTTGCGCGATCCCGAGCGCGTCCCGCGGATCCGCGTTCGCGTCGGCCAAGCGCCGATCGAGTTCGGCGCGCAACGCGCGCTGTCCTTCGCTCGTGACGAGCGTCGACGCGACGTGACCGCGCCGGGCCGCGGCCGCCAAACCCTCGAACGCGGCGGCGTCGCGCGTCGTGCGCCAACGCTCCGCGAGCCAGGCGACGCCCGCCGGCCATCCCGTCGCGACGACGGCCCTCGCCGCGGCCGCGCGCCACGTCGCGTCGCGCGCGGAACCCGCGGGAGAACTCGAAGCGGGATCTCGCGCCACGTCGACGCACCAGCCCGCGATACGCCGCGCGAGCCGGAGTTCGGGGCCCGACGCGAGGTCCTGGTCGCCGGAACGACCCGTCCCCGTCGGCGATTCGAGCCCGCGCGGACCGAACACGACGATGCGCGTCGAACCCGCGGGCGCGGCGTCACCGATGCCGTAGCCGCGCGCGGATACGCCGTGGCGCACGATCAACTCGGCCAGCACGGAGTCGTACGTCCCCAGGATCGGCGCGGCCGGCAGCTCGAGTTCGAGCCGACAACGCGGATCCACGACCAGTTCCACTCCGACCGGCCCGAAGCGCACGATCGTCTCCGTCACGTACGCGAGCGGCGCGCGCGCGAGTTCCGCGTCGACCTGCAACAGCTCGTCACCACCGACCAGATCGCGGGACTCGCGCAGCGTGCGCACCAGCAGACCACCGACGATGCCGTCGGAGCTCGAGCCGGGACTCCAGCGTTCGATCGACTCGACCAAGGCCGACTCGCCCACGGCGCGCACCGTGGGCGCGGTCGAGGTGGCCAAGTCGACCGCGAGCCCCACGTGACGATCCTCCGAGGCCAGCGCTTCCACGACGCGACCGCGCACTTCCTCGTTCCCCTTCGCCACGGCGGTCTCGAGCCGCGCGCGATCGTCGGGCGTGAGGTGCGCCGCGAGCCACGTCTGCGCCTCGATCCGATCGAGCGCGCGGTCGCTCGCGAGTCGCGCGAGTTGTTCGTCGACCGACGTGGTCGCCGCGCCGTCGACGGGCGCGATCGCCGTCGACGTGGGCGGCGCGGAACGGCTCGCGTCGCGGTCGTCGGCGCCGACGGCGCGGGAACTCGCGACGAAGCTCGCGCCGACGAGCGCGGCGAACGCGACGAAGAGGTCCCGCATGGCGTGGCCGAGTCTAGGACACGCACCGGCGCGCTGCACGCCGCACCGGCCGTCGGGCGCCACTCCGACGGCGACACGATCACCCGTCACTGCTACCCTGTCGCGCCCCGGAGACGACCCCAAGGATGTTCAAGAAGATCCTGATCGCGAATCGTGGCGAAGTGGCCGTGCGCATCGCCAAGGCCGCCGCCGAGCTCGGCATCGCGCGCGTCGGCGTGTGTTCGACGGCCGACCAGGGCGCCGCGTGGCTCGCGTGCATGGACGAAGTCGTGTGCATCGGCGGTCCCGCGCCGCGCGAGAGCTACCTGCGCTTCGACCGCATCGTGCAGGCCGCGTTGCAGACGGGCGCCTCGGCCGTGCACCCGGGTTGGGGGTTCCTGGCCGAGAACGCGCGCTTCGCCGCGCTGTGCGAGCAACACGGCGTGACGTTCGTGGGCCCGAGCCCGCGCATCATGGAGTTGATGGGATTGAAGTCCCCCGCCAAGGCCGCGATGCGCGCCGCGGGGCTCGACGTGATCCCGGGATCGAACGGACTGCTCGCGAACGTCGACGAAGCGCTGCGCGTGGCGGCGCGCACGGGCTATCCGCTGATCTTGAAGGCCGACGCGGGCGGCGGCGGACGCGGCATGCGCCTGTGCCACGACGACGCGGGACTGCGCGCGGGCTACGCGGCGGCGAGCGCCGAGGCGCAAGCGGCGTTCGGCAACGGGGCGTTGTACTGCGAGACGTACTTGACCGGCGGACGACACATCGAAGTGCAGGTGCTGGGCGATCGCTTCGGTCACGCGGTGCACTTGTACGAGCGCGAGTGCTCGGTGCAGCGCAACCACCAGAAGCTGATCGAGGAGAGCCCGAGCCCGGCGCTGACGCAGGATCAACGCGAGGAACTGGGGGCGCGCGCGGCGCGCGCGGCGGCGTCGATCGGCTACGTGGGCGCGGGCACGATCGAGTTCCTGCGCTCGAACGAGGGCCGCATCCACTTCATGGAGATGAACACGCGCCTCCAAGTCGAACACCCCGTGACCGAGATGACGACGGGCATCGACATCGTCAAGGAACAGTTCGGCGTGGCGGCCAATCGTCGCCTGAGCCTGTCGCAGATGGACGTGCGCGCCCAAGGTGCCTCGATCGAGTGCCGCATCAACGCCGAGGATCCCGAGCGCGACTTCGCGCCGTCTCCCGGAGTCGTCCGGCGCTTCGACGTGCCGCTCGACCAGGGTCCGGGCCGCGTGCGCGTCGACACGCACGTCGCGGCCGGCTACGAAGTGCCGCCCTACTACGACTCGTTGATCGCCAAGGTGATCGTGCACGCTCCGTCGCGCGACCTGGCGATCGAGACGATGCTGCGCACGCTGCGCGCGTCGAAGATCGAGGGCGTCAAGACCACGATTCCGCTGCATCTCGCGGTGCTCGACAGCGCCGAGTTCCGTCGCGGCGAGTACGACACGCGTTCCATCCCCGGTTGGAAGACGAGCGCCGTCGCGCAAGTGAAGTGACATGGCCAAGGTCCCGCTCTCCCCCATCGGCAGCCCGCGCGACGCGTTCCTCGACGCCGGCTCGTTCCAGAAGAACCGCGCGGCGATGTCCGCGAAGGATCAAGAGCTCCACGCGCGCCGCGCCAAGGTCGCGGACGGTTGGGGCGCCTCCTACCTCGAGCGCGTGCACCAGAAGGGCAAGCTCGGCACGCGCGAGCGCATCGAGAAGCTCAAGGACCCCGGTACACCCGTGCGCGAAGTCGGCACGTTCGTCAACTGGGGCCGCACGTTCGGCAAGCTCGAGAGCCCCGCCGCGGGCGTCGTCACGGCGTTCGTGCGCGTGCACGATCGCTGGACGATCGTGATCGCCAACGACAACACGGTCGCATCGGGTTCGTGGTGGCCGAGGAGCCCCGAGAAGATCGAGCGCGCGCAGGAGATCGCGCTGCGCCTGCGCTTGCCCGTGATCTACCTGGTCGACTGCAGCGGTTTGTACCTGCCCGAGCAGTCCCTCTCGTTCCCCGGTCGCACGGGCGCGGGCCACATCTTCAAGAAGAACGCCGAGCTGTCCGACGCCGGCGTGCCGCAGATCGCGGGTGTCTTCGGCGACTGCATCGCGGGCGGCGGCTACATGCCGATCATCAGCGATCGCGTGTACATGACCGAAGGCGCGTACATGGTCATCGCGGGCGCCGCGCTCATCAAGGGCGCGAAGAGCTTGCACCTGTCGAGCTTGGACATCGGCGGACCCGAAGTGCACGTGCACCAGTCCGGCTGCGCCGACGTGCGCGTGCCCGACGACGAGACCGCGATCGAGTTGATCCGCGCCGAGATCGAGCGCCTGCCGAGCTCGGGCGCCGCGTACCACCGTCACGGCGCGGACGCGGCGACGCCGCACCATCCCGCGCACGAGCTCGACGGGATCTTCCCGGGCGATCACCGCATGACGTATCCGGCCGACGAGGTGCTCGCGCGCCTCGTCGACCGCAGCTTGTTCTGGGAGTTGTTCCCCGATCGCGGTCGCGAGATGGTCGTGGGCGTCGGACGCGTCCACGGTCTCTACATGGGCTTCGTGATGAACCGCCAAGGCGTCATCGACGATCCCGAGCACCACGGCGCGAAGAAGCCGGCCGGCATCCTCTACAAGGAGGGCATCGCCAAGGTCGCCGCGTTCACGCGCGCCTGCGACGCGGACGGCATCCCGATCGTGTGGATGCAGGACATCTCGGGCTTCGACATCGGCGTGGAGGCCGAGCGACTGGGCCTGTTGGGCTACGGATCGAGCTTGATCTACGCCAACAGCACGAACACCGTGCCGATGTTCACGGTCTTGCTGCGCAAGGCGTCGGGCGCCGGTTACTACGCGCTCTCGGGCCTGCCGTACGAACCGGTGGTGCAGATCAGCACGCCCATCGCACGCCAGTCCGTGATGGAGGGCCGCACGTTGGCGATCGCGGCCTTCAACACGAAGCTCGACGACGACTTCCAGATCGCCACGCAGGATCCGGCCGAACGCGCCAAGATCGAGACGGGGATGCGCGAGACCGAAGCGCGCATCGAGGGCGACATGGACCCGTACAAGAGCGCCGCGCAGATGGACACGGACGAGATCGTGCCCGTGAACGAACTGCGCGGATGGCTCGAGACGTTCGCCGAGGCGGCCTATCAGTCGATCGGCCACCGCACGCTCAAGAACCCGCGCATCTGGTCCTTGCACGATCTCGCGGCCCTCTCGGAGCCGCGCGGCTAGCGCGGGCACGAATCACGATGAACTCGAGCCTCGAGTTGGAACTGTCGGAAGAGAACGGGCAAGCCGTGTTGCGGGCACCCGAAGTCGGTTACTTCACGTGCGCGCTGCCGCGCGGCGCCGTCGTCGCCCCGGGCGAGAGCGCGGGCGTGATGTCGTCGTTGGGGCGCGCGTTCGTGCTGCGCGTGCCCGAGGGCGCGACGGGAGAAGTCGTTTCGGATCCGCCGGACCGCGTGCACGCGCCCGTCGGATTCCGCGACGTCCTGTATCGACTCGCGCCGATCGCGTCGGCGCGCGGCACGAGCGCGAAGACGGCCGCGACCACGAGCGCGTCGAGCGGCGGCTTGGTGCTGCGCGCGCCGCAGAGCGGACGCTTCTACCATCGACCGGCTCCGTCCGAGCCCGCGTTCGTCGTGGCCGGCTCCACGCTGAAGGACGGCGCTCCCGTGGGCATGATCGAGGTCATGAAGACGTTCAGCCACGTGCCCTACCGCGCGACGGGCGGCTTGCCGGCGAACGCCAAGGTCGTGCGCCTGATCGCGCGCGACGGCGCCGACGTGCGCGCGGGCGATCCGCTGCTCGAGGTCGAACCGGAGGCGTGAGGCCATGAACGTCCTCGTCACGGGCGGCACGGGCTTCGTCGGCAACATCCTCGTCAATCGTCTCTGCGCGCGCGACGACCGCGCCACGATCGTCACGCGCACGCCCGAGCGGGCGCGCACGGCTCGCGTGGGCGTCGCGTACGAACGCTGGTTGCCGGACGTCTCGCGCTTCGACGCGATCGTGCACTTGATGGGCGAGTCCGTCGCGGGCAAGCGCTGGAACGACTCGGTGAAGCGCGAGTTGGCCGCGAGCCGCGTCGACGCGACGCGCAAGCTGGTCGACGCGATCGCCACCCTGCCCGCGAGCGCTCGCCGGCCGCGAGTCCTGATCTCGGCGTCGGCCGTGGGCTACTACGGCAGCCGCGGCGACGAGATCCTGACCGAGTCCTCGAACAGCGCCGACACGTTCCTGGGTCGCATGTGCGTCGACTGGGAACGCGAAGCGGCGCGCGCGGCCGATCTCGGCGTGCGCGTGGTGCACCTGCGCATCGGCATCGTGTTGGGTCGCTCGGGCGGTGCACTCGCGAAGATGACGCCGATCTTCCGCCTGGGGCTCGGTGGCGCGTTGGGGTGGCGGCGCGCGTGGTTCCCGTGGATCCACGTGGACGACGTGTGCGGCATGATCCTCTTCGCTCTCGATCACGACGCCGCGCGCGGGCCGTGGAACGCGGCCGCGCCGGGCATCGTCACGAACCACGAGTTCGCGAGCACGATGGGGCGCGTCCTGTCACGACCGGCGATCTTCGCCGTGCCGCACTTGGCGCTGCGCGTCGCCGTGGGCCAGGTCGCCGACGCGTTGGTCTCGAGCCAACGCGTGGTGCCCGAGCGCGCCGTCGCGGCCGGTTATTCGTTCCGCTTCCCCGAGTTGGAGCCCGCGCTGCGACACCTGCTGCGCGGCGAGAACGTCGCGCGCGGATCGCGGGAAGGTTGAGCGCGTGTCGATCGTGGGACTCGGCCTGGACCTGGCGCAGATCTCGCGCTTCGAGGACGCGTACGCGCGCCGTGGAGACCGCATGCTCGAACGACTGTTCACCCCCGCCGAGCGGGCCTACTGCGACCGCAAGAAGGACCGCATGTCGAGTTACTGCGGCCGCTTCGCGGTCAAGGAAGCCGTGATGAAGGTGTTGGGCACCGGTTGGACGCGCGGGGTGCGCTGGATCGACATCGAGGTCGTGCGCGCCCCTGGCAGCGCTCCGCGTTGCGTCCTGCACGGCGAGACGGCCGAGATCGCGCGCCGACTCGGCATCGCGCGGATCCACGTGACGATCACGCACGACGCGGGGATCGCCGCGGCCGTGGCCGTGGCCGAGTCCAATTGAGGAACCACCGATGAGTCGCAACCGTGTCGTGGTGTCGTTCCTGCTCGTGTTGACCGCCGGCTTCACGGCGCTCGGCGTGTGGTTCGCGACGCGCGAAGAGGCCGCGCAGGAAGCGGAGCTGGCACCGCCCACTCCGATCGCCGAGGAGCCGATCGCACGATCGACGCCGTCGAGCGGCGCGCGCGTCGACGCGCGCACCGAGGACATCGTGGCCGACTCCGCCGACGCGATCACGTCCACGAATCGTCCGCCGCCGATCGCGCCGCCGAGCGAGTCGTGGTCGGTCTCGGGTCGCGTGCTCGACGTCGCGGGTGAACCGGTCGCGGGACTCGACGTGTTCGAGGACTCTCATCCGTCGAACGTGTTCGCGAAGACCTCGGGCGACGGCGCGTTCGCGTTCGCGTTCGGAGGCGAGCACGTCGAAGTGGCCGCGGCCGGCGAGTCGTGGTCGACGATCCGGACGGGTTCCGTGTCGAAGGGCGGTCCGCACGACGGTGCCATCGTCCTCGTCGTGCCGACCGTGCCGTTGTCCGGACGCGTGACGGACGAATCCGGCGTGGGCGTCGACGACGCGCGCGTGCGCTGCGAGGTGGCCGACGCGGCGCTCGCGCGCTTCCCCCATCCGCTCGACCGCACCGCCGGCGTGTACCCGACCGTCTATCCGACTCGCGGGGGCGGCGCGTTCACGTTCCCGAAGTTCCCGCGACTCGCGCAGACGCGGATCACGGCGGAGGCGAACGGCTTCGAGCCGCGCACCGTGATCGTGGACGCGACGTCGAACGGTGTGACGAAGGACGTGGTGATCGTCCTGAAGCGCACGGACTCGAGCGAACGTGTCGTGCGCGGCGTCGTCGTGCACGCCGACGGTTCGGCCGCGCCCGAGGCGCGCGTGCGGCTCGACGACCGTTCGGTCGAGGTGGACGCGGCGGGCGGCTTCGTCATCCCCGTGCCCACGTGGTTGCGCGATGAAACCCCGCTCGTGGCGTACGCGGCGGGCGCGCGAGCGGCGGTGCTGCCTGCGTTCGGCGAGACCGTGCGCAAGAGCTCGTTCCCGCTCGCGCCGGTTCGCCTCGTCTTGGGTCCGGCACCGCTCACGATCGAGGGCCGCGTCGTCGCCGCGGACGGCCGCGCACTCGCCGGGTGGACCGTCGGCTTGGTGAAGGGCACGAGCGTGTCGCAAGGTCGTACGCCCGCGATCACCGCCGAGGACCTGACCGCGGGCGGCTCGGTCGACGAGACCACCAGCGAGGACGGGAAGTTCCGGCTCGCGGGGCTCTTCGATCGCGAGTACGAGGTGTTTGCCTACGACTCACGGACGCTCGTGCGCGTCGAAACGGCGCCGATCCGCGCCGGCACCCGCGACGTCGAGATCCGCGTGCCCGCCGACGCGGTCGCGCCCAAGGTCGTGGGCCGCGTCGTGGCCAAGGACGGTACTCCGATCGCGGGCGTCAGCGTCGCCGTGGGACTCGTGACCGGCCGCGACGAAGGCGCCATGAGTTGGATCAACGGCGCGTCGACGCTCACGGACCGCGACGGATCGTTCGAGCTCGCCGACGTGCCCAGGAATTTCGCGCACCTCGACGTGAGCGGCGACAAGGTGATCCCCCTCACGCAGTCGCTGGAGGGGGCCGACCTGAATCGTCCCCTGCGCATCGAGGTCGCGCGACGTTGTCACTTCCGCATCGAAGGCCTCCCGACCAGCACGGACGTGCACTGGTTGGTGGCGCGCGACGCGGAGGGCCAGGAACTGAGCCTGTGGGAGTTCCAGAGCAACGGCTGGAGCTCGACGAACCGCGTGCAGCTCACGACGGACACGACGCGGGTGTACGCGGTGAGCGAAACGGCGGTCGAGATCCTGTTGCACCATCCCTACGACAAGGTCGTGGGGCGCAGGCCGTTGACGCTCGTGCCGGACGACGTGAGCGTCGTGCGCTGGTGAGACGTGGCGTGAGTTCGTGCACGCTCCACGCGTGCGACGATCACGAACGGAGCGTCGTGCATCGGTCGGGCTCGGTGCTGACGCCAGCCCGGTGGGCTCGGTGCTGACGCTGGCCCGGTAGGCTCAGTGCTGACGCTAGCCCGGTGGGCTCAGTGTTCCCGATAGCCCATCACGACCAACACGCACGGCCCGCCCGCGATGCACGAGATGCCGAGCTCGCGACAGCGCTCGATCGCGGCCGGACTCTCCGCGCCGGGTTGCATCCAGATGCGCGTGATGCCGACGCGATGCGCGTCCTCGACCAGCTTCTCGGTCACGGGCGGCGGCGTGATGATCGAGAGTCCGTGCACGGGACCGGGCAGCGACGCGAGGTCCTTCACGCACGGCGCGCCCTCGACCTCCGTGTCGCGCGGGTGGACGGCGTACGCGGTGCGCCCGTGCTGGAGGTAGCAGCGCAGGACCTTGTTGCCGTACTTGGACCGGTCCTTCGACGCGCCGGCGACGGCGTACGTGGTTCCGGCCAGGAAGTCCTCGATGCGCTGCTTCACGTCCATGGTCGCGGTAGTCTACGCGCGCCGGACCCGCACCGTCCCGATCCGAAGGCCCGCATCCACCCGAGCCCACCGATGAACCGAGCCGAGAAGGTCGAGCGCATCCGCCGCGTCCTCGACGAGCTGTACGTCGATCCGCCGATTCCGCTCGACCACAGCGACCCGTTCACGTTGCTCGTGGCGGTCGTGCTGTCGGCGCAGACCACGGACGCGCGCGTCAACCTGGTCACGCCCGAGCTGTTCCGTCGCGCGCCGACGCCGGCCGCGATGGCGCGCCTCGAAGTCTCCGAGATCCTCGCGATGATCCGGACGTGCGGCCTCGCGCCGGCCAAGGCCAAGAACGTCTCGGGACTCGCCAAGATCCTCGTCGCGAAACACGGCGGTCAGGTCCCGCGCACGTTCGAGGAACTCGAGGAGCTCCCCGGTGTCGGCCACAAGACGGCCAGCGTCGTCATGGCGCAGGCGTTCGGAGTCCCGGCGTTCCCCGTCGACACGCACATCCATCGACTGGCGGAGCGCTGGGGGCTCTCGGACGGTTCCAGCGTCGAGGCGACCGAGCGCGACCTCAAGGCCGCGTTCCCGGTCGACACGTGGATCTCGATGCACCTCAAGATCATCTTGTTCGGCCGCGAGCACTGTCCCGCGCTGCGCCACGACATGAGCACGTGCCCGATCTGCTCGTTCGCGGCGACCGCGGCACGCATCCGGGCGTCCCAGCCGCTCCCGCGCGCGTCGAAGACGGTCGGAGGACGCGCGGGTTCCCGCGAGAAACGGGCGTCGACGCCCGAATCGAAGTCCCCGCGCCGTCGCGGCTGATTCCGCGCACCGTGCGAACCGTCGCGTTTCGCGCCGACGCTCGTCGCGCGGGCTGGCTTCCGCGCGTCGAGCCTGCGATGATCCCCGCGCACATGGAAGACACTCGCGACAACTACGATCCTTGGGACGATTCGACGCCGGGCCCCGAGGAGGAGACGCTCGAACGCGCCTGGGAGGCGATCGACGCCGGCGACCCGGAGCGGGCGCTCGTCGAGCTCTCGGGCCTCGACCCCGACTGGCCCGACCGGTGGATCCCCGAAGCCCTGGCCCTGACCGAACTGGGCGACCTCGTGCCCGCGCGCGCCGCGCTCGAACGCGTGCGCCAGACGGCCGACGTCGACGACCACCCCGACTTCCTGTGGGCCGAGGGACAACTGCTCCTGTGCGAGTGGCGCATCGACGCGGCCGACGAGGTCCTGCGCAAGCTGCACCGGATCGAACCGAGCGCGTCGGCGTGCGAGCGACTCTCGCTCGTCGCCGACTTGCGCGGCGACTTCGACGCGGCCGAGAAGCTCCTGGCCGAGTCCGCGGCCCTCGATCCCGAGGGCGCGCGCGTGCCGGTGCGCCTCTCGACCGAGGAATTCGAGCAGGTGCTGACCGACGCGATCGACCAGCTGCCCGAGGAGTTCCGCCGCCCGCTCGAGAACACCGAGATCCTGGTCGAGCCCGTTCCGCTCGACTGGATGATCGACCGCGGGGACCTGTCCGAGACGCCGCCCGACATCCTGGGTCTGTTCGTGGGCGCGTCGGAGCTCGAGATGTCCAGCGAGGCCAGCGGACACCTCCCGCGCCGCATCTTCCTGTTCCAACGCAACCTCGAGCGCTTCGCGCGCACCCGCGAGGACCTCGTCGAGGAGATCCGCGTCACGTTGTTCCACGAGATCGGGCACATGCTGGGCTTCGACGAGGAAGGCGTGGCGGCGATGGGCCTCGAATAACGTCCCGGTGAGCCTGAGGAGGCCTCGCGCTCGCGTCCACGGCGCCCTCTCGTCCCCGATCCGGACGACGGGCGCCGTTTTTTTTCCGCGGAGACACGTCCGAGCCCGGGGGGAGCTCTCGTAGTGGTGGCGCACGCGAGTCCGATCCGGACCGCCGCGTGCCCCCGATCCCCACGACACGAACTACCTGGAGACACCGATCCGATGTCCAACACGAACGTGAACACCCTGGTCGCCGCGGCTTTCGCGGCCCTCCTCGCCGGCGCCCCGCTCGCCGGCTGTGCCACCGAGAAGAAGTCCGGCACGACGATGAACGCCATGTCCGACGCGCACGCGTGCAAGGGCATGAACACCTGCGGCGGCAAGGGCGGCTGCAAGGCCGGCGACAACGGCTGCAAGGGCAAGAACAGCTGCAGGGGCCACGGCGGTTGCGCCACGGTCGAGAAGCACTCCTGCGCCGGCAAGAACGCCTGCAAGGGCCAAGGCGGATGCAAGTCGAGCGACAACGGCTGCGCCGGCAAGAACAGCTGCCAGGGCAAGGGCGGTTGCGCCGTTCCGATCCACCACTGATCCCGCCGCGGTCGTCGCGCGCGACGCGGAGCGAGGGTGGACGAGCGCACGCGCGCGTTCCCCCTCTCCGCGGCGCGCTCGACGACGAGCCCCTCTCATGAAGAACCCCGCTCCGCGACCGCGCTTCGATCTGCCGAACCTGGGCGTCGGCATCGGCTTGCGCACCGTGCACTACGGCACGATCGTCGAGACGAAACCGACGATCGACTGGTTCGAGGCCATCTCGGAGAACTTCATGGACGTCCGCGGACGTCCGTCGTGGATCCTGGAGCAAGTCGCGGCGCACTATCCGGTCGTGTTGCACGGCGTGTCGATGTCGATCGGCAGCACGGATCCGCTCGACCGCGAGTACTTGGCCAGCTTGAAGCGACTGGCGACGTCGACCCGCGCGCATTGGGTGTCCGATCACTTGTGCTGGACCGGCGTCGCGCACCGCAACCTGCACGACCTGTTGCCGCTGCCCTACACCGAGGAGTGCCTGCGCCACGTGATCGCGCGCATCCGCGAGGTGCAAGACGTCCTCGAGCGACCGCTCGTGATCGAGAACCCGAGCTCCTACGTCGAGTTCACGAGCTCGACGATGAGCGAGTGGGAGTTCCTGGCTCGCATGGCGGAGGAAGCCGACTGCGGACTGCTGCTCGACGTGAACAACGTCTACGTGAGCGCCTTCAACCACGACTTCGATCCGCGAGACTATTTGGCCGGCATCCCGATGGAGCGCGTCGTGCAGTTCCACGTCGCCGGTCACACGCACAAGGGCACGCACATCCTCGACACGCACACGGGTCAGGCGGTGGAGGGCGTGTGGGAGCTGTACGGGCGAGCATGCGAGCTCACCGGCGGTCGATCCACGCTGTACGAGTGGGA
>Ga0075163_10002137_pt1 | contig 26686 bp, 28 predicted proteins | sample JI1023141ADNA_FD_71478 | JGI IMG/M metagenome (GOLD analysis project Ga0075163, IMG submission 71478) | Wastewater effluent complex algal communities from Wisconsin, to seasonally profile nutrient transformation and Carbon sequestration -... | ecosystem: Engineered > WWTP > Effluent > Algae...
ATGTCACCACGTAATTATTCCGATGCCTAGGTCGCCGGAGTACCTTTTGCTGCCACGGATATTTCCGCTGGCGTACACTTTTTCAAGGTCCCATACGGATTGTCCGACCATCTTGCCCGTTCCGTTCGGCGGAAGGTCTCCATCGCCATATAGATTGCCATCACCATCCACGATCTCCTCCATGGCTTCTGGTTGCGCTTCGGAGACCTTCAGGTAATGGGTGAGGTAGGCCTTGAACACATTGGCGTATTCATCTTTGTGTTGCAAATACCACTTCTTGAACTGTCCGTACTTGGTGAGGATGGAAGCTTCCTGACCATAGGTGGTCTGGAAGTCGATCTTGATGTAATCCTCTTTGGCGTTCACGTCCACGTTCCGGATCGGCCCGACCACGGATGAATCCATGTGTACATGCCCTTCTGATTCGTTCAGGAACCTGAGCGCCTTGTTCTTGATGTCGGACATACCCTTAAATAGAGCAAGGAGTGCTATTTCCGCCCAATCTGGACATCCAATCCGATATCCTATCGGGACCGATGCGGAAGAAGCGGAGCAGGCCGCCCTCGCTCTCCAGCGACTTCACCACAGGTGGAGGTAGAAGGCCACCAGCGGCGCATGCATTGACCGTGTACATGTTGCCCTGCGCGACATAGCGCAGGGAAATGGGCGCGGCGAATTCAATTCTGGCGCTCTTATTCCTCTCAACGGACCACTTCTCAAGCACATTGTCATTGACGACATAATATGCGATCACATTGCCATCTAAACGCTCAGTGACAGAAGTAAGGTCGCCCCTATCGTTACGCGACAGTTGGATTGCGGAACTTGATGTCCGTGGTACGCTCATCGTAGGTGATATCCTTTGCCGTAAGCCACTTTCGAACGTGGGCCTTCACACGGTCGCTGGCTTGGGCGTTCTTGTACTCCTTGAGTTGGTCGAACTCCAGATGGCCGTAGCGGTCCACCGTGAATCCGATCGTAAATCTCTTTGCCTCCTTGGGTTGTCCGTCCGTGGAATGGTCCAAGAGGCGCGCGACCAGATAGATGCCCCGGGACACCTTGGCGCCGTACTGCGCTTGGGAGGACATCATGATATGTCCTTCGCGCATGAAGTCGCTCATGGTACGCAGAAGCTGCACCTCGATCGGACCATCGTAGTTCGTCTTGTCCTCAAGCCACGCATACTTGTTGACGAACTTGTGATAGGAGCTGTCCTTTTCCAATCCACTGCTTTCCATCAGGCGATATTGAGCGGCAAGACTATCGTGGAAGTTCTTCAGCTTCTTGTAGTCGCGGATCTTGTTGAAGTACCGGGAGCGATCGAACATGTCCCCTTCACCATTCTCGGCGCTGATCGCATCCTTTGCATCGGAGGTGAGATTGCGCATGGATTCAAGCATCGATATGGCATCGTCATAGATGCTGAAGTCGAAACGTTCCATCAATGTATAATCCAGATCGGCGTCATCGATCTCTTTGTGCGCATTGTCGGGATCGAAGTCCACGAACATTCTTTTTCCCTTGGTCTGAATGCGGATGAAATCCTTGATGATCAATGAGAGCCTGTAGAATTCCGAGCTGTCCATCCGCTCGCGCCAGTATGCGACATCGATGAAGTTGATGAGATAGTCGGTCTCGTACTTCTTCATCAGGTCGGCCAGCTCATGCTTGTCATAGAACTTGAAGAATTTCACCAGACGGGTATAGTCGGAGAAGGAGCGCAATCGATCATATACATACTTGGTGATGGTGCCGCTCTCGATGGCAGTGGTCACGTCGGACCTTCCGCCGCGTTCTCCACGGCCGGATTGGGAAAGTCTGCTCTTCTTCTTTTTGTCCAGTTGTTCTTGGTCCCGCACCCGGATATTGAGCGTGGAGGCGCCTACGGTTGTACCTGTGGCGGCGAAGGCGCTGTCGATCACGGCGATGTCGGCCTCTGATTGGTCAACCGTCGTTTTGATGCGTACGAGGCGCGGCTGTTCGTTGGGAAGGTCAACGTCCTTGAGAAGTGCTTCGTTCTTGTCGGTGGCCACGATCTTGCCGTCCGCCGTGATGTCGGGCGTGTGTTCTGAAGGAGAGAAGACGTAGGTCTTGACGCTGTTGTTGTCGAATGCCAGTTCGTTCTGCGTGCGCTTCAGGTAGGAATTGGTCAGGCTGTTGAAGATGTCGAGCGGAGCGGTAACACCCTTCTCTTTCATTTCGGAAGATGGAGGGAGGTCGCAGTTCATGATGACCTCTGAAAGGAACATGATGCTCTTGGTGAGAGCGATGGTGGAGAGGTTCGGGAACTTGATGATGGAGAAGAAAACGCACAAGGCCTTCTTGAAATACTCCAATCCCATGTCGTTGATGCGGTTGCGCATCGGCGCCATGATCTCGTCCACGATGTTCATCTTGTTGGCGTCTTGCGTGATCTGCGTGAGCCACATCAAGAACAGGTGGAGCTCGAAGATGTCATGCACCGTCCGGACAGGTTCGGTGTCCAAGAACTCCATCACGATGGGGACGATGTTGTTGAGGTCGAGGTCCACGGTGGGTCTACGCGCAAGTTTGGTCTCCCACGGGAACGGGTCGTAAGAAATGCGGTCGCCATACACCGATAGGGAGCGTTCCTGCTTTTCGAACTTTACCGATCCGTCATGGTCCACCCATGACTTGATGCGCCAGAATGCAAGTTCGCCGCCATCCTCTTCCTTGCGGAACTTGAATCCGCCCATGAAGTAAGTTCCGATGGGAATGAGGCTGGCCCGTTCGTCCTTATCGAAGAAGTTGGTCCCGCAATTGGGACACTTCAGTTTCTCGTGCGCCGAGAACATCACCAGCTCCTTCATGTCCGAAAGCGCTTCGGCCTCCGACTCGGTCAAGCGTTCACTTAGGTCGATCTCCTTCTCGAAGTGGGTTCCGCACTTGCATATGACTTTGCTCATTTCGCCCTCTTCATAGGCGAACGAGTTATTTTTCAACACACCCTTCTTCTCGATAAGCTCGGCAAGTTCCATCTCCATGCTGAGAAAATAGATCTTTGGGTATGAAAATCAAAAAGCCCCTCGCGGGGCTTCTTGGTTCCATCGGGTTCAGCGATGGGGTGGATCGATCAAAGTAGACCGGCGATGCGCTCAGCTTCTTCCTTGATGAACTTCATCAGTTCAGCCTTGTTCTTGAAGCTCATGCCTTCTTTCATCTGGATGGCATCAGCGATCTTCTTGGTCTTCTCACTGTTGTCGGGCGCCTTCTCGCTGAAGGACGACTTCTTTTGTCCAACCGTGGTGGGTTGGCTTCCGACGCCGCCGTCTCCGGCTTTCACGAAGGTCTTTGCTCCGCCGTCATCGGTACCGTCCATCTGGTTCATTTCCTCGCTCGGCTTCTCCACGAAAGGGTCACCGGCCTTTACGGAAGATTCCGCGCTGGTCTTCTCTTCCATGTTGGCATTGGCTTGTCCGGCCGTTGCGCCCTTGTTGCCTTTTGCGGCCCCGGCCTTTACGGAGACTTGCGCTCCGGTCGCCTTCGTTCCGTTCTTTGCTTCGGCGTTCATGTCGACCGTCATAGGGTCATTGGCGTTCGGGGTCTTCCCGAGCTTGCCTCCGTCCTTGACCATGCTGTTCAAATTGACCTTCATCGGGTCTCCGAGGCTTTTTGCTTGTTCGGATTCCAAAATGCGGGCCACACGGCCTTTGATGAATTCCTTCATCTCTTGAGGTTTGAGCTTTCTCGTTTGAGCCATTGTGTTTTCTTTTCAATAAATAAGGTGAAAAAGCCGTTTTCCTTAATGTTTGGCGGCTCGGCTTTTTTTCACGTTGACCGGGGTCATCTGGAAGTATTGACCGTCCACCTCGATCAGCTTGGTCCGTGGGTCGTTGAAGGTGTGGGTGGTCTTGACCTCCTTGAAGAATTTCTTCCCCTTCTGTTCGTTCATCAGCGCACGGAGCATCTGGCTCTGCTCGGAGATGGTGCGGGCCATTTCCTGCATGACCCCTTGATCTTGAGGGGCGCGGTAGGATGCGTTGCCCAAATAGCGGCTTTCGGGCGTTTCTGCCTCCTCGACCCCTCGGGATTCGAGATCACGAAAGTCTGCTCCGCGTGAATTGCGGGCGGCCACTCTGTTGAGGATCTGACTGGCAGGATTGTAAGGAGCGGAGGACATGTATCCATCTCCGATATCCCGGATGCCTTCGCCACGCTCGGGCATCAACGGACCCGTTTGGGAATAGCCTCCGCGTGATGGACGCTCTCCGAACAGGTCATTTATTTCTGACATCTCGCCGCCCAGCTTGGAAGGACCGAAATCCGCCAATGGAACGGAATACGTTTTATCGCTCACCTTGGATTGCTGTTGCGATGGTCCACGGCGACGACGATCGTTCTGTGGCAGCCGCTGCTCACGCTGAGATATGGCAGCAGATACACGTCCTCCTTCTCCGAATTCCGAATTCAGGTTGAGGCGTGCCGGAGCGGAGAACAACGTGGATTGTGATTGATCGAAGTCGTCGATCTTACCTTTGAGTTCTCCGGCAAGAATGCCACCGAACCGTTGACGTATGCGCGGGTCGCCGCCTTCGCTTATTTGCGAAGCTCCGGCACCATCGGGGATACCCATCCTCCTTCTGCGCTCCATCAGGAGCTGATTATTAGCTCTTTGGTCCATTGAGTTCTTGATCAAGTCTTACGTTCGCTATTTTGAAGCCGAAGATGAAGTTGAAGGCATCGCGCTTCTTCTTTTCTTCGTTCTCCTTATAAATATCGATGAACTTGTCATATTGCGGCTGTGACATCTCCAATTTGCACGTCAGCCCTTTGGGTGCCACGATCTCCCGGGCCTTCCGGAACTTTATCCTCCCTATCTCGGAGGTCAGCATGCTTTTGAGTTCGATGTAGCTTTCCTGTTCCAATTCATGATAGGACACGGAGTCCCCGTAGAATTCCTCGAACTGGTTCATGGCACCATCGTACACGAGGTCGATGAGAAGGTTGACGTTTGGCTTAGCGGGTCTTAACATAGGGGTGGATGATTACTTCTTCTGTGTTTACGTCCCACCAAGCATAATAGTCCTCGCTGCTGTTCTTGCTCATGAAGAACAAAGCGTTGACCGATGGGGCTTTCATTTTCTTGACACGGGCCTTGAACTTCTCAAGGTCCTTCTGGATGGATTCATCCTTGGTGCGGATCTCTCGAAGTATCTTCAAGGCGCTGGACATGTCGTTCTTCAAGAATGCGATGATCTCGTCCTTATACTTGGACTGGTTCTCGATTATTTTCTTGATGGTATGGGCCACGGTTGAGAATCTATGGGATATCCATTCAGAAATCAAACAGTGGGTGCTCCTTCTGGCGGAGCGGAGGCCCCGGTTGCTGAGCCCTCCGGTGTGGCTCCGGTGGTCGGAGCATCAACTCCAGCCTCCATGGCATCGGAGGTCTCTCCGCCGTCAGGAGCAAGGAGCTTCTGTCTCCAATCCTTCTGCCACGTGGTGTAATAGTTCGAGAGATCGGCGATGAGGTCGCGATTGGCCTGCGTGATCTGCAATCCATCGGTGGACAAGCGAAGACCGTTCGGAATGGAGAACATCCACGTCATGGCGCCTTCGCTCCCGAATGTGATCTTACCGCTGGACACCACGTCAACGGAGCTACCAGCGTTCTTGAGCAGGATGGAATGTCCGTTGGGCTGTTTGTCGAAGGAGAGAATAGCATTGGGGATGTTGGAGATGATGGCGTACATCTGGTTCTCGAACTCCTTGACGTCGCTGGTCCCGATCTTCGCAGCGCCATCGAATGACTCGTGCAACGGTTCCATACCGCCGTAAAAAAGGATCTTGTCCAATTCCTCGTCGCTCAAGGATGGAGGGTCGTGCGGATTTGCCGCGCGCTTCTTTGTGAGTTGTTCCACCGCCGCGTCATGGATCAGGCTTTTTATCAACTCCATCATGTGTCCTTTTTTCATGCTCATGCTCAGATCTGGTTGATGAAGAAGGCTGACTTCTCCCATAGGTATTTGTATTGGGAAACGATCATCTTCTTCACGATGTCCCTGACGTCCTCCTTGGTCAAGTATTTCTTCTCCAACTTGGCCAGTTCGGATGCGAGTTCGTCCTTGACCATCTTCTTGATCTCGGTCTTTGTGAGGTCGGATTCACTCAAATTGATCATGCCTTGTGGTATTTGGCGGCGAGGCGATTGAGCATCTTGATGACACGCATATCGGGATAGAGGTCATACTTGTCCTTGCGAACGGTGGTATGGCTCCAGATACCGGGCGTGCTGTTGACGATCACCGACTCGTTGTAATCGAACCATGTGAAGTCGAATGACTTCTGTATCTTGATGTTGTACTTCTTGATCAGGAAGCCGATCAGCGCCTCCAAGGCAACGATCTGCTCATCCGAAAATGCATGATAATGATGGAAGCCACGGAAATCACGCTCAAGGCTGCACACCCTGTCATTGGGTATGACCACCGAGCTATAGTTCTTGGGCCATGCATAGAACTTGCCTTTCTTCTCCACCAATGGTCCGTACGCGCACGTCTCGATGCCGATAGAGGATTTGTCCAAACGACCCTTGGTACCCTTCACACCGAGGTGATAGCTCCAATAGTCCGGGTTGAAGCACTCGTAGATGGCGGCCGTGTTCCCATCGATCAAATAGGCTGTGGCGATCTGCGGCTCATCGCTGTTCCAGTAGTCAATGACGTTCTTGGCGCTCGGACCCCCTGCGGTATAGTGCAGGAAGATCTGCGTTTTGTCAAAAGCCTGCTTGATGAACTGGTTGTGGTTCAGACGATACTGGGTGTTGACGGCGATGTCATAGGTCGTTTGCGGGCGTGGGCTCGTCACCTCATCCGCCTTGCGCGTTTGGGACATCTTGAGCGCGCTGAACGTATCTTCGTCGATCTCCCCGGTATTCTGGAGTCCCATCCGCTTCTGGAAAGCAGTGACCGAACGTTTCGTGCGAGGTCCGAACTGGCCGTCAATGACCAGATCATACCCCAGAAGAGAGAGCATCTTCTGCGCCTCTATCACCACAAGTCCTTTATCTCCCAGCTTCAACAACATCACAGCGGATTTGCCCATAAATAGCCGTGGATCCAAGGAACCGAAAGGATTTTTGTATCTTGGTGGAATTCATATGTCCAACAACACATGGAATTACATGGCTTTTTAATGGTAAAAAACCAATACATTAGAAAATAATTACCAGAAATCCATTTCCACGCTATTTATAGGTGCATTGCACCGAAAATGCTTCTCGTAGAAACCCACATCCTCAAGGGCAAAGCGATGCTCGCCGACGCAAAGCGCGTATGTGGCCTTTCCAAGGAATTGTGGAACGCCGCCAATCGCATTGTTACGGATATGTTCACGGGGTCCACCGAGAGCAAGAAGCAAGGATTGGCGGATTATGCTGTATATTTGGGATTCGCTCAAATGAATCGCATGATGGTCGACTCCCAGAACGAACATTATTGCGCTCTCCCGCGCAAGGTCAGCAATTACACTCTCATGCAATTGGATCAAGCGTGGAAGGCGTTCTTTGCCTCGATGAAGTCATGGAAGAAGGACCCATCGAAGTTTGAAGGAATGCCTCGTCCTCCCAAGTTCTTGGCGAAGAGGCTGAGCCGAACTGCAACATATGATCTACAAGCTATTAGTCGTATTGCATTGAAGAAAAAGGGTCACATCGCCCTTTCAGGAACATCAATCGAAGTTCCTTTTTTCAACAAGCAGCGCCAGCTCAAATGCGCCCGCATCGTTCCCATGAAGGGCGGCGGGTTCAAGATGGAGATAATTTACGAAAAACCAACACCAACATATGCAGAAACAAAGACAAAACACTATGCCGCCGTAGACCTCGGCGTGAACAACTTGGCCGCCGTTACGTTCAGCGAAAGAGACAGAAGACCTGTCCTCGTGAGCGGCAAGAAGGTCAAGTCCATCAATCGACTGTACAACAAGAAGCTCGGAGAGATGCAATCTGCTTTGCGGGAGATGCATCATAAGCGTCGTTATTCGAAGGCGGTCGGCCTATTGACGGAGAAGCGCAATCGACGCATCAAGCATGAGATGCACGAGGCGAGCCGTGGCATGGTGGATCTGCTCGTGAATGCAGGTGTGACCGACCTCATCATCGGCCATAACGAAGGATGGAAGCAGGAGGTCGGCATCTGCGACGCCAACAATCAGAACTTCTGCCAGATCCCGCATTCGTGGTTCATTTCAATGCTGACGTACAAGTGCGCCATGGTCGGCATCCGGGTGGAAGTCACGGAGGAGAGCTATACGTCGAAGGCGTCATTTTTGGACTTGGATGAAATGCCGGTTTATGGAAAGGAAGGCGATGTCGCGCTTGAGTTCTCCGGTTATCGCCAATGCCGGGGCCAGTTCAAACGCAAAGGCATAAAGGGTTGGATAAATGCCGACGTCAACGGCTCGTACAATGTAATGAGAAAGGTAGTTCCGGAGGTTTTTGCCAAAGGAATAGAGGGATTTGCAGTTTCCCCGGAGCGGTTCAAAGCCTCCGAAAGCAAGAATGCGGCTTGCCGTGTTTGAGCTAACTGCAACAATTAGGAATGGCTTTCCGTAAAAAGGACATGAGCATCACAGATTGCATTCAGGACGTGAAGGAGGACATTGCGGAACAGCGCAATGAAATGGACCTCTTGCGAGCGAAACGGATCGGCTTGATGGGCATCTTCCTAGGTGCGTTGACCATGTTTTCGGTCAATCTGCTACTGCTGACCCCATCGCTCGGCTATACCGTACCATTCGGGTTGGTGACCATTATCGCGGGGTTCCATTGGAATCTCGTACACAAAGAAGTGGTACAGATACGCAAGCTGCTGTCGCAGAACATGTTCTATCGCGACTTGATCATCGCGGAGACCTATGCTGGTGAAAATTCAGAGCTCGATCAGCTCTGAGGAGCTTCCCCCTCGCTAAAGGCGCTGCTTACAGAACCTTTGACCTGTCCAGCATCCAAATATTGATGCTTTGCGGCGTCCCAAGCAGGATTATTCCCTCCGTTCATATGGAATTGGATGTAGCTATCGGCCCTCGCGGCGTCATCGATCTTGTTGGGTAGCTTCCTTATCGTCCAGTCGATGAAACTTTGCTTGTCCGCTGGCATGTAGGATTTGAATTCTGCCACTTGTTCAGGGGTGGCGTACGCCAATAGAACCTTGACCTTTTGCGGATGCTTCAACAGGTTCAGGACGGCTTGTTTGCGAGCCGCTCCGTTTTTGTCTGCGCCCTTATCGCCACCAAACAGGCTGCCGAAGATGCCCTCTTCGAGGTCCGCCATTTCGTCCAGTTTGCCCAACTCCTTTTCCAAGGCCAACTTCTCTTCCATCAACTTGCGTTGACGGAGGTTCGAGGCAGTCTCGTTGAGCATTTCTGCTTTGATCTTGAGAGCTTCCTCCTTGATGATGCGGTCGAGTTGCGTTTGTGAGATCTTGGAAAGGTCGATGGCCATTGTGTGCGATTTGCCAATAAATAGGTGCGAAAATCAAAATGGGGACATCAATTTCCGATAGAGCATGTGGGCCATGCTTCCCTCGTAAACTGTGGATTTTACATTGCTGTCCACATTGTCAAGAACCTTTGACACTACCTGTTTCTTCTTGCGAAGGAATTCGTAGATATCCATATCCCATGTCTCATTGCACAGGTATGTGATAATTTGAATGTTATCGTGAACGGTGTTTGCGCGATGGATTCTATCTTCGCTCTGTTGCATATCCGCTGTTGTCCAAGCCTGTCCAAGGAAGATCAATTTATTGGCAGCAGTCAGGGTAATCCCTACCCCAGCCGACATGATCGTTCCGCCGAACACATTCACATTCTTGTTGGTCTGAAATTGCGTAACCGCTGCATGTTTTTCCGCTTGGCTCATGCTTCCAGTGTGGATGACGGCCTTGTCTCCGAACATGTCTTTGATGCGTTGGGCCGTAGGGAGATAATCAAAGAACAACACCACCTTGCTTTTGGCGTCGATGATGTCTTGGATGAATTCTGCGGCTCGTTCTAGTTTGATGGTCTCGGTGAGCAATTTGATCTGATGGACCTTCTCCATGAAAGTCTTTGGTATCTCCTCTTCTCCAACTATATCCTGACCGAATTCATCTTTCAACTTCTTGGTGGCAGTCTCAAGTTTCTTGAACTCCTTCAATTGAGAAGGGTCCAACTCAAGTCGGACTTCAGTGAATGTTTTGTCCGGCAGTTCAGGAAGGATGTCCTTTTTCAAACGACGGAGATACATGGGGGATATCCTGTTGTAAAGCTCCTCCGTGTTGGATACCCCATCATATACCCATCCGAATTTATCCTCGAATGCGGCGCAGAAGCGAATGGCAAAGGCGTGGCGGTCATTCCATGTTTTTGGGTCCAAGAAATTGAGCGGAACGAACAGCTCTATCGGCCGACTCTTGATGGCGGTGCCCGACAGGAGAAGCTTCTCCGGTATGACGGAAAGGGACCTTTTGATGATCTGGGTCCAATCCGTTTGATGGTTCTTCATGCGATGGAATTCATCGATGACGATCAGGTCATAATCGTCAGGATCGAGCACTTCTCCTTCATTGGTCTTGAAGAACTGTGTTCCGTGGATGCGCGATTTGAACTTTGCCCCTCCGCATGCTGGGCATGGCGTCCCCATCTTCTTGGTCAAGTTGATGACCTCCGTCGAACATCGTTTGAAACTATTGGTCTTAGGGTCCATCCTGTTCCCCTCGCAAACATGCTTGTATTCCAATTTGATGAATGCAGAGAGGCCTTCATAGTTGATCACATGGAACAGTGACTCCTCTTTTGGATGGTTCTTTTCCTTGCTGTTTTTCGAAGGAGAATATCTAAAAACATGTGCATTATTTTTGGTGAATTTGGAAACTTCGTCTTTCCACATCAACTTCAATGATGCCGGGCATATGACAAGAGTCTTTTTGCTGTGTTTTGTAGCGTATGTAATGGCCGAGTTGGTATTATGCGTTACAATGTGGCCATCGGTCAAATACGTACTGTCGGGGGAGTCCACAGAAATACATTGTTGTTCTGTATCGCCTACATACGTTGCATCAATGATGTATTTGGTGGCATAATTGCGCTGCGCAACCCACCACTGTTTTTTCTTGGCCTCCAAATTGAATGGGCATACGTTCATCTTTACGTTTACCTTATGCTCAGTTGGTTTTCCTTCTTTTTCCCTATCATATACGTTGATGTGCGCTTGTCCTCCCAGTGATTGAACGAGTTCGACGACATCGTTGGCCAATTGAGATGAAGTTGTATGATAGTGAACTCTATTGTTCAATGCGCTCCCATCAGTATCCATAAGACCTTTGAGAAGTTCCATTCTTTGTTCAACACTGGAAATCTTGTATTTCTCTGGTATGAATTTATTTCCAGATTTTACATTGAGATTCAATGCGACAATCTCATCTTTGAATTTGTTGGTCTTATGTGGTCCGCCGCCTCCTTTTTGAGTAATGTGGTATTGTGGGCACGAGGGATATCGATTTGCAGTGGTCTGCATAGATTCCGGAAGTAAGGAATCGACCTGCTCTCGGATTTCTAATTGAAAATCCGGTATGCTGATTGTTACAGAATTTCCGCAAATATATCCATCGCCGATAAGTGCTCCCAAAATGTACGGAGGGATAATGAACTCTTGTTCATCATATTCACAGGCATTGGCAATTGGTATTTGCCACTTGGGGGCAGGGAGTCTTCCGAGATTTTTCAGCTCTTGTCGCTGCGCGTATAACAGGCCTTTTTCCATCAATTCTCGTAAAGTTTTGACCGTCCAGCCGCCCCCTCGCAATCTCCTATTTGAGTCCCTGACCGTCCAAAGGTGGTCCAAACCGCATTCTGTGAATGAACCATCATTGAATGTCACTTTGTACGATGGTTGTATGCCCTGCGGAAATACGCCAACCACTTTGTGTGGTTTACCATCACGTCCGAAGACAACTTCCCCAACAGACATGTCGCCCATGGTCTTCCAACCTGTTGGAGTGGCAATTTTGCTATACAACGGTTGTTGCTTGCCTATACCCATTTCGTCCCCCAAAATCGACACGCCATTGTTGATCTCGAAGAACTTCACGGCCCTCTTTTGGTACTCGTAAGGAGGCAATTTCATGAAGGAATAATCCTCGTTGGTAACATCGAGGGATTCCTCCTTCAGTTTCAACGCACGACGTATGCGCTCCTGCCGTTCATGATACTCACGTTTGATCTCCTTCAGTTCGGATTCCGTCAGGTTCTCCAACTTGAACTCTATGCCATTGTCGATGAGGAACACGACGAGGTTGCCGATCTGAACGTCGCGTATGATGCGGACCCAATCCTCTTTTGAGGACCCGTCAGGCATTACCACGTTGTCCACCCGGACCTTGCGATGTTCCGATGGTAATGAGTTGATGAAGGCGTTGAGGAGAGAGTTGTAATTGTATCTTACCTCATAGTTGATCTGGAGCTTCTTAATGCTCACCACCAACGGCCCGGCGTCTTTTTTCTTTCCTTTCTTGCTCACGTTCCTTCTTTCGTTTTTCTTCGGCCAACCTGACCCGTATGATGCGTTCCAACATGGCATCGGCCGCCAATCCGCGCTCCATCGCCAAGTCCCTTGTGGCCGTCTTTCTTTCTCTCTCTATGAGCGTATCCAGTACGGGGTTCTTCTTCTTTATTTTCCTGCCCATGCTCACCCTTACCATTTCGCGCATGATGAGCGCCATATTGATCTGGTCGTTCATCTGCTTTTGAAGCTCTATCCTTGCCAGCTTGTTGCCCTTTACGGCCTCCCTCGATATCTTGTACAGACCCTTCATGCGTTTGATCATCATCAACGCGAGGTCCATTTCGGTGTATTCGCGGATCTTTTCAAGGTCCTCCAGCTCAAGCCTGCCGCGTAGATATCGTACTCGCATTCAATGGTTCAGAATTTTCGGTCGAGCGATGGGAGAGGAGCGATGCTCGATGTCTTTTCCGGGCGGTCTGTGGCTGTTTTATCCCATCGATCGAGCTGTTCTGGCGAAAGGGTTTCGAAATTCTTGGGATCCGTATCGATCTTTGAGTGAGCAGAGTCATATGTGCTGTATGGAGCGGGGGCGAAAATCCTACTTGTAGCCTTGTCGAAGATGTCCACTTTGTTTGCCAACCTTCCCTTGCGAATGGATTCGATGATTGCTTTTGGATCACGTACGACATGTTTGGGGGCGAACATGTTCCCGATCTCTGTCAAAACAGATTTGGATTCTTCTGGTGTTAACTTGGATGGCTTATGCAGCGGCTCCAAAAGATCTCGGAATTTCGCTTCCAATCCAGAGCTCCCGGTATGGCCAAACTTCTCCAATGGAATCGAATATGAATTGTTGAACGTCTTTGATTTGGCGGCAGACTTGGGCGGCACGGGATTGCTTCGATCGACAACAAAAAGGTCTGATTCCTTTTCGCTAAGCTTGTACATGTGGCTGCCTACCTGAGCGCTGTTGGGGTGTAACCTTGCGGAAATCCATGATTTAATGCGCGCACCTATGGCTTGGAATTCACGCTTCATGCGTTCCATGAAGGAGCGAGGCGGTGCAACATAATTATCCCCGAAGGCCAGAACTCCCATGCGCGCCTTGTCCTCGGGCGACAGATAGAGATAACGTTGGCCGGAAGTTTTGACATACGCGCCGCCGTATAGGCTCAAGCTCTTAGAGTTCTTGGTGAATAGCGCTTTCAGCTTCAATAGCCAGAACAATAGCGGATTGGTAATGATGTTGATTGATGGCATGTGGTTCATTTTGAGTTAAATAGCACTCATTTCCCATTTTGGGAAGACTTGGATTTGCCGTGCTCTTCGATGAGGGCGGCATCCTGATGGAAGTTGGAATTGCAGAATGGATGCTTTCCGCCTTTGAACTTGCAGAACATGCATGCCTTATCGTCCATGAGCGGAACGCCTTGGTCACCAATGATGGGTTCTCCTTTTTTATCGAGGAAGAACTTCGCCTTTTTGAACCTGCGATCGATGTGGATGGACCGGATTGTCTTTGCCACCAATTCGAGCGCTTCCTTGATCTCGCTCTGAGCGCTGGTCATGGGCACCTCTTGGATCTCGCCGAAACCCTTCTTGGGATATCGTTTGTCGGCAAGACGGTTGAGAACCATGTACTTCACATCGATCTTCGTGAGGTTGACATCGTTCTTGCGGGCCCAGAAGTACTTGTACAGTTTCATCTGCATCAGGAACACACGGTCCGCGAGCTTGTACTTCAGGATCCAAGCGGCCGTAGAGGTCTTCCAGTCCAAAATGAGATATCGTCCCGTAGTCTTGCTCTTGAGCACCAGATCGATGAACCCCTTGAAATGGAAGTTGCCGTAGATCTTCTGGTAGAGCGGCTCTTCCACCGACACCACTTCATACTCATCGAGCAGCTTGTTGAAGTCGAGGATGGAAAGGATGTTGCATCCCTGTTCCATGAAATCATCCAGTTCGGCGTACGCGGGCTGACCGATCATGGTCTCGTCCATGTTCTTCCGGAAGCGCGCACGGAAGAATTCTATGCGACGCTCCGCCCCGAATGACTCCTCGATCGTCTTTTCAATGGAGGCATGGATGGCATCCCCGAAGGCCAGATGGATGGAGGGCGGTTCAGAGTCCAAGGCGAGGTGTTTGAACACCAAGTGTTTATGTCCGCATTTGTTGAACAAATCGAACTCCGAGAAGGAGATGTGTTTCTTCCCGTCCCTCTTGGCCTGCTCCATGAGCAGAAGCATTTCCTCCTTGCCTGACACCTTCTCCGTTACCATTGATCCTATTTTTCCTTGCAAATGTAATGCATTATTGGCTATTTATCAATCAGAAACGATGTCGATCAGCCTACCCTATAAGACCCGAATGATGGAGTTGGCCGGGCTTGGGACCATGGAATTGCTCTCTGAGGGAGATCCGTATGTCCGAAGCAACGAACGCATACCATTCAACAGGGAGTTGATGCAACAGGCCATTGAGTTCGGTCTTGAGGTGGGCATTCTGTTCCAGAGCAAGAACAAGAAGTACAAGATGCCCATGTCCAAATACCGGATCATCATGCCAGTGGCGATGGGTATGGACGATGAAAACAGGATGATGCTGCGCGGCGTCCACATCGTGGGGCAATCCGAAAAGGAGGCCATACGCACGGGGCAGCGTAGCGCGGAGGCCAAGAACGTATGGCGCCTGTTCAATACCGCGAACATCAAGAGCATGTTCTTCACCGGAAAGACCTACACCAAGGTCCCCATCGGAGGTTACACCGCCAACGACAGCGCCATGGTGCGCGTCATTGCGGCGTTCGATCCGGCCGTTGCCAAGAAGAAACAGGCGGATTTCGCGCGGTCAAATGCCGCCGCAAGTCCCGACAGCGTGAAGCAGCAGCGTCAAGGGATGATCAAAAGTTTCTTCAAGCAAGACCCGCGACAGGGCGAGGCTCCGGTTGGAGCAGTGGCTCCAACGAAGTGATCAAGCAGGCTGTAGGGAGTCGATCACGTTGACGTTGTGGCCCCGACTGCTCACGTACGATTTGTACACCTTTCCCTTGAATAGGTAGACGTCGTTTTCACGCATTTTGTACGGCTCCAACGCAAGGATTTTCATTTTTCCTTGTGACTTGCGCATCAAGATAGATGGCGGCTTGCCATACTTGTAGTACAACGTGCCTTCAGCATCTTGGAATACGTACAGCGGACGTTCTTGCCCTGTGCGTTCTGGGTCGAAATACTGTTTGAGTGACATCGGAGGGAACGCTATGAGCGTATCGCTGATGTCCAAGGCTTTGCTGGCGGCTCTCGATAGAGATGACAGGTAAGTGACCATTCCGCCCAACAAGAGGGTCATGTAGGCGAATTTGAAGTTTGGCGCATGCAACGCAGACCCGAGTTTTGACCAGAACAACACGTCTTTGCCTTGCCACGGCTCTCTCCCGCGTACTGCTTTCTCGAATTGTGCGCAGAACTCTTGGTCAATCGGCAATCCCGTAAGTTCCGGGTCTTGCTGGACGTACGCCAAAGCCCTATTGAACGAGCCAGCATCCCCTCTGGTGTTGGAGTAGCCATGGGTTTGCACTATCTCCTTGGCGAGAGAAATGGCCTTGCTCTTGTCGAGATATAGCTTTTCCGGATTGATCCTTGCCGTAGGCGAAGGAGCCGCCATTTGAGCAACGGCTTCCCGGATGAGCGAACGGACAAAATGGATCATGGCCACCCATAAATAAGACGGAATTAGCTTCGAGTGGCTTGGAGCATAGCGGCTGCCACGGTGTCTCTCAGATTATTGATGGGTTCCTTGAGAGCGAATTTGCGGTAGAGGTGGTCCAAATATTTGTTCTTGGGAGCCTCATCGGGTCGACCGTAGACGATCTTACCGCTCTTAACGTAAAGCCCAAATTCCACATTGGTAGTGTAGGCTTGAAGAACAGCAAGATCGCGGGGTACCCAAAACATGATGGTGTGCGCCATATTCAAGTGGTGAAGTTCCCATTCCACTTGCCCATCATAATTGTCCATGTGTCCTCCAGATGGGCGCGGGACGAATAGGGTTCCATCGAATCCCATCTCATCGAAGATCTTGAATGCATCATCTCTCCAGTCCGGAACGCCGGAGTCTCTCGGCGATGGTCCAGCAAGAAATATCGTGGACTTAATTCTGTGGTTGACGAAGGAATTCTGATCAGAGAAATGGAGGTTCATGCTGATGGGTTTGTGACGCACGGAAAAACGTTTGCATCATAGTGTTTTTCGATAGCATTCTTGACGAACAATATCTCTGTCAACGAAACCGGAAGGAAATGCCATGCGTCCAATCCGACGTTGACCATATTGGGTTGAACCTTCCAAAGTCCGTGGATATGGCCGACGATGTTGAATTTTCTTTCTACCGCTTTCGTGGGATAGTGGTTCATGTGTAAGACGATGCCGTCGTTCAGCTTCAGGTCGTAACTCTCGAAAACACGGTCGTTGAATGTGCGCATCAATTCCGGCATTTTGTCGAAATCATCGACATCGTAATTGCCGAGGATCAAAGTACGGTTCTTGCAATTGATCCGGTCCATGCATCTGATGCCTTCCACGGTGACCGACACATCACCGATGTGATACAATTCATCGTCCTCTTTAACGATGGAATTGATGTTGGCGATCATCGTTTCATTTTGCTCCTCGACAGACTTGAACGGTCGAAAGAACGGATTGAATTCCGGAGTGATCCGGGCTTCATCGAAATGGCTATCTGAGATCCAATAAATCATTGCGAATTCTTTTGCTCGAAAGCCTCAATGCGCAGAATGAGCTTCTCCGCCTTCTGTTTGAGCGCGTATACGTTGGGGGATGAATGAATTTTGCCGATCTTGGCTTTTTCTGCCCTCTTCTTGATACTTACGCCTTCTTTGAGCTTGGGGTCCATGAGGTACAACTTGAAGGTCGCCAGACCGAGCTTTATCTCGAAAGCAAGCTGTTCGTTCAGAGTTCCGCGTAGATGATGCAGATTTCCTCCAATACATTCCCATTGCACGCGTCCGGTAGGGGCCGTCAATGAAGCACGATAGGCATCGGCCTTGGCCTTTTCTTCCTCTTCTTTCTGTAGCGCGCGAACACTTCTTTTTTGCTTCGACAGAAGGTTGTCGATCTTCTCATCCTGCTTTTTCATGGCCTCCTTCAGCCGTTTTTCGGCGCGTCGCTTCACCTCGGCCGCCGCTTGTTCTTCTGCGGTGTTCGGCTCCTCGGGCGTCGGAGTATCGGCCTTCTTGGATTTCAAGCGATTGGCCTCTTCCTTCGCCTTTTCCTTTTCGGTCTTGACGATCTGGTCAATGAGTATGTCGAATAAACTTTTCATCTCCTCACAAATAGCCGAGAAACACCGGCCTTATCGTCCTTCTCGTGCATCTCGGTGGTGATGACGCTGCGATCACGCACCGCTTCGATAATATGATCGGCCCCCTCCTTTATCTCATTGAGATGGGTGATGATAATGACGTTCTGGTATTTGCTCTTGAGATATTCCAGCATTATCATCACGTTCTCGCGCAACTCCTCGCCAAGAGTTCCGAACCCCTCATCGATCATGATGATGGATGGCTGTACGATGGACCGCTTGCTGATGTAGTTGAGCGCATCCTTGATGGCGATAGAGGCGATGAAGCGCTGGGCGCCGGACCCCAAGCTGAGTGGAAGGGAATCCCACTTGCTCTCGGTATTGTAGAACAGCTCGGAGATGTTCCCCTTCATGTCTATGGAGAACTCCATCTTGAATCCCACCACGGTCTGTAGGATGGAGTTCACCTTGTTGTTCACCATGGGCAGCTTCTTCTTGATGACCATGGCGGGAATACCACTGCGCTCTACGGCTTGCAGATAGATGGAGTACAGCTTGTACATCTTGTCACCGCTCTTCACTTCGTTCAACTTCTTGCGGCGGTCCTCCAGCGAATTGTTCAACACGCGGATATCCGATGTGAGCGATACGATCTGTTGCTGTTGTCCGTGAATGGAGACCTTGTAGGTCTTTACCATGCCTTGTAGGAGGTCAATGTCCTTTTCTAGCGTTAGGTTCTGCGCCTTGGCCGCCATCATTCCATCGTACTTCGACAGCTTCTCCTGTAGTCGGGTCAAGTCCTTTTGCTTTAGATCGTATGAGGCACGGAGAGTGCGCAACTCGCCATGCTTGCGCTCAATGATCTTATTCACCTCTATCAGCTCCTTGCTCTCGTTGAAGTTGTCCATCTCTTGCTTCAGAGCATTGATGGTGGCGTTCTTCGAGCGAAGGGATGCTTCGAGATTGGTCAACGCAACATGGGCGTCATCTATGCTCTTGTTGTATTCAAGGGCGGAACGATATTGGTCAATGGATCCTTTATGGCGCGCGATCGATGCATTCACCTCCAAGATCAGGGCGTCCATTTCGCTCGCACCTTTAGGGTCGGCCTTCTGGATGGGTTGACGGCACGTCGGGCAATCTTTGCCCATGCAGATGATCTTGTGGTTCTTGTAATCGTGCAACTTCCGCGTCAGCTCATCTATCTGCTTTTCGACAGCAGCAACGTCAAAGGCAGGAATGCTCTTCTTGACGTTCTCCGTCAGCCACGTTTTCTTCTGGCCGTATAATTCCTTTTCCGATGTGAATGACGCCCTCACTTCTTTCAGCTCTTTCTCCAAGATGGCCGCTGTGCGTTTTGGGTCCACCTTGAGCTCCTTCATGATGTTGGCGGCAAGCCAAGCATCCAAGGCGTCGACTTCAGCCTTCAAGGATTGAACGGAAGTGGCAGCAGAGGTGATGTCACGTTGCAAGTCTTCCTTGTCATCGTATCCGAGGTCTTCGATCTTGTTGAGCCTGCGGGTGAATTCCAACACCTTCTCCTGCGCATCCTCCTGCTTACGGGTCCACATCTTCTTCTCTTCTTCGAGCGTGGCATTGGTCTTTTCCTTGTCCGCCACTTGCTGTTCGATGGACTTCACCTCCAGCTCGATGTCCACGGACTCGCCCAGCAATTTCTGCTTGGCGCGCAGGTCATTGTAAGGCTTCTTGATGTATTCGTGCCGATCGCGGTAGGATTGCAGGTTCAAGTACCGAGCAATGAGATCATTCTTTTCCTGTTGTTCCAAGTTGAGATACCCTTCACCTTCGTTCTGGGCGTGCATACTCACCTTGGTGAAGTCATCATAGGTTCCGAGGGCCTCGGAGATCATGCTCTTGATCTCCGTGTTATCGGCCGTGGTGTTATCGGACAGTGTGCTATGCCATCCATATTCCATAACCCCATCGGAGTTCATCGCTTCCCGGAATACCTCGAACTTGGCAGGATAACTGTTGCTGGTCTTTCCCTTGTGTACCTCGCGGGTGCTGCGATAGCGTACGCCGTCGATGTCGTAGACGTTCTTGACGTATCCCTTGTCGGAATTGGTGTAGATGTTGACGAGGTATTTTTGATGCGCCCCTCCCATGATGTGCTGGAACATGCCCCACACAACGGCCTTAAGCAGATTGGACTTCCCGCAATAATTCTCCCCGAAAATGCCCGTGATGCCGCGCAGATTGTCCCAATTGACCGTGGTGGGCTCTACGGGGAATGAGAATACGTTGCTGATCTCTGTCGAAAGAAGCGTATAACGCCGCCCTCCTTTCTGCGTACGTTTGATGTCCAACTCCTTTTCGATCTTCATGGCGAAGTCGATGACTTCCTGACGTTCCTCTTCGTCATCGATGTCGAATTCGTTCTCATCCAAGAACATTTCGAACATCTCCTCCACATCCTCCGGGTCGATGTCGTCCTTGCTTGTTTCCTCCGGATTGAACGTCTCCTTCTCGATCTCCCGGAACTCCACGTGTATGGTCTCGCATCCGAACTTGTCCTTGACCAATTGCTTGATCTGGTTCAGGCGCTCGATGGAATAACTTTCCTCGAAATCCTCGTACACGATGTGGATTTTCGTCTTGCGTTTGTTGGCGCTGAATTGCAGATTGTCGAGGCGCTCTTCAATGTTCTCTCCCCGGGAGATGGTCATCTTTGAAAAGCCGTGGTCATTGGGAATGAACCGACGCTCGAAGGATACATCCTGTTTGTCGATGGACCACAGGAGATATCCTTTTTGAAGGCCCTCTCCGAACCCATTCTGCAAAATGGACCCTGCATATGCCACGGATGGTACTTTCTTTTTGATGGCGACCATTCCATCTGATGATACTTTGCCGTCGATCGTCGACCATCCGTTACGGACATACTCTTTCGCCTTCGCCTCATCAACGTTCAGGAAGTGGTCCCGCTCGAATGCTTGATGTTCATGGATGTCACCCATGAGAACGGCATCGTACCCGTTGAAGGTGCTCAGGTTGACGAGGTCATCCCCAGTGGCGTCATATCCGTTGTCCATCTTGGACCCGTAAAGCGTTCCATGCCACAGGGCGATGTACGTCTTCGTGGGGTCCTTCCGGGGGAATTTGAGCATCTTGTTGTCCTTGCAGGAAAAGATGCCGCACACCAGTTCGGGCGATAGGTCGATGAATCCGCTGTTGGGATAGTAATAGATGGATTTCTTCCAGAAGTCCATGCCATCCTTGTTCTCGTCCGTCACCACCGTGGCCTTATCATCACGACCGAGGCGTTTTGCTATTTCGAAAATGGGCGTCAAAGCATCGCCTTGCTCCAGTTGCTTCAGGTTCAGGTCGTGGTTGCCCAAGATCACATCTGTTGGGGCGATGTCCGAGAGGTCGAACATGAACTTCGATACCAGTTCTATGGACGAAGGCGACAGCTTCACTTTGTCGTGGAAGATGTCACCGGCCAGAACGATGCGGTCAGGCTTCTGTTGCCTTAGGTCGTCGCAGGTCCGTTGGAATACCGTCTGGAACTCATCATGCCTCTTCCCGTATCGTACCTGAATATCAGCAAGGTGCGCTATTTTGATCCTCATTAAAGGCAAAAATACAAAAAAGAAGCTTAAGTCGCCTTCTTCTGGGCTTCCATCATTTCCTCTTGGTTCATGATGTTGATCAAATGGCAGGTACCCACGACGTACGCATCAACCATGTCAAAGTTCTCATCGACCAACTTTCGACTCTTGGGACCATAGACCCAATTGATCTGGGGCTCCATCCGCGATACCATCTTCCATACCTCCTGCTTAACGCTGGTTTCGGAAGACTTGGGAAGTTTCGGGAATACGACGCTGCGAGCGTGGTTCACATTGTAATGGACCGGTTTCACGCCGAACAAGCGGTAGCATCGGTCGCTGATCATCCCGTTGAAAAAGTTGAGCAGGCCAATAGTGGCGGCCGAACTGTGTTTACCCTGCACGCGAAGCAAAGGCTCCTCGATAGCTACGAATTGGATGGGCATCGGCACACCATCGATCTCAAGGTTGGTCATGTAGGCGACCTTCTTTTCGAACATCTCGGCCTTTTCATAGAGGTCCTGCTCCTTGTTGGACCCGTACTTCACATGGTCCATGGAGATGAGATTTCCGTTCTCATCGTACAGACAGATGCCGATAACAGAAGTGGAAACGTCGAGCGCGAGAGTTGTCTTTTTGATCATGAATTGACTTCAATATCGTCAATTCCGATCTAAAAAACAAACATCACACGTCGATCTGCAACGAGAACGTCATGACGCCCACGTATCCCTTTTCTTTTGGACGATCGAGTTTTGCGATGGCGATCAATTCATTGTTCGCGTTGTAAAGGCCGATCTCCGTGACGTAGGTCGTGGTGAAGTTGTTCGACCCAAGCTGATATTCGCTCAGGTTACTTTCATAGTCCCACGTAGGGTTGCTGCTGAAGTAGAACTCACCCGGAAGCGCCGTGGTCACCACGGTGGTTTTGTATTCGATGTCTACATCATAGAACGACACGTTCGAATTGGCTGAGAACGCGATGTTCGTTGTCAAACTGCCTGCGTTAGAGACAAAGGCATTGCCCACCAATTGCTGGCCCAAGTTCCATGTTACACCGGTGACCAATGCAGGATGGGTGATGATCACAAATCCTTTGTCCAACGCCACAAATCCTACTGGTATGTCGTAGTTGTACCCTTGGTTGGTGTTGGTGGGGTACGTCTGTGGCACACGAACGGCAGTGTTCACGCTGGCCCAAGGACGTTGATCGGTATTGAGATCCGTAGCTTGCAGGTTCTGGTAGGAGACCGCAGCGGGACGATCAAGATAGCTGCTGGCGGACCAGCTCGTGACGGCTGCTCGCGTGGTAGCGCCGCCATCGGTGGTGCCGGTGTACGGGCGATTGATGGAGTCGCAGAACAAGAAGGCGATGTTCTTACCCAAAAGAACGTTATCCTCCGATTTCGCTAGAATATTGTAGGTAGAGGATACACATGTGATACTTCCGGATCCAGAGGGGACCGTCACCACTACTGACCGACCATCGATCATTTCGTTGTAGTGGTTCGGGTGGATGGTGGCCATCAAGAACGTCTCGGTGTTCAACTGTTGAAGTTCAGGATACGCCAAGGACAGGGTGGAACCGCTGGCAAAGGCATCGCGCTCGAACGGGAGATTGAACGAAGAAGTATAGTTGGTCTCCCAATTCGTGGTATTCGCACGGGTGACAAGCGACCAGAATACTACCTCTGCCTTGACGGACGTAGGCATGATGGTCTTGCTCGTCAGCGTTTCCTTACGTGTGGAAATGACACTCTGTACCGGCTTATGGAAATTGCTTGACATTATCGTCCTGAGTTAAATGTTCTGGTGGCATCTCCGCTCCTTCCTCCGTTGGACCCTGATGTGGCCGTGCCAGCTCTTGTCCCTGCTTCAACGGTCGGAAGCGTGTTGTTGGCGCTGCTTGAACCGCTACCTCCTACGTTCGCGCCGCGATAGTTGAACCTGACCTCAAAGATGACGGCATTGTTGGCTTGTGCGGTCTCTTCGCCGTAGGCGGTGAAGCTCAACTTACGATATCGTATCGTACCGGAAGTTGATGGCGTACGCCCGTTGTCGATCCACAACTTGAGAGCAGTAGCGTATTCCGTGGGTACCCGTTGGATGAAATCCTTGTAACCATCATCGTAGTTCTGGTCCTTGACGCAAAAGGTGACATACATCACTTGGTTCATGGAAACGTTGGCGCCAGCGGTGTAAGGAAAATGGAGCTTCAAGAAAAATGAACCCTCACCTTGTTGGGTCGTCAATGGAATGACGGCTTTGGTTCCAAGGCGCAGACGCGTAATGCGCACGCCTTGAGCGTATGGGCCGAACACCCTGAACGGCTCGGGAACCGTGGTTCCGTTGGTGCTGTTGACGGTCGCAAAGGTGATGCGCCTGTTGAGTACCGTGGATGGAGAAGGGTTGGATGCCATTTATGGTGCGTTATCGTTGTTTTGGACCTGACGAATTGGGCTGGTTCGATATGCCACCATTCCCGGCTATGGTTTGGATAGGGCTGGATGCGCTACTTCTTCCTCCGCCTGTCGTTGCTCCGCGTGTCCCCGATTCAATGGTCGGGAACGTGTTGTTGGGGCCGTTTCCGGTAGGAGCTGGAATAGCGCCATCGGTTCCGGTCGGAAGATCATTGTCGTTCAGGTTGACATTGACGTTCAGGATGTTGGCATTGGCATCCGTGGCGTAATCGACGTTGTTGGCGATGAGCTGATCGAAGTTCTGAAAGAACAACAGGTTGCGTTGCTCATAGTCCAAGGCCGTTTTCAAGCAGGTATCATACTTTCCACTTACATCCGGTACGGCGCCTTCCGGAAGAACCTGTGACGTGTTGTAGTTCACGTCCGGGTCGCCAAGAGTGAAGGTGGTCACACGAAAAAGATCGGTACCAGTGCTGTTGAAGCGGATGTTGCTGTTGTTGAACAGGTATTCCCTTCCTCTCCCGGTCAGATAGGCCCTTGCGTAGATCGTCGTTGCTGAAGTTAGATATCCCATCGTGTTGCGTTTCGAATGAACTCGATACTAAATAGTTCCTTGATCAAAAGTCCATTTCCAATTGCAGGACCAAATATTGTGTGTCGCTCTTCTGTACCGGCTGGGTGAACTTGCCCACGGCCACAAGCCTGTTCTGGTCATCCAGAATGCCTATTTCGGTCAGATAGGTCTTATCGTCCACACCCGGATAAAAACTTGGATTGTTCGATGTGTTGAACTCCCCTTCAGCCATTTGCAAGTTGATGACCGTCTTGTACTTGGTCCTTTTCTTGGTGGCATTGATGTTCCCGAAAAAGAACTGCTCATTCCCGAAGTTCATCCCAAGGGTATTGCCCGAGGCCCGGAAATCGATGCTGGTGGTAAGTCCGGTGTTCAGGATGTATGGGGTGCCCGCATTGATGTCGGCTTGGTCCACGATGAATTCATAGGCCTGAAGAAGCTCTGGATCAATGACGGATGAACCGTAGTCGCCGCCATAGTAGACGCCATACCCTGAGGTCAACAGTGTCCACCCGTCGGAACCTATCCTGTCCAAGCCCGGATCGGCATCCGTATCCACGGACTTGATCAGGAGTGACACTCGATTGGCGACCCACCCCGTCCCGTCAAACGTGGACATTCCTGCTTCGCTACGCATGTACGGAAAGCTTCTAGGGGGGAATTTCGCCGATAGGTAGGCGGAATGTCCGTCGGAGTCGGTGTAACCAGTCACCTTCTGGATGTAACCACAATGCAAGAATGGTTGATATCCATATGCTTCCTGAGGGTCCCAGCTCAAGGTGTCACATGACGCCAGATAGGTCACGTAGTATGTCTTGTTCTGGACCAGACATCCGCTGGAGGAATATATGTTGAGCCCGGGCGCAGGGGTGGACCGCTGCGTCGCAATGAGCGGTGGCATGGTCCAATTGCGATTGCTTTTGTAGGAAAGAGCATTGAGCAAGTCAGGGTCCGTGATGATGATGAGCTTCAATTTCTGGTACACACGACCAACGACGATGCCATCATCGACCGCGTCACGGAGCAATGTGTAACTGGTCCGTGCGACATCATCATGGTACACGCTACTTCCGGCATCAAGGAAACGGTGTCCTATTTTATCGCCTTCTCCGGGAGCATAATCCTTTCGATGCCACATCAGGTAGTGCATGTCCACTTCGACGCTTCCGGGAGCCAGTTGTTCCGAATAGGTATTTCCTGAGAATTCGTTGGTATAGTGGATGATGCCGATCTGACGATGATCATTGTCCAGACCAAAGCGATGCTTCTGTCCGTTGAATTCCCTTGAACCATACTCGGTATATCCGCTTGCTCCGAGAGGTGTTCCAAGTTCGGAGCTCGATCGCACAATGTTCATGTTCCACAAGCGGGTATCCACGGTGGTGGCAGACCCATAATAGCCAGCGATGCCGTTCCATGGGAAGTGGTACAATTGGCTCACCTCCGCTGATCCTCCAGTGGAGAAGTCCGGAAAGGCCCTATCCGCCGTCACCGATGAGGAGTCCCCGGTAATACGATACCAGAGCGCCACGCATGGTGCATCCTGAGCGAGTACAGCGCCGCCGCTAGAGGGGTTGTTGAACACTGCAAAGGCCAGATCGCCAGCGCGGGGTGTGTACGAACTAGAAACGGATGCCACGTTAGTCCCATCAAGATCGGATGCGGATATATCGTCCGTCCCAAAGACGTACGCTGGATTGGGAATGAAGCTGTAATCGTCAAGTGTCGTGGCGGTGGTGGAGCTGGCAGAAAAGAACCCATTGGAGGCGCACTCGGCCGTTGACACGAAGACGCCGCCGAAAAGATGAGAGGTCAATCCGATGGGTTGGGTCCCATTGAAATTGATAGGAGGCAACGCGGGATTGTCATCCTTGGGGGCCATCACGCGATTAAGCGGTATGCTGAACACACCGGTCCTATCGATGTCATAGTCGATCTCTCTGTCGGAGTACACCGCCTTGGTATAGGTCAGTTCACCGAGCGAAAGCAACCTCCTGCCGGTATCGGTCAACTTCACATTGACCAATATGGCCTGTTCATGCTGCAAAAATGACATTGACGGAGCTCGGTTTCTACTAAATAATCCTACAAAAATTACATCATCGGACGATCAAAACAAACCGGATCGAGTAGAGTTCTCTTTGATTCAAAAAGGATATGCTTCTTATTTATGGGGAGAATGCCGTTCGAACGCCCCTATTCCTCCAACACACTTTCGGTGCGCTTCCGTCCGGGAGAGGACCTCAGGACCCCGCCCACGTCATCGCAGTCGGTGTTCACCCATGGTGCATTCAGGATC
>Ga0075163_10002139_pt1 | contig 26674 bp, 35 predicted proteins | sample JI1023141ADNA_FD_71478 | JGI IMG/M metagenome (GOLD analysis project Ga0075163, IMG submission 71478) | Wastewater effluent complex algal communities from Wisconsin, to seasonally profile nutrient transformation and Carbon sequestration -... | ecosystem: Engineered > WWTP > Effluent > Algae...
CACAAAGTAGTCCTTAATGCGCGAAACCGTCTTGCGTTTCACGGAGGTCTTATAATCGATGATTGCTGGCACGGTCCGCCAACGCGCGGCAAGGTCTGTGGTGCCGGCAATGCCAATTTCTTCCGAATATAACCCCAACTCGGTACCGAAAACCTCAGTCACATTCTCACGCAAAACCTTTGCGAACAAGTCAAAATGCGGGTGTGGGTTTTCCACTGGCTGATTAAGCACCAGAGATTCAAGACAACGGTGCAGATTATGCCCGTTGTCTGTGATCTTTACACCTTCAATATGCTTCGCTGCGTGGGCGCCGCCGTGCTTGTCTGCCCAACCCTGCACAATTTTTACCTGCATGGGCGAGAACTCTTTGGTCGATTGACCAGATGCAAGCGCGTCAAGAATCTTGCCGAACTTGAAATCCTTTGTCTCTGACAGAACGGTAGTCACGCTCGGGAGCAGCTTACCGTTGGGCGTCTTATAGAAGCGCCCCAAGTCTGTGCGCACCGCTTCAAGCGGCGGGAGAGCGTTTACAAAGGTGTGTTTGAATGTCATTCTGTAATACTAACACACACTAACAGTGTTGTCAAACTAATCTTGAATGCCTGTGGCGTAAATTGCCTTACCGTTCTTGAAGGTGGCCGTTAGAACGCTCTTGCGATTCTCAGACGGGCTCTTATAGGAGACATGAACCCAACCGGAACGCGAATCACCTGGCACATAGCCTTCAAGAATCACCTGGTCAAAATCCAGGTTCTTGATGATCCAGCGAGCAAGTCTCAGATTGTCATAAGCCAGCGTCTCAATATCGGCCGCCTGGCCAGTCATATGCTGTGAGGTCTTGGACCCACCAACAGCCTTATTCAAGGCCGGGCTGCGATAGCCAGAATTAACCACTACAGGCCCTATCTTATCGCGGATGGGCTGTAGAACCTTCTCGGCCAGAGTCTTTAGATTGGTCAGCACCTCAACCGAAGGGGTGTTGTCGATTCCCTTGCGGGCGGCTGTCGGGCTCTTGAAAAGCTCCCGATAGGTAAAGTTTGGAGCCTGACCCGAAATTGGATTGTCGTAAGATACTGGCATGATATAGTGTCCTAGTTAGTCGCGATCAAAAACAAGACAGGTGATTTCGGTCGATCTTGAATCGTCCCAACGCTGCCCAACATAATGGTTATACGGGCGATCTTCCCGTGATAGCAGATTCCATCCATAGACCTCGAATCCTTTAATGTAAGACTCTGGCGATCTGTTGAACACCGGAGGATTACCCTCACGGCGCCACTTTTCATCCATGATTTCACACACAATGACTCGCTTGTAGCGGCCGGCGCTGATCTTTTCTATCTCATGCGCGAGGGCGTCTGGACCCATATGAAGCATGACAGTGTAGTAAAGAATGGTTTCAGCACTTGGATATTTATCGCCAGAAATCACCTCAAACGTGTGTTTAGGATGAGCAACCTTGGCAAGTTCGATTGCCTTAGGATTGATATCCAGCCCTAGGTATCTTTTTGGATCAAGCCCCCGGGCAATACGCCCGAAGCCACACCCAATTTCCAGAATGGAGCCGAGGGCGTAATGCTCGACAATCTCGGTTGGATCGAATCCTTCTGGGTTGTCATTACCTGCAGGTACGATGGACTCTAGCCCGCGCTCGATCCAATAGGCCTGTTCCGGATATTTAACTGAGGGCACGTTTGGTCTCCAGGTCGCCAACTTGGCGTAATGCTCGATTTCTAGCTTTAGTCTCAGCAGCCTTCTGTTTTATCTGTTCCAACGCTTCTGGGCTCTTTGGAGACCTACTTAGTGCGCGGGCTCTAATTTTTGCTCGTGTTTCTTCGCTCTGCGTTCGCCCAAACATTGGGTTATTAGAACCCTTTGCGTTAGCATGATTTTCGCTTATCTTACGGCGCGTTTCTTCCGAATTGATAACACCAAGCCGACGGGCTCTGGCTATAGCCTTTTCCTCATCCGTAAACGGGCGCCTTGGCTTCACATAGTTGTTTCTACGATATTCCTTGTGTGACTCACTTATTTTAGCTCGCGTTTCATCGGAATGTGTGTAGCCTGATCGTGAATCGCGCCACTTTTCAATATGCTCAACGGTTGGCTTATAGTTTCCACTCTTTCGGCCGGCACTGATTTTAGCTCGCGTTTCATTATATTTAGGATGCCCTTTATACAGAACAGTTACTCCTCCATGGCCACCGAGGGCAATATTGTAGCAAGACGAATCTGCAATCAGATCGGCGGTGATTAGTTCGGATTCCGCGGTGTTCAAGTCCAATTCTGAACCGTGAAAAGAGATTATTTCCTTTTCAAAGGATTCACGACCATATTTCTTAAGTGCCCTAGTTATAGCTAATCCACTACCCATATATCCGTCATCTATATTGGTAGTAGAATGTTTACCGATATAATATTTGTTGTTTGTTTTATTGGTGACTTTGTATAGAATATGAAACATGGTCGGTCCTAATATAGTGACACGACTATTTAGTCTAGTTCATGAAAGTTCATGTTTTGCTATTAGGTATCGCTTAACTATTCCGGATCGCACCACATCTTCCAACCCAAATTCTACCATACAAAAATCGCCGGTTTTTTCTAAGACAGTAAGGAATTTCTTGAACCCGTTCTTGTCGAATTTTCCATCAAAGTCGCTCTGATTAGTATCACCTGAAAAAATGAGCATAGTATCATTGCCGACTCTGGTTATAATAGAGTCAAGCTCGTGGATGGACATATTCTGCATTTCCTCCACCACAACGATGGAATTGTCCATGTTGAGCCCGCGGATAAACGAGGTCGGCACAAACTCAATCTTGCCTGCTCGCTTGAGTGTTTCATAGGCTGTTGGTGCGTCAAAAAGCTGTCTGCAGATTTCGCGATATGGCGCTTCATAAACCTCAGTCTTTTCAGCTTCCGTGCCGGGAAGATAGCCTAGGTTGCGCACAGGCACGGCTGATCGAATGATCTTGACCGTATCGTATTGCGGTTCCTTGATATTAAGAACTGCGCTTAGAGCAAAATACATCGCAAGCATGGTCTTACCCGTGCCTGCGCTGCCATGTAGTATTAGATTCTTGCCGTCTTTCCAGCCGGTGAATGCTAGTTTTTGCCGGTCTGTTAATGGGCGTATTGTCTTGATTTCTTTACTCGAAAACGACTTTTTAGGAGCAGCTAAATCGTTAGGAAACCCTTTAATATGCTTGGGTTCTCTCAGCCTTGCTTTGCCCACGGGTGCACCATAAATGTTACTGGATACTGGTGCTATTTAGGGCACCTATTCGATTATAAGATCGGTTGTGTCCGGCGCATCAATATCGGTTTCTTCCTCAGCGTTCTTATTGCGGAACTTGCCGGCCTTATTGTTGATTCCTTTTAGCGAGGTAGGGTTGTAATCGCCAGCAACACCCGGCGGGCACTTGGTGATCTGCCCGCCATTCTTAAGGAACGCTGCAACCAGAGCGTCTACCCGATTCCGCAATTCAACTTTGGACTCAAACTCGTCTTCCTTTTTCTTACTCTTGGTAGCCATATTAGTCCCTTCTGTTCTTTTTGGTCCACTCGTTACGATAGCGCAATTCCTGGGTCGCCTCATCGAAAAACGCAGTCATAGATGCCAACAGCGAGACCATAGCTGTTGGCCACTTATTAAGGCTCTCCAGGCTGTTCATTGTGGGATCAGTGCCGGGCGCCGCTGACGTTGGCTTAAGCCATGAGAATGGTTTGAAATCGTGCATTAGATACTCCTATATCATTGGACATGCGATTTGGGGCAGGTTTTTCACCCGCCCCTCATCAAGTCAGTATGACTGATTCGCCTGATTAGGCGACCATGCGCTCCGGCTCATTGCGCAGAGCATCCGGGAAGAACACGCCGTCCTGGATGGTACCATATGCACGCTGGTTACCGATGAACACGCTGGCGCGCGTCAGGTCCTTGGCGTTGCGTGACTGAGCGGTGCGAACGCGGCCGTCAGGGGTGATGACCTCGGTACGAGCGATCATCGTGTCGTTCGTGCGAACCGAACGCTTACGCGAGGTACGACGGAAGATTTCCATCGTGGTGCCGCCAATGACGGCAAAGTAGGAACTACGCTTAGACATTATGTCTCCTTCATTTTGTAGTATCAAGGCTCTAGAGCCAGTATCTCAAGATACACTGTAACAGTAGCGTCGTCAACAGCTTTCTTGGTAGTAACCACTATTCTTCGTGGTGTTTCTTTTTACTATGGTCAACGGTAATACGCTTCTGACGTTCCGCCTGGTGCAGTTCCGAAATCAGTTCCTCGTCGTCATCCTCATCGTGGGTAAGAACAAAATGAGTGAGGTTCTTAGCGTATTTCTCTAGTTTCTTGGACATTATGCGGTCCTTGGTGGTTCTGGTGCCGGCGGTTCGGGGGAAAGAAAATCAGCTACGTTGATAATGAATACCGGGTCGGCATCATCCGTCTTGTTTTCATCTGGAGTAATTGCGGTACCGGCAGTTTCTTCCAAACTGTATTCGCTTTCAAGCTCGTCATGATATGGGGTCTTGTAACCCCATTCTCGATGAATGATGCTATCCAGCGCGCGATAGATAACGTCTAGCTCGCGCCAGTGCATGTCGTTTTGGTATCCGAACCCTGCCAATTTTGACAATATGGGATTCATAAAGTAGTCAACGATCATAGGCCCACCGACACTCTTTATAATGTCAGGTCTGAATCTCTTGGCCTCATTTGCCAAACTTGGCGCTTTGTTATGAAGCTGCCCCGGTAGAAACTTGGTCTTGATGGGTGGAGGGCCCCTTTTTTCGACAAGGGCCTGAATTTCTTCTGGTGTAAGAACCTTACGAGTCTTGAATGAGACCACATTACAAGTCGGAGCGTCTGTCTGCTCTTGTTCTGGCGCGGGCGTTTCGTTACTCAAGCCTAGCTCCTTATTACACACGGTAGGATGGGTCATGCTAACCTTCTCATGTTGAACAGCTACATTATCAGATAACATAGGGTCTGTCAACATTCAAATATTTATCGCATATATGAGCGGCTTAACATAGTGTCAAGTGAGGGTTTGGGTATGGAGGGTTGTCGTTTGACCTGTGCGCGCGAGGCCTGCAGGTGTCTTACCACTGGGTATTCAGTCATTGGTTCACCTTCGATACCTACATAGGCTCGTGGTAAGAACGCCGTGGTAATATCACTTGTATGTGAGAGCCTCCACCAGGCGGCATCCAGACTGATTTGGTCCCATTGCTCAGGGGCGGCATTACATATGCCTACCCAATCATCCAAAAGAGTGCCGGCTAGAGGGGTCTGATTAAACCACAGGGTGCCAGAGACAACCTCCCATCCGTGACGATATCCCCAATTGCTGCGGCGCCACTTATGAAGCCCAACATCAGCCGTTATATGATTCAGATATGACGGGAGCATTTCAAGTCTGGCGTCGGCATCTAGCCATAGTATAGGAGTAGTCGGATTGGAACGCCAGAGTTCTCGTATGACAGACGGCTTGAATGCACAATTAAGTTCCCATGCACCTTGCGACTCAACCGCAATAGTCTCACATGATAGCCCAAAGCTCTCTACGCTCTCGCGTAGCGCGGCTGCATGGGCTTGATATACTGTGTCTTTAGTGTAGAACGTGACAATCGTAGGCGAGCTATACGACCCGGAGATACAGCTTTCTACCGACTCTGACAGGTCCGCGCTTGCCCCAATCCAGCGTCGTTTCTCTGGAATCGGGCTGCCTAGAAATCCTGCCTCAAAATACACATCCTTAAGCATATCGTTGGCATTCTGAGGTAGGGACACAAACTCAACACCAGGGAATGCGGTGCGGTCTAATATTTTGTCAACGTCTAGCGAGGCTTCTGTTGAGCCTTGATTTCCAGCCATTTGGATTTTCCTGGTACCTGAATCTTGTGCCACTTGTATGGGAGCATGTGCCAAGATACTACTTTATCATATCTGTTATCTAGCACAAGATCAGCCAGATCAGTTTTTACAATAAGAACGGCATGATATTCACTGGTTTCCGTCCAGCAAGTAGCCATGCAAAGGCTTGCCTGATGAACACCGAGCGATAAAAGATCGTCGCGCTTACTCATCGCGTAATCATCACAGTCTCCATACCCGCGCCCATCAACTACCGCCCAGAAATCCTTGCGCCGGTAAAGTTCCAAGTCGGTCTTGTAGTTGATGCGGGCATTAACAGAACGGTTGACGTGGTTCAGCCGCGCGCGAAGCTCCGGAGTGTCGCGAAGCTCGCCTAGTTCATTGTATCTTACGATTTCAGTCATCACAGGCCTCATCTGTTGGAACCCTAATGCAATAGTCGATCCATCCACCTGGCGCAGGCGTCTCGGCGCCAGTTTCTATCCTAGGAGTCTCGGAAATAGTTGGTGCGCAGGAAATAGGCGCAAAAGTCATGAAGACGACCAATGCCAGCCTATTAATTTTAGAGTTTTTACTAAAATAGGGCTGTGTCATCGAAAAGCTCCTCAAGTTTGTGGAATAGCGGCTGTAGGAATGGAGTCCCTGACCAATTCCATACTCATGTCATACTTGCCCGTGGTCAACATATGTCTTATTGCGCTGATGACATATTTACCAGAAGACGCCTCGCTGCTATGAAAAAGATAGATCACGTCACCAACCTTCAAATCGGTGGTGCCATCTATCATCACATGGGCTAGCCCAGAAACAATATTTGCTACCTGGGCAGTTCGGCGAAGTGAAAACTCGTCCATCTTTTTATTGGGGCCAGTCGGGTCAAAGACTGCGGAGCGAACCAACCCATCAGTCTGCGGTCGCTCATTATCCTCATCAGCTTGCTTGCGCCAGGCCTGGTTTTTGTTAAGAGTCGCTGTTGCTGGCAGCCATTTTTCAATATTAAGATCGGTCTTGATGACCTTTTTATTCAATAGATCGAAATAGGAGCTTTGAGCCTTATAGACACCTGCCCCAACACCAGTAATCATATTGGTTGTAGGTGGAAAGGTGAGAGCCTTTACTATCATTGGATTGTAGGTGTCGCGACGATCCTGAATCTGGACTTGGAAAAATAGGGTGGCCGCTATCTCTTTCTTAACAAGAGTCTCAAAACTCTTTAGGTTGTAACCATCGCGATCACCCCAAAAGAAAAAGTTGGCGGCCTCTGGATTGTTAGGATCAAGCATTCTGCGTAGCATGGAGGCAATGGCAAAAATAGGCTCTGCCCCCGGAAACACCTGGGTCTCATCATACAGGCTCGGATCAATCGAAAGCGTCTTCCCTTCGCCTTCCTTGAAACCTAGCGTCTCAGTCAGAATGCTCTTGATGATATCAGAGCCCTTTATATTCTCGAAAGCCTTGCAGACCTTGTGGCGTGCGTTGTTAACAAACTCCGGCGCAGCAAAATGAACAGCATGGAGTGTCACCTCTTGACCAGGAACGCTGACCTTCTTACTCAGAATTACAGGGTATCTTCCGCTGACGGTAGGGCTGTCCTTGCTTGTAAAGGATACCTCCACATAGCGGGCATCACCCATTGGAATATTCTCGGTATCATAAATCAACATTTGGCCGGTCATAAAGAACGTGAACATACTCTCATACAGGTCCAGAGCCATCAACCTCTTTAGAACATCATACTGCTTGCCATCACCAAGCTCTATCGTCAGCTTGTTGATGGTGAAAGGATTGCCGGCAGTCTTGACGGTGATGGTGCCGTTACTGTCCGACATTGCGCATTACACTTTCCAGAAGCCCCTGTAGTGATGGCACGAAGGCTGGTTTGACCGCCTTGATGCGTCGCTTGGAGTCATTCAACATAATCTCATGTGCGCGGCCGGTGACGGCATATCGCTGCCCGGCGTCAACCTGAGTTGGGTCAACTTGAATGCCTGCGCCAAGAACGTATGTCGAGTTAGAGAGATAATAGATCACATCGTCCGGAGCCAGATACTTGTCATCGATATATTTGGAAAGCTCTAGCTCCGAGAGCGGCCAGTCAGTATAAGGGTCCTCAATGCCGTTAATCACCAACAGAATCCAGTGATATTCTGGATTGCCGTAGAGTAGCTGTGCCAGCATCTCCGGGGTTTCACCATCCAACACGTCCAGATAATCGTAGAACATCACGTTCTTTTCAAGCGCGTATGTGAACTCTGCCCGAATGTTGAGATCAGTTACAACCTTATCATACATGGTCGACTTAGGGAATAGCTGTAAATAGCTCATGCGAATGGACCCACCTGCCCTGTATCAGGATCAGTAACCGCACCAGTAGGTGGTTTTGATGCTCCTAGAGCCCCGAAACGATCTACAATACCGCCGGCGCTGCCGAGATTATACATCTGGTTGAAAATCTCGCGCGTCATCGAAACAGTTTCTTTGAAATCCAGCGTCAGAACAATCTCGGCCGGACGGCCGTCTTTATGTAGCACCGGACCTTGATCGACATCACCCTGATAAGCGGCCGAGATGCGTGTCAGCGCGCAGGGAAGCGATCTTGGTAATTCGTCAGTGGGAATATTAGAGCTAGTAGTTACAAAATCGAAGAAGAACTCGCATGGATATCCGTAGAAGAAATTGGTCGTCTGTGCCGCGCCGCTTGTATCTATGCCGGCCTCACTGGCGCGCGAGAGCAGGCCTGCGCTTTGACCTGAGGTGGGCAGTGAGTATTTGCGCAAATCGTCAACAGTGGATCGTATAGCCTGGGCGTGCTTTGCATTCAACGGAACCAAACGAATGGTGAATGTGAACTCACGGAGCGCGACTCCCGAAAAGTTCAATGCAGCGTTTGGATTAGGAGATATTCCACCAAGAACGGATACAGTGTCTATCTGAGAAACCAGGTTGTCAATGCCGGACAGAATACCATCGATGGCGTTTCCGGCACTCCAATTCGCACTGTCATAAATCTGGCCAGCTATAGGACCAAGACTCTTATCGGTCCAATTCGGATCGTATGTTACAGCTACGCTTTGTGGCATTGGTAGATAGTAGGTTGGAAATCCACTAGACCCACCAGGACCTGTATAACCGATAGACACTCCTGCACTCTCTAGGTTTTTTCCAGTGACTGCTTTGGTGGAATATGTGGCACCATATTTTCTAGGATTGTATTCAGCCACACGAATGCGCAAAGACGGAAGGTCATTAGCCTTCGAGGCCCCTCTTATATCAATGCTGCCAGAACCAGACAACCGAGTGGCAGCTGCCGCATCGGTTCCAATAGCGCCTAGAATGCCTGTAAGCCAACTCATTTGTTTTGATAATCCTGTCACCTAAATACGTTGCCATTATTTAGAGCCATTGGAGTCACAGTGCAGAGCGCATACAAAGGGGTGTTCGTACCCAAGAATCCTCAGAAATACAAGGGTGACGCAACCAATATCATCTTTCGGTCGCTTCTGGAGCGGTCTTATATGACGCGCCTGGACAATGATCCACGAATTGTGGAATGGGCGTCGGAAGAAATTATCGTGCCCTATATCTCCCCAGTTGATGGTGCTCCTCATCGCTATTTCCCAGACTTTTACGTCAAGCTCCTGAAGGATGGAGTGGTAAACGAATACTTGGTTGAAATCAAACCAAAGAGTCAGACTTTGGCACCTAAGCCGCCAAAGTCTGGAAAGATCAGTCGCTCCTACAAGATGGCGCGAATCGCATGGGCTGTTAATGAAGCCAAGTGGAACGCTGCACGAAACTACTGCAAGGACAAAGGGCTGACGTTTGAAATCCTCACCGAAGAGGACGCCGGCATCAAGCGCATATACAACAAGCAGTCTTTAGGTAAACTGCCTAAAGGCACTATCAAAACAAAGGCTCCGTGGAAATCAACCTGGAGTAAGCGCAAATGACAATCACCAATACAGCATATGTTCGAGCGGTGCAGGCCGCGCGAGCAAAAGTTAAAGGCTACATCGACAATCCTAGTAGCCTATTGAGCACTCTCAAGAAAGAGGTTGATGAGAAGGATGTTTTGCCGTTCTCAGAGGAAAGCGAGCTATGGTATCAACGCAAGATTCAAACTCTGAGTTCGAGTAAAAGTATGGTTCGCAGCGAGCTTGAGAGAAGCTATCTGACGCGCCAGGAGTTTATGATTGGCACTGGGCGCATCGATCCAGGCTCACTATTCTTTTTCAGATACCCGAATCCGCAGGGGCGCCTGACGCTTCCTTATTACGATGAATTTCCTCTGGTCGTCATAACGACAGTGCTGCCTAATGGGTTTTCAGGATTGAACCTACATTATCTTCCGCCCAGACAGCGACGCATTCTGCTGGAATTTGTTCTCAATCGGTCTTCCATTGTTCCTGGACGGATCGCCGGGGCGGATCGTCTGTTGTTAGATTACAGTAAGGTCGCAAACATCCAGTATGCTCAGGGGTGCTTCAAGAGATACCTGGCAAACCGAATAAATACTCGACTAATGATGGTTCCTATTGAGGAATGGGAGGCCGCAATAAACCTGCCGGTTGAGTCATTCGTGAAAGCGTCCACATCCTCCGTATGGGCAGATACAATTGCCAAAGGGTAAGTCTTGAGCACCGTTGATAACCTCACCAAAATGCGTCAGTCTGCGGCCAATCTGGCGCCGAATAACAGGTTCACTGCACGGGTTTTTAGAACCAAGGGCGGCCGCGGCACAGAAGAAATCATGTTCAACTGCTATCGCGCGAGCGTGCCCGGGCGCCTAATAAACACCACATCCCATAAACACTACGGGCTGCCTAGACTCATTGCAGGAAGCGTCTCGTTCGCGCCCGTAACTCTTGGTTTCTACCTCTCAAACAACCACGCCGAGCGCGAGTATTTCCTCAACTGGATGGAGGAAATCGTTCCTGTAAACGCAAGTGGAGGCAACTCCAAGCCAGCATATTATGACGACTACATTGCACAGATCGTAGTGAGACAGCAAAATAACAACGGATACGAAGGACCCAAATACACCATTGAAGAGGCGTATCCGTTCTCTGTCACCAACATTGAATACGAGTTCACCACCAAGGAAATCCTCAAGTTTGAGGTCCAGTTCAACTATTATAAGATCATCTAGAGGCACACTACAGCATGTCAAATCTACCAGACCTAAAAACCATCATCAAGGTACCGACCTATTCCTTGACGCTACCGTCAACCGGCCGCAAGATTTCATACAGGCCGTTCCTTGTGCGCGAGGAAAAGGCACTCATGATCGCTCGACTCTCTGAGGAGCCAGATACTATCGTGGCGACGTTGGACAGCCTTGTGCGTGCCTGCACGTTTGATAATGAAGGGCTAGACACACTTTCGGTGCAAGATTACGAATACCTTGTGATTCAGATGGGTGCAAAGGCCAAGGGTGAGACCATCAGCCTGAGACAGCCTTGCAAAGAGCCTGTTCCCATCACGGAGGAGAATCCTGAGGGCACCTGCGGCAAGATTATTCCGATTGTCTGCAACCTAAGCGACATTCAGGTAGAACATAATCCAGATCATAAAAAGACCATCGTGCTTGACGAAACAAGCAAGACCAGTATCATCATGCGCGATCCTCGCATGGGAGACGTTGCACATATCGTCTTCGATGCTGGCAAGGAAGGTAAGATGCTCGATCCAGAAGCCAATATGAAGCTGCGTTTCCAGATGGCTCTAAGCTGTATTGAGTCAGTGGTTGTAGGAGAAGAAGTGTATGACGCCAAGGTCCTGACCAAAGAATGGTTGAATGAGTTCCTAGACTCCTTGCCTAGCGGGCATCTGCGCAAGATTTCGCAATACATCGACACCATGCCAAAAACCTATCTCGACGTGAAATACGAGTGCCCATGTGGTAAGGTCAAGGACACCATCCGAATCGAGGGCCTACAGCGTTTTTTAGCATAATAGTCCCCACGTCGGCGCTTGAGGACTATTATAAAACCAACTTTATTCTCGCTACCGAGTATAAATATGGCCTTGAAGACCTAGAGGGCATGATACCTTGGGAGCGCGAACTTTACGTTACGCTTCTAGCGGCCCAGATCAAAAAGAAGGCCGGAGATGCCACCTAATTCAATCGCACCAAAGTTGGCCAAGCCTGCAAAGACGCCTCGTCTACCTTTGTTCGGGTTGACTAATAACGATAAGGGGTTGTTTGACAAGGACAAGGAGGGCACCGGGTCTAACTGGTTCTATAGACGTGCCCTTATTTTCATCGTATCCTTTTTCTGCATGGCTGTCATTGCATATGCAATGCTAAACGTCACACCAGTCAACGACAGTCTATATCAGGCCATTACATATGCAGCATTCTCACTACTAGGTATTGTCGTTACAGGTTATGCCATCACTGCATCTACAGAAGACACCAAGACCAGAGAGCTATATCTTAAGTATGGTGACGCCGTAATGAATGCTCCAGAGCCGCCGGATGGTCCTTATAAGCAGACCAAGAAGACCAAGACCTTGATGGAGGAAGAGGTTTCCACGGAAACACCGAAGGATAACCTTGATGCTTGATGAGAAAATCCAAGACCTAATTGATGTTCTGAAGGTTCAAGTCGCCGCCCGCGAGAAGGACCTACAGAACACACAAGGCCGGCGCACTCGAACGGACGAGGAAAATGCTGTTCATGATGGGCTAAATGCCAGCTATGATGCGACCATCAGCGCCTTCGATGAGCTTATAGATACAAGTAAACTTGCAATCCAGCTTCGCAAGGATATGGATGAGTTAAAGGAACTGAAGGCGACCAGGATTCGATCTGGCGCCACACAGGGGCTTATCGATAATGTTCGCGGGAATATATCTCAAGCGGCCAGTGGCGCTTTTGGTGGGCTGCTACCAGATGCCGGTATTCGCAATATCATTACCTCCGTCTTGCCGACTCTGGGATCAGCCGTCAAGGCCGGTTTCACCGGAATCATGGGTGGAGATACCAAATCGGCTATTGAGAAGGCCGAGCTATCCATCAAGATAAACGAGACCAGCAAGAGCATCCTTGCGCGCCTCAAGGAACAGCTAGACGGGCTTAACGACAAAATATTCTCTCCCGATTCTCCCCTAGAGCAAGATGATGTTTACCTACCAACCGATCAGAGCGATGTAGGACCCGTCCTTGCGGGCGTGGCTAATCTTGACCCGGGCGCTGATGGCGGAGACAACTTTGTAGGTAGCGGTAACAGCGACATTGAAATTGCTATCGGGCGCACCATGTTGGCCGTTGAGTCGAGCGCAGAGAGCTTGCAGTTTCTGGTTGATGTTGTGTCCGGTATGGCCGAGGAGCTTGTCGATTTCAACAGTGATCGTGAAAAGAAAGAGCTTTCGGCAGATACCGATGGAATTGCTGGAGTTGCTTCGGCGTCTTCTGGTGGTGGCGTTGTGGAGACCATACTTGGTACCTCAATAGGTCGGCTTCTAACAGGTACCGGTATAGGCGTGATACTCAGTCGTCTCGCCGGGCCTTTGGTTGGTGCGCTGACCGGCCTTCTAAGTGCGGCCGCATTTCCTGTCGTTATCGCGTCGGCCGCCGGCGCCGGCATCGCGTATTTCTGGGACGACATTACCAGCACATTGGGCGAACTATTCGACGGTACAGGTAAGGAACGCTCAAGGTTCTCACCAGACTTTCTGGCTGACGGAACGTATGCGCCTATAGGTGGCATCGCCGGAAATATTATGGCCGAGGAACAGCTTCGCGTTGCGAAAGAGCAGCTTAATCTTACCAAGGAGCAGATCGAGGCCAACAAGACGGCCGCCGAGAAGGCCAGTCAGGTCCTGAAGGACACAATCGACAAATGGCTTGGGCGAGATAGTGATGTTAATCAGATGATGACTCCAGTAAACTATGCTCTTATGGGCGCAGTGCTTTCTGGTGGAGCCATGTCATCGGGCCCGGCGGGTGGAGTAACACCTGGAGGTGGAGTGTTTCCGGCCAGTGCCACCGGTGATATGACCGGTGGAAAAGCTACTAAGCTAACAGGCACCTCAAAGGAACGCGCGGGCGCGGCTAACAAGTTCTTCACCGATATTGGTTGGTCACCTGAGGCCGCAGCCGGAATTGTCGGCAATCTGTTGCATGAGAGCGGAAACAAACTGGACCCTAATGCAGTAGGCGATCATAGATTTAAGATTCCTGGCGCTCCGCCCGGCCCAGGAGATGGCCGTGCATATGGAATTGCACAATGGAGACTAGAACGTGCTGTCGGGCTACACGCCTTTGCAGCAAAGCGCGGCAAGCCTTGGAATGATTTTGAGACCCAGTTAGCATACGTTGACTTTGAGCTAAAGGGTGGAGGTGATGCCGGCGCCGCACTTGCAGGCAAGATATTGTCGCGCCCTGGCGTAACGGTTGCCGAGTCAACTATGGCAGTAGAAAGACATTTCGAGCGACCAAAAGCCGCGCCAGGTAGCAAATATTCGCCGTCCATAGGAACACGCATTGCGAATGCAAATGGAGTGTTTCTAAATGCTCGGGCGGCGGCCGGGGCGGCTGTAGACCCGGCAATTCTACAATCTATTCCTATCTCGTCATCAATTTCTACACCTATAACCCCACCTATGACACCTGTACCTGCTGGTGGTGCACTAGGAAAGTCAATGTCATCACCGGCGCCTCGCGCGGGCGGCAAGCCAGGGCAACCACAAATGACATTAGTTCCGGCGCCATACAATGGAAACGAGGTCTTTTTCAATTTGACGCGAGCGGCGCAGGTAGGTGTTGGAAACACACCGTTCTGGTGACACAAAAAGGGGCGCCGTATCTGGCGCCCCTTTTGCGTAGTCTGATTTGACTATTAGTCCTCTTCCTTAAGGAAGGACATGAACTGATCAAGCTCGCTGCCCACGCTGGCACCAGGCTTATCTTCCCACGGCGGGGTGTCCGAATCAAGTGAAGGCGGTGCAGCCTTGCGTGAGGCTGGAGCATCAGCCGAGCCAAACAAACGATCAGCCTCCTTAACAGCCTCATCGTCAGCCAACGTCAGCTTTGCGGCTGACGGAAGCGCCGCACCAGTGCTCAATAGAACCTGGTCAAACTTACGCTTTAGCTCATCATACGGCTTGAAGCGAGGACCATCCTCAACAAACTCTTTCAGAGAGTGAAGGTTGTTCCAAATCTTTTCCAGGGCTGCGTCGTCCTTCAAAAGAGGACCAGGCGTCATGAAGATGGAGTCTTTATAGGACGGAAAGTCACCCTGACGGCGAACCTTGAGGACATAGTTGGCGCCCTTCCAGAAATCCTCTACCGCAACGCGCTCCTCACGGTCGATTGACGGCTTGAGCATTTCCTCAATGTGACCCATAGTCTGTAGGTTAACCTTGAAGAGGAACGTCTTACCTTCGTTCTCTGGAGCGTTAGGGTCCTTCACCACATAGATGTTTGCGATGTAGGCGGCCTTGCGCTTGCGCGAGCGAGCCTTTTCCTCGTTCTGAGGCAGCTTGGTGTCCCAGAGCCTGGAGTTTTCCTCACAGACCGGGCATTCCTTGTCGATGGTAGTTGGGCACTCTTCAATGTACCACTTGCTTCCAATCTTGAAGCCGTGGCTGAAAATCTTCACAAAGGCCTGATCTTCATTTGGTGGAGCTGGCAGAAACCTGATAATAGCATCTGCGATTTTCTCGTTATTGAGCGTCGGTGTCCAGAAACGCTCATCCTTCTTGAACTCGCCCTTACCGCCCTTGATGGTCTTCAAGAGCTTATCGTAATCGGGGGTCTTTTTCTTTAGGTTTGCGAATGCGCTAGTGATCGTCATGTGTCGTCCTTTTTCGTTATATTCGTAAGTAATCGTTGGTATCGTGAGCCTATTGGCTATAGTATTTAGCGCGGAAACCCAAAAGGAAGCTCCTCTGAATTGCCCGCGATAGGCTCCCAGTCTCCATCTGTTGCTGTGCCGTAGGGGTCTTCCATATTCGCATAAATGTCTGGCGCTGCAGGTGCAGGTGCGTTCTCGACTACCTCAACTCCAGTATTCATATTACTTGATACTGGGCCGTTTGTCAATTGTGCTTCTAGGTAACCAATCTGCATAAGAACAGCCGATGCAGATTGCATCATTTCTTGAGCAAGTTTTCTGAGCCGGTCGATGCCGTCTATCAAGTTAGATTCCTGGGATGACATTTTTTGTCCTGTCTAGCTTCAATAGATTCACTGCGGCGGCTTCGCGCGCGAGGACCTTTTTAAGGTCCGGACCAATGAGTGATACCAGGTAATCTGGATCAACAGATCGTTTATGCATGTAATCAGTTATAAGCTCCAGGCATGATATGCCGGTCTTGGAGCTTTGTGCTACGATGACCTTATAGAACTCGGCTGGGGTAAGGTTTTCAAACGCCAAAGGACGATATCTTTCTGAAAGGAAATTTCTTTAGGGTCGATGTGGGGCTGACATTGAAAATTCTCTTGTTTAGCCCGTATAGCGGTTCGGCAAGCCCATCAATTCCTGGAGCCATCACCTCTTGATACCTCATTGGGTCTGATGCGGTCTGATGATTATTATGCCACTGCATCTTACCATCTGGCGCAGGAATCATATCAAATCCTACTAGCACGATTTCCTCTGCACCCATAAAAAGTGAAAGATTGATGGCTTGATGACCAGAGTTGTTTCCAGCGATGCGACGATGCATTTCGTGTGGAGGAGGATATGGCGGATATATCACAAGCCCATTTTCTTGCCACTTTTCAAAGTAGAGATATCCTGCATCCGCGTATGTGCTGATTTGCCCAGGCGCGGATGTAGTTACGAACTTGCCTTTGAAATCAGGCAGCACAGCCTTATTCCATTCCCACCAACGGTCGTCGCCGAAATGTAGGACCGTGCTGGACGGAAACAATTTGAAGGAATCGTTGACCGCGATAAAGGTTGCGCCAGCGTCATAAAGCCTGTAAAGATCAGGCAACATCAGATTAACTGACGGCCCTCCAGCAATTACAAAGACTGTCGGGGTGTTGGCGCGGCCGCAATAGTTGAAGAGGTCTTCGCGCGGGCGAAATCGGTGCGCATTTTGTAGTGGCAGGCTTTCTTCCATGATGCAGACTCTTTGTGTGTAATAACCTTTAGCGAACTGGTAATCTTATTACCAACAGTCAATCCTGAAATTATGGTAACAAGCCCCCATTCCTCAAGCAATAATGCGGCAGTCTCTTTCTGAGACACCTCAGTTTGATCGAGTGTGGCGACGGCAAATTCATCCAGAGCCGAAAGCTCTTTATGATGCACGATAAAGAACCGCCCCTTACTGTGTAAAATATGACACACCTGAGTCAAGGTCTTATCGTCCTTACCATATACAGGTACGCCTATTCTGGTTAGGGTCTCTCGTATCTTAAGAAAATTGTCTGGATTCAGAATGTCAACTCTAATGAATCCTTCATGCACATTAGCCATAACTAAGCTCCCGAAACTACGGGAATACTTATGGATCGGGTACTAGGCTGTCTTGACTTTCCTCTTTGTCTTAGTTTCTGTGGGCCCGCCCTCGAAGGTATCAGCTTTCATGACTTGAAGTTGCTCCGGCGACACGTTCGGCCGGACCAATTCTGCATAGCGTAACGAGCAACCGAGAGCGGCCTTAACAGTCAACACCTCAGGATCAGGTTTCTTAGGTTTACCCCAAGGGCTGAAACGCTTGCCCTTGGGTAGCCCGAGACGGCAATATTCAAAGTGCATCCGATTGGTGAACGAGAACGGGAACTCGTTTAGACGCATGACATGTAGAAAGCTGTCAGGCGCGTATGAGAGCGCACGATTGACCACAAATTGCGGATATGCGTTCTCAATAAACTCCTGATCCGGACCAGGCGCCATCATGTCTTCCTTGGTGGCTGAAATCGCCTTCAAGAAATCTGCCATGGTTGGCTTTTCAATCATTGAGAGACACCACTGAGGTCAGAGACACAAAGAGCGTCTTGTTTTCTGCATTGATTGTTGGTTTGAGCCACAGAACGTAAGCTCTCGGATCGGTATTGCTACCTAGCTTTATTCCCGGCTGAAGGGTGCCGTTGTCCACGACGCCCAGTATGTATGTCGGCACAAAGTCTTGCGGCAGCAGGCCTTCATCGCGAAGGGCCTGCATGTCGGCACGCAAGGCGTCTGGAAATGATATCATCATTTGAATTTTATCTCTGCCATAGCTTCGACACAGAAGGACATGAAATTGATTTCGGCATCCTGCGAGAAAGCTGCCATGTGAGAATACTTGCCTAGCAAATAAATCAGCGTGGGCATGCTATCGGGCTCGACATGTGCATCCGACGCATCAAAGATCAACCTAAACAGGCGATGCTGTTCAAGGTTAGGGAGATTCTCAGCCACCCATACGCGCGTCTTCTGGAAAGACTTGGCCGCAAGGGCCGCATAGAGTGTCTTCAAGACCTCTTCATTAAGAGCCGGAGACTCATTCAGGAACGCTGCATCCACTTTACCATATGTCGATGCATACGTCTGAAGGTCGTTAATGAGCTTTCTGATATCAGGGAAATACTTGTTGACGGCTTTGGCTACAGCCTTGCCGTCATCAGGAATGCCCTCATTCTTGAGTAGATCGGTCACAACCGTATAGATCGTGAACATCCACTCTGCCTTCTCCTCTTTCCCCTTCGGGTAAAAGTCGATGTTGGTCATACGAGAATGAAGCGGTTCGATCAGCCTGTTCTTGTAGTTGGCTGTCAGAATGAAGCGGCATGATCCTGCAAACTCCTCGATGAATGCACGCAAGGCTGGCTGAGTGGTCTGTGGGTTGAGACCGTCGGCCTCGTCCAGAATGACGACCTTAAGCCCACCGCCGAAACTCATGGTTGACGCAAAGCCTTTGATGGTTGTGCGCAGAACGTCAATGTTGCGTTCTTCGGATGCGTTGATGACAAGCACATCAAGGTCTAGCTGTCGGCACAGAGCCTTAGCCATAGTGGTCTTGCCGCAACCGGCGGGACCTGTTAGCAGCAGGTTTGGAAAGTCACCCTTATCCAGGAAGCCCTGAAAGGCTTTCTTGATACGAGAAGGAAGGGCCGCAGTTTCCAATCGCTGCGGCCTATGACGCTCTACCCAAATACCATAGTCTGATCTAGTGTCAGTCATAATGTTCCTTACGAGAGCTTGGCGTAACCAGCCTCTTCGACAACCTGTTCATTGCGCGGCATGAAAACGTAGCTGATACCCACAATGTTTGATCCACTCGGAATATCAGCCTCTGCCAGCAGCACCTTATTTTTCAGAACGGAGAGCTTGTAATCATACCCGTTCGAGAGCAGTTGAACATTGCCGATATCGTAAGTTAGGCTGATTTCGTTTGCAGAGGTCGCGTCTGTATTAACAGTAAGTGCCTGCGCATACACGTTGGAAGAATCGCCGGTCTTAACATCATGCGTTAGAATAGAGGCCTTGCCTGACGGCTCGTTATACTGAATGGCAAAGTTAGGCGTGGCAAACACACCTGAGGCCTTGAACACCGAGTCGAGTGCCTTAGCCGAAATTGTTGCACTGAATACGATATCGTCCGGGGAGATTTTCAGTTCTCCCTTAGGCTTGAACAGAATGTTCGGTGCCGCATAAAGAACCTTGGCTGTAGCGGAGGGTCCTGTGATAGCTGCTCCGTCTGTGCCGAAATCAACATCAACGCCAGTCGTGTCTTCGGTAAACATCTTGACGGCGCCGATAAACTGGCTCAGATTATAAAATCCGACTCCCACCTTATCGAAGGCTGCAGTGTCGGCCAGATTGACCTTAAGATAAACAGAGCCGTTCTCACTCTTAGTGTGAAGGCGCGTAGGGCTGTCGATCAAAAGGTTCTGTTGAACCTTCGCCAGCATACCTAGCACTGTAATGTGTTCCGGGGTTAGTTTCACTATGTAAGTCTCCTGAGATTAGATTGTCCAAGAATACAGTAATAACCTTGGCGTGTCAACAAGAAAATATATGAGTTCTATATACTAGGTAATAACGAGGTTTTACCATGAGACATCCAAATATTCCTGTCCTGCCTGAATCCGACAATACCGAGCCAAAGCTGGCAACGGCAATTGACATTGAAAACGCCATCTATAGACAGAATGATCGTAACACTATAGAGGATCGCGACCGTATTGTCAAGCAGGAGAATCTACCCAAACCCTTGACCAAGAGTCAGCTCGCGTATAAGAAGGCAAAGGCTGCGCAGAGAGAATTAAAGAAAGCACAACGCAAGGCGGAATTAGCCGCCCGTGCGGAAGAGATAAGACTTAAGCGCGAGGAACTAAAAAATCAACTCCGAGATGCCTTTGCCGAAATTGAGAAAAAGCCCCCGACTCGCCCTGAGTTCTGGTCCAAAGATATAAAGGACCATATCAAGAGCCTAAAATTGCCTGCAAGACCGGGCGAGGAAGACCAGAACGCCAGGGCCATTGCAAACGAGCTACGCGAAAAGGATAGCATCGTGCATACGCGCGGGCTGCCAAAATCAAAGCAGATACCGACCAAGTTGAATCGTCGCGCAAACGGGCTATGGGACTATCTTATCTGGCTTGAAAAGGAAGATGCCCTGCGTGTGAAGGAAGCCTGTGTTCTCATGGGCTGCTCAATTAGAGAATACATAGTGCTGTCTATCAGACGCAATCTGATACATTTTGAGAAGGTCGAGCGTGCAGCATGTGAAGAGGCTGATCGAATCAGAAAGGCCGGGCTAGCCGCCGGCGCTGACGGATTTGTGCCAGAAGCACACACCGAGTTTACCCCGCAGCCAGTAAGCGAACGCATGCCTGCGAACGCACTCTTTAATGGTGGCGGTAAAGACTTGACTCCAATCGAGCGTAAGATTGCACTAATTCGAGCCACATTGGAGCGCAAGGAGGAGGAAAAGAGAGTGAAGGCCGAAGCACGGGCAGCCAAGAAGGCCGAGAGTTCTCAATAAATACCTCGAACACCAAAGGAATTACACATGGGCTTGCCTAGAAACAGATCACAACTTGCCGACTGGTGCCTTAAGGAGCTTGGTGAACCTATCATCAAGGTCAACGTCACCGATGAGCAAATTTCTGACCGCATCGATGAAGCCATTGCCGTATTCAGAGAGTTTCACTATGATGGTTTGGAAGAGGCCTACATCATCCATGAAATCACCGAAGACGACGTTCTAGCCGGATTTATCACACTGCCCGACACGGTTCATGGTGTGGTACGTGTATCACCTGCAAACATGAACGCCCTCTATGATTCTGGCATCTTCGATATTAGATACCAGCTTACACTGACAGACCTTTATAACGGCACAGGAATTTTCCGTGGCGGCGATCTAAACTATCTCGAAACCATGCGACAGTATGTGGGTATTCTGGACCACTATTTCATCACCCAGCCTAGCTTCCAATACAATCGCAAGTCCAACAAACTCTACATCAATCAGAGCCTTGACCTTCTACGCGCGCGTGAAGGCTCGCTCATGCTGAAGGTTTACACCTCGCTGGATTCATCCGTCAACATCTATGGCGACGTGTTCCTGCGCGCGTATGCGGTCTCTCTAATCAAGAAGCAATGGGGCAGCAACCTCAAGAAATTCGACGGGGTGCAGCTACTTGGTGGGATCAAACTTGACGGGCAGAAGATATATGATGAGGCGGTAGCCGAGTTGGCCGTTCAATACGAGCGCCTAAGATCGACATGGGAAACGCCGCCTGACTTTATGGTGGGCTGATATGTCACAGACAGTCAACAGATTTATTCAAGACGGCAACGGCCCAGGAACGACCAGCGAGCAGGAGCTTTATGAAAGCCTGATCGAGGAAAACATCAGGTTCTCAGGAGTGGAGATTTTCTACATTCCAAGAACAAGCGTTCGCACAGACAATATTTTCAATGAGGACATTCTGTCCTCGTTCACCAGCAGCTTTGCGCTAGAAATGATGCCAGATAACACGTCATCTTTTGGCGGCTCTGGTCTAATCATGGGGCGTCTTGGGTTGACACTTGAGCAAGAGGTGATTCTATTCGCTTCGCGCAAGAGGTTTGTCGAGGTTACTGGGCTACCTTATCCGAACATTGGCGACCTACTATGGTTGCCGTTTGCCAAGAAGCTGTTCGAGATTCTAAACGTGGATTATGAGACTCCGTTCTACCAGGTAGGTAAGAGTATGGTCTTCGGTATTCGAGCACAGGTCTTCGACTACACGCACCAGCCGTTCACAACCGGTGTACCTGAGGTTGATAGCCTTGGTGACGTTCTTGAGAATGACGGTGATACGATGATTGATCCAGATGCACAGAATGACGCCATCGAGACTGAGGCAGACGGCATTCTTGATTTCTCAGAAGAAAATCCCTTCGGAAGGTTTTAAGTGTTAGACGGAATCAGCCCATACTATTTCGCATCGGTTCGCAAGACCGTTACTGCATTCGGCACGCTGTTTAACAACATCAAGATGGCGCGCACGGCTGAGGTCAACGGAGCCGGCACGACTATCAAGACGATCAAGGTGCCTATTGCATATGCGCCGGCGCAAAGCTATATCTCATGGCTACGCGGCGCGCACTCCATAAGCCGTAGCACAGACGGTGAGGCTGTCATCTCAAAGACGCTTCCTCGAATGGCTTACGCACTAAAGAGTATGACATTCGACAAGGCGCGCTCTCTAAGTTCCATGGGGCGCATCAATAATAGCACCGAAACGCTGATAGGATCGCCTGCAAACAGGTCGACCGTCAAGTCCATGTTACAACCTATGCCTTGGAATTTCGATTTCGAGCTATTGATTGTCAGCAAAAATCTTGATGATGGCTACAACATCATGGAACAGATTCTACCAAATTTCAAGCCGACATTTCCTCTCACCGTAAATTTTGTGCCGGGGCTAGAGCTTAAGCTGGACGTGCCAGTCATTTTCAACGGCATCACACAGAGCGATAACTATGAGCTACAGATTGGCGAGAAGCGCCTTATCACATGGACGCTAGATTTCACGGCCAAGAGTTATATCTTCCCTCCATTGTCAGATGTGGGGCTAATCAAGCGCGTCATCAATCCAATGTTCTCCGATACCGATCCGACCATTGCTCCCGAGCCGGTTGTTACTGTCATCACCGAGGTCAATCCTTTTGAAGCTGAAATCAACGATCCTTACACCGTCATTCAGGAAGAGATTGAAGGGTCAGGAGTAAGAGAAGCCACGGTATCGGCGTCAGGCGAGTCGGATGCCTTTGGAGTATCAGGATAATGACACAGACAAGCCTAGCCAGTAACCTGGATATCAATACCAAGATCAACAAGTCACTAGACAAGATCAAACCGACTGACCAGGAGCGCGATCAGGATACCGGAGTCGCCCGTTCCACTATTTTGGATGGCATCAACAAAACGACTGAGGCTATCGATGACCTGATCGATATAGCGCGCCAAAGTCAGCACCCGCGCGCGTATGAGGTATTGGGTAAGTTCCTTGAGATTCGATCCAAGCAAACACACGATCTAATCGATGTGCATATCAAGCGCGACAAGCTGTCGGGCAACAAAGAGGTTGGACCTGAAGGCACGGTAACCAATCAGCAAATCAATGTATTTGTCGGCGACACCAATGCCCTTCTGAGATCAATCAAGGAAATCGAAGGCAAAACCGTAATGGACGTTCCATTTGCAGACGTTACTCCGCCGGAAGAGCTTAAGGCTCTAACTGCGCCTCCGCCAGAAATAGCCGAGACCTTTGAGGTAAAAGAAAACCCAGAGAGTCAGGAGAATAAAGATCAAGATGAGTCAGACTCAAACCACTTCTAATCCAGTAGTCGTCAATAGCAAATTTTTCGGTAATAATCCTAGACTTAAAGCGGCGAATGTGCAGATTGCTTACACCAAAGCAAACATCGAGGAATACATCAAGTGTTCTAAGGACCCGATCTATTTTGCTGAAACCTACGGCAAGATTGTTACCTTGGATGGTGGTATCACAAATCTGGTCCTTTATGATTTCCAAAAAGAGATCATGCGCGCCTATCATAACAACAGATTTGTTATCTCATGTATTGCCCGTCAGTCCGGCAAGTCAACCGTGACACTATTCTATGTGTTATGGTGCGTTCTATTCAAGCCAAATTATCGCATTGCCTTTCTTGCCAACAAGGAAAAGACCGCAAAGGAGCTTCTGGCGCGACTCCAGCTAGCCTATGAGTTCTTACCGTTCTGGCTCCAGCAGGGTGTGGTTGAATGGAACAAGTTCTCCATCATGTTTGAGAACGGCTCAAAACTACTCGTGGCTGCAACATCATCAAGCTCCGCTCGCGGTGACACTTTCAATACCATCGTGCTTGATGAGTTTGCATTCGTTCCAACACACATTGCCGAAGAGTTCTACGCATCTATCTATCCTACCATCTCAACCGGTAAGGAATCCAAGCTGCTTATTGTATCAACCCCAAATGGGTTGAACCATTTCTACAAGATGTGGAGCAATGCAGTCAACAAGAAATCGCAGTTCGTTCCAATCCACGTGCCATGGGATAAGGTTCCTGGGCGCGATGCCAAGTGGAAGGAAGAGACAATTGCGAACACCAGCGAGAAGCAATTCGAGCAAGAGTTCGATGTGTCCTTCCTAGGTAGCTCTAACACACTCATCTCTACAAATACAATTCGACGCATGCCTGTGGTCGATCCGATACACAGCAATAATGGGCTGGACATATATGAGGAGCCAAAGGCCTATGCGGTTGCAAAGGATGGTACCAAGAAGAGAACCGTTTATGCAATGTCGGTTGATTGTTCTGAGGGCGTTGGGTTAGACTATTCGACCATTGTGGTGATTGATGTTACTACCTATCCGTTCAGACTGGTTGCAAAATATCGCGCAAACAACATCTCTCCGTTGGTGCTTCCACAAATCATCTATGATGTTGGCAAGTATTACAACTGGGCAGATTGTCTTATTGAAACCAATGGTATTGGCTCTCAGGTCGTTGCCATTCTAAATTTTGATCTTGAATATCCTAACATTGTGGCGTTCTCGTTTGGGCGAGGCGAGCTTGGGCTTAAGACTACTAAAACGACCAAGAGCGTTGGTGTGTCAAATCTAAAGATCATGCTTGAGCGCGATAAGCTGCTGATCACCGACTATGATGTAATTCAGGAACTATCAGTATTTGTTCCAAAGGGCACGTCATACGCGGCCGAGCCTGGCTATAATGATGACCTTGTGATGGCGCTTGTTAACTTTAGCTGGTTCACGACGACCGACTATTTCAAGAACCTCACCGACACCGACCTCCGCCTCAAGATCATGGAAGAACGCAACAAGGCTATGGAAGAGACTGAGATCATGCCTTTCGGCATCCTGGTTGACGGAATCAATGATGATGACGGCGAGCTACAGTGGACCGACTCAGACCTAGGGCTTAACTGGTAATTTCCGGGCATTCCCAAATCCATAAATAGTGCAGGAATAGCACGACCACAGGTACGTCTCTAGTCGTGGAGACCCACAGGAGCAAAGATTCATGACCCAAATCTCACCGGGAATCGCAGTTAAAGAAATCGACCTTACCCTTATTGCACCGGCACTGGCAACCAGTTCAGCAGGAACAGTAGGGCAGTTCGCATGGGGCCCATGCGAACAGGTTATTAGCGTTCGCGACGAAGCAAATCTCATTCAACTTTTTGGCAAGCCGACTGATCTAAATTACGCAGACTGGTTCTCAGTATCCAGCTTCCTTTCTTATGCGCGAGACCTACAGGTTGTGCGCGCCGTGTCTGCATCTGCACTAAACGCATCTGTCGTTAACACTCTAAACACCGCCGGCGCCGTCACTGGTGCGGCTGGTGGTACTGGTGTTCTCGTCAAGAACCGTGATGCCTATGATGCAATCACCTGGTCTTCCAGCGTTAACACCTTTGTTGCCAAGGCTCCTGGTGCGCTAGGAAACAGCCTTCGCGTTGCTTGGACCAACACCTCAGGCTTTGCATCTTGGACCTACAAGGCACAGTTTGATTACGCTCCAGGAACCAATGAATACCACATCATCGTTATTGACGAAGATGGTCTATTCTCTGGTATCCCAGGCAGCATTCTTGAAAAGTGGGACGGTCTAAGCACCGTTGCAACCGCACGCAAGTATGATGGTTCTACAGCATATTTCGTAAATGCAATCAACAGCGGCTCAAACTACCTCTGGGTCGGTAAGGCCGCACTATTCGGTGGCACCACAAACGGTATTAGCTTTGGTGGTGGCGCTGACGGTTCTGCCGTAACAGACGGAGAGCGTCAGACCGGTTGGGCAAAGTTTGTTAACTCAGATGCAATCGACGTTCAGTATCTGTTTGTTGGCGCCGCATCGACCACCACTGCAAAGTGGGTCATCGACAACGTGGCTGAGGTTCGCCAGGACCTTATTGTGTTTGTCTCGCCTGCTCAGGCAGACGTTGTTGGTGTGGCTGCTGTCGCAACCGCAATCTCGAACATCACAACAACTCGCGGCACCTTTGGTGAGTCGTCTTATGCAGTCATGGATTCCAACTACAAGTATGTCTATGACCGTTACAACGACACATACCGCTGGATTCCGCTGAACGGTGACATTGCCGGTCTATACTCCCGCAATGCATTCGACCGTGATCCATGGGTTCCAGTCGGTGGCTACACCAAGGGTCGCATCAAGGGTGCGGTCAAGCTGGCGCTTGCCCAGACCGAGGCTACCCGTGATGCTCTATATGTCATCCAGGCAAACCCTGTATTCGTAGAGGTTGGAGAAGGCGCGGTTCTGTTCGGTGATAAGACCCTACAGTCTCGCCCAAG
>Ga0075163_10002140_pt1 | contig 26671 bp, 11 predicted proteins | sample JI1023141ADNA_FD_71478 | JGI IMG/M metagenome (GOLD analysis project Ga0075163, IMG submission 71478) | Wastewater effluent complex algal communities from Wisconsin, to seasonally profile nutrient transformation and Carbon sequestration -... | ecosystem: Engineered > WWTP > Effluent > Algae...
TAAGTTACCAAATTTGAAATAACTATGGATACAGGTACCGCCATTCGTGGAAAATACACCTTTCCAAAAATGTGTGCATTGCCTATAAAAGTATTGGAAGTTTTATTGAGACATTCGGCGAAGTAGTTCCAACTCACAAGTCCGGAAAGATAAAACAACATTTGAGGAATTCCATCGGTAGGAATCTTTGCAATATTTCCAAAAATAATGGTGAAAGTAAGCGTAGTTAAAACAGGTTGAATAATAAACCACAATGGTCCTAAAATAGTTTGCTTGTAGGTGCTGACAAAATCGCGGCGAACAAAAAGCATTACCAAATCGCGATAGCGCCAGAGTTCTGCTAATCGAAGGTCGAATGGATTAACTTCCGGTTTTACAACCAGTGTCCATTTTTCATCCGAATCATGTGTAACATTCATAAAGGTTTAAGCTAAAAAATTGCCGTGATTTAACTCACAAAAAAATTGGCTGCAAAGATAGAAAAATTAGTGCTTTGAGCAAGGTCAATTTACCTTCAGTTTAATTACATGAAAAAATAGAAATTTTTCGTGTTTACTTAAGTTTATAAGGATGGGATTTAAATAATTTAACCTAAACGTATCATACTAGTTCAGTTAGCATTTTAATAGTGAAAAGATTTAATAATAATGTGCAAAAATGACTAGATTGGAAGAATCGAAATTTTGATAGTGCAAAAAATAAGGGCACAAAGAATTAACTTTATGCCCTTTAAAAACAATAAACTAAATTAGTTAAGCAATTTGCGCCTTAATAATATTCAGTGCCCCACCAGCCTTAAACCATTCAATTTGCTGTGCATTGTATGTATGGTTCACTTTAAATTCATCTTTGCTGCCATCTTTATGATTGCACACCAATGTTAAAGCTACACCAGGAGTAAAGTTGGTTAAGCCAAGTATGTCAATATTATCGTCTTCATTAATTTTGTTGTAATCGTCTTTATTTATAAAAGTTAAGGCCAACATACCTTGCTTTTTTAAATTGGTTTCGTGAATACGGGCAAATGATTTTACCAAAACAGCACGTACACCTAAGTGACGAGGTTCCATGGCTGCATGTTCGCGAGAAGAACCTTCTCCATAATTTTCATCTCCAACAACAATGCTTCCTACTTTAGCTGCTTTGTATGCACGCTGAACTGCAGGAACAGAGCCGTATTCACCAGTTAATTGATTTTTTACTGAATCGGTTTTTTCAGTGAAAAAGTTCACTGCCCCAATCAACATGTTGTTTGAAATATTGTCTAAATGCCCACGGAATTTTAACCAAGGACCTGCCATCGAAATATGATCGGTAGTACATTTTCCTTTAGCTTTGATTAATAATTTCATGCCTTTTAAATCGATGCCTTCCCATGCAGCAAATGCATCGAGTAGTTGCAAACGTTCACTGGTTGGTGAAACCAATACCTGCACTTTACTTCCATCCGCAGCAGGTGCTTGAAAACCTGCATCTTCAACTGCGTAGCCTTTTGGTGGCAACTCTAAGCCTTTTGGTTCGTCTAATTTTACTTTTTCTCCTTTTTCGTTTGTAAGAAAATCGGTTAAAGGATTAAACGTTAAATCACCCGCAATGGCCATTGCTGTTACCATTTCGGGCGATGCCACAAAGGAATGTGTATTTGGATTACCATCGGCACGCTTGCTAAAATTTCGGTTGAAAGAAGTGATGATGGAATTTTTTTCTTGCTTTTCAGCACCGTGGCGAGCCCATTGCCCTATGCATGGTCCACAAGCATTGGCTAAAACAACGCCTCCCATTTTTGCAAAAGTTCCTAAGTAGCCATCACGTTCAACTGTAAAGCGCACTTGTTCACTTCCGGGAGTGATGGTATATTCTGATTTTGCTTTTAATCCTTTATCAATTGCTTGTTGAGCTAGAGAAGCGGCGCGTGATATATCTTCGTAGGATGAGTTCGTACAAGAACCGATTAAACCTACAGATAATTGTTGTGGCCAGTTATTTTCTTTCACCGCAGCAGCGAATTTGCTGATAGGCCAAGCTAAATCTGGAGTAAACGGACCATTAATATGTGGTTCAAGTGTTGTTAAATCGATTTCAATTACTTGATCAAAATAGTTTGCCGGATTTTGGTAAACTTCCTTATCTCCGCGAAGGTGCTCAGCCACAGCATCAGCAGCAGCTGCAACATCAGCACGACCGGTACCACTCAGGTAGTCGCTCATTTTTTTATCGTAACAGAAAATTGAAGTGGTAGCTCCAATTTCGGCGCCCATGTTGCAAATCGTTCCCTTTCCTGTGCACGATAAACTATCAGCACCTTCTCCAAAATATTCAACAATAGCATCGGTACCACCTTTTACGGTAAGAATTCCGGCTACCTTTAAAATCACGTCTTTTGCTGAGGTCCAACCGTTTAATTTACCGGTTAATTTTACGCCTATCAATTTCGGAAATTTTAGCTCCCAAGGTAATCCTGCCATTACATCGCATGCATCGGCACCCCCAACTCCAATAGCGACCATACCTAAACCGCCGGCATTCACAGTGTGCGAATCGGTACCAATCATCATTCCACCCGGGAAAGCATAGTTTTCTAAAACTACCTGGTGAATAATTCCTGCACCGGGTTTCCAAAAACCTATGCCGTATTTATTTGATACAGAGGCTAAAAAATCGAATACTTCTTTACTTTTATCCACAGCTGCAGCCAAATCTTTTGCAGCGCCGTCCTTCGCTTGTATAAGGTGATCGCAATGAACAGTGCTCGGAACCGCAACTTTAGGTCGACCGGCTTGCATAAATTGCAACAAAGCCATTTGAGCCGTAGCATCTTGCATGGCAACTCGATCGGGATTAAAATCAACATAAGATTTACCTCTTTCGAATACTGTAGTTGCATTGCCTTCGGTTAAGTGCGCATACAATATTTTTTCGGTAAGCGTTAACGGACGTCCTACCACTTTGCGGGCAGCTTCTACTTTACCGCCCAACTGAGCGTAAAGGTTTTTAATCATTTCGATATCAAAAGCCATTTTATGAAATTAGTTAAATGAATATTTGTAGTAAATGTGTGTTGCTAATTAGTTGAAAACAGTAGATACTTGTTATATAAACCAGTATTTGGGTGCAAGGTACAAATTGCCCTCTTTTTTAGAAAGAGAAAATTGAAAAAAGATGTTTAAATAATTGCAACAGTATGAAAATACAGGCTTTTTACTCGAGTAACAATTTTAATTTTTTAAACGCAAGTTGATTGGCCGGTGTATTTACTGAAGAAAAAACTTTGCGTTTTTCTTTGTTGGTAAGGTGCCAGCTTAGCGAAATGTTGTCCCAATATTGGTTATAAAGTACAAAATCAATTACATCAATTTTTCCGTTGTACCAGGAACCTGCATAATTCAGTAGGTCGCTTTGATTAAAATCCTGCACATGAAATAAGTTTCCATACAAGCTACCAACAGGTTCTTCAATGGATTGTATAATTGTTTTTGGAGGATTGGGTTCGACTGTAAAATTTTTATCGCGGTCGCGAATTTGTAGGATAATGACGCCGCTTGTATTTTCTTCAATCCATTTATGAAATGTGTATAAAAACTGAATGCTGGTTTCTTTTCCAAAATTATCGCGAACACCGGCATCCATAACTTCCATAGCTGGTTTGCTAGGCAATGACACCGTTGGCAAAATGTAGGGAAATGTAGCACTCATGCGCAGTGCACTTGTAAACAATACATTACTGGCTTCTTGTTGTTGAAAATAGCGTGAAAATTCAATGGCCGGTGGAACGTTACTAACCGCTATAGTACTTGATTTGCGCGATTGAGTAAGGTAAGAAACAGGAAGCGGTGAAATAATTAATTTGCGGCCATCGTTAATGATGGTTGGACTAAGCACCATCATTGGTATTTCGGCATTTTTTTCAGGAAGATAATAGTCGTGTAATTTTTTAGCAAGAATGTAATTGGTGTTTTCATTGAGTTTACGTTCAAAAGCAAATGCCCTGTCGCGGCCGTATTTGTAGCGACCTTCAGTTACACTTTGTAAAGGGAAAAACCAATCGTTAACGGCCATACTTAAGGCAATAGGATTGAGCAAATCTTTTGAAATATTGTTGCGTAATTGTGGATGATGAATATTTTTTAGCTGCTGCTTTTTATTCATTAGCATTAATTCTCTTAAGTAAGCAGCTCCAATAATACCACCTGAAGCACCGGTAATTAATTGCGTATGACGAAGCAACTCTCCATGAAGCATACTGTCGGCATACTGCAATGAATAAAATGTCCACAAGGTTGAACGTAAACCACCACCACTTGTATTTACCAAAATAAGTTTTGGTTTTCGTTTGAGTTTGCGACTGTTGGCAGAGTTTTTAATTCGCCAGTTATTAAGCACCTCGATGGTAAAAGTAATATCTTGTTTCTTTTGTGTGCTAAGGGTGTCGTACGAGCGTATTTTAGCATTACTGAATTCGGCTTCAGGAGCGTTATAATTCATGTTATAAGCCTTGTTTCTATTTTTAAAGAAGTCGAATTGGTATAAAAAATTGATGGTTATTATAAGCAAAACAAAAACAGTGGTACTCCAGGCTCTAAACCAATTGTACAATGCAGAGTTAACCATCAAATACATCGTAAAAAGGAGCATTAAGCTTGCACCTGCCGGTATATTAAAAAAATCAACATCTCTAAAAAATCCAATGGTTAATAAGCTAACAATAGCTACCAATTCAAAGGTTGCAGCATTTTTATGATTTTGTTTTAATACCCGAAGCAAGGTGCGTTTTTCATAACTATCAATGTCTTGTACTTTTTTTAGTTTAAAAAAATTGCTCAAATACAATTGCACATGAATGTCTTTTTCAATTTTATAATTCATGGCATCCCACTTTTTTTTGCGGGCTAAAAATGCTTTGTTGAGTGCTTTAAATGAAGGATCGAGCACTTGTTCGGTTTCAATTCCAAACATTTTATACACATCCTTATTGGTAGTAAAGAAGTAGGATAAAGATAAAAACAGAAATAAAAGTAAGCCGCCTAAGAAGCCTGCTAAATCAAAGAAGACTTGCGATTTTTCAACAAATTGATCGCTCCGTTGGAAGGTGTAAATTTGATATAGATAGGTGATTAAAAAGAGCAGGGGAATAATGGAGTTATTTAAACAATATTTCATGAAGGGGTTTTTCAGCGTTCCTAAAAAAGGAAAATGAAATCCGTTGATGATGTAACTTGAAATATTAAATGCCATTATAAATCCACCCGTGGCAAAGCCAACAATAAAATAGGAGAGGGCATCAACTTTATCAAAGTATTCGGGATTCAAAAACAAATAAGGAATGCCGTAACGTGGAGCAATGCTTTTGGTAATAAGTCCAAAAACTAAGGTCCAAAACACCAAGAGTACATGGTTACGTTTAAACAATAAAATCAGTAGTTGCACCGGAAAAAAGTACAGTACGGTTCTCACCTTTTGACTTTTGAGAATAAATAATCTCATGTGCTTAACTGATGTTAGTAAATCAGATTTTACTGATTTAGTTTATTTTTTCATGAACAATTTTCAAAATAGCACTTTCTGCTTCTAGTGTTTTTTGTTCAATTATTTTTCCTTTTTCAATGATTGCTGCAGTGTATGCTTTATCTGTTAGTCCGCTAGCGTTAATTCGCACATTTAAAAACGCTCCCATCACTGCCGAGCGCGCACACAATGCTCCCACACCTGCATCGGTCACTGAATTCGGGTTACCATCGGCACACATTGCTTTGCAAATTTCCATTGCAGCAAAACTCAATTCCATTACTTTAAACGGTACCTCAATTGCATATTTTGTAGCATCCTGTATTGCTTGAGTGCGCGATTTTTTTTCTTCTTCAGTTCCTTTAGGAAGTGAAAATGCAGCCATAATTTTATTGAAAGCTGCAGTATCTTCGTCAACAAGTTTAAGCAAGTCGTTTTTTAAAGCTTCACCTTTTACCGCCCAGTTCGAAAATTCTTCCCAACGCTCGTCCCAACCTGGTTTGTGAGCCGATAAATTGGCAACCATGGTAGCAAGCGAAACCCCTAATGCTGCCATGTATGCCGAAATGGAACCACCTCCCGGAGCAGGACTTTCACTGGCTGTTTCATTTGCAAAATCAACCAAATTCATTGAAACTAATTTGGCATCGGATTTATTTTTGAGTAAATATTCAATGATGCGTTCCTCCGGATTAAAAGGTGCTAACTCATCGAGACCCATTGATTTTACAGCTATTTTAATGAGTTCTTTTTCAGAAACTCCTAACGAGCGTTGTTGTTTTTGTAAGAAATATTTTCCGGCATCTAACATGGCTTTTAATGGAATTAATCCTACCAATTCAGAACCGGTTACGCGAATACCACGTTCATTTGCTTTTTTGCATACTTCATCAAAAGCTATATGCACCGGTGTTATATTAATGTTGGTAAGGTTCATCGAGATTTGAGCCACCCCATATTCTTCAATAAACCAGCCGATTGCTTTTACTGATTTTAAAGTTCCAGGAATATTTACTGGTTTACCCGCTTCGTCGGTTACAATTTTTCCGGTAACCGGATTACCTTCACGTTTTACTCGTCCTGCTTCACGCACATCAAAAGCAATGGCATTTGCTCTGCGTGTTGAAGTGGTGTTTAAATTAATGTTGTAAGCAACTAAAAAATCGCGGGCACCAATTACAGTACTGCCTGCTTTAGCAGAATGTTCAGCAGGTCCAAAATCGGGTTTCCATTCGGGCAATTTAATTTTCTTGAAAAATCCTTCGTACTCACCGGCGCGAATTACAGACAGATTGTTTCGGGCTGAATTCGGCTGGGCTGCTTCGTATAAATAAACAGCAATGCCTATTTCAGAACCAACGCGTGCCGCCAGTTTTTTTGCGTATTCGGCTGTTTCCTCCATACTGATACCGGCAATAGGAATGAGTGGACAAACATCGGTAGCACCCATACGTGGATGTTCGCCTTTGTGCTTGCTCATATCAATTAATTCACTCGCTTTTTTAATGGCCCAGAAGGCAGCTTCAATAACCGCTTCAGGAGCACCTACAAATGTAACAACTGTGCGGTTGGTAGCTTTTCCGGGATCAACATTTAAAAGTTTAACCCCTTCCACTTTTTCTATTTGATCGGTAATTTGACGGATGATGCTTAGGTCGTTTCCTTCGCTAAAATTAGGAACACATTCGATAAGTTGGTTTTTCATAGTTGTTTAGAGGTAGAAAATATACTAATTGAATTAAAAATTTTGAACTTGTCCATTGAGAATTACTGTATCAATTAAATCGGTTGCAAAGTTATAGGGAATAAATCCGTATCCCGGAATTTCTTTGGTTAGAAATACATTTGCTTTTTTACCAATACAAATACTTCCATGTGTTTCGCTTACCTGCATAGCATAAGCCGAGTTTATGGTTGCAGCATTTATTGCTTCTTCCGGCGTTAAGCCATATTGTACGCACAACAAGGATAGCATAAAATTCATATTTCCACTAGGGCTGCTACCCGGATTGTAATCAGTGGCAACTGCTAATGGTAAGCCTGCATCAATCATTTTTCGAGCAGGAGGGTTAGGGAGTGATAAAAAGAAAGCAGCACCCGGTAAAACTGTTGGCATAGTTTCGGAAGCGAGTAAGGCTTTAATTTCATCTTCACCAACAAATTCAAGATGATCGACGCTTATGGCTCCGCATTTTACACCAGCCTGCACACCTCCCGAATTACTCATTTGATTGGCATGTACTTTTGGAATTAGTCCAAACGATTTAGCTGCAGTTAATATTTGTATGGTTTCATCAGGAGTAAAATAGCCTTTCTCACAAAACACATCACAGTAAGTTGCTAGTTTTTCTTCGGCAATTTTTGGCAACATATCCTGAATAATTAAATCAATATATTTTTCACGATTTGCCTTGTATTCAGTAGGAATTGCATGAGCACCAAGAAAGGTAGCCTTGATGGTTACTGGGGTTAAACTTTGAAGTTTTTTAATAACCCGCAGCATTTTTAACTCATCTTCAACCGATAAGCCATAGCCGCTTTTAATTTCAATGGCACCGGTACCCATGCGCACCACTTCATTCAAACGCATGAGCGCGCTTTGCAGCAATTCTTCTTCACTTGCAGCATGTAGTTTTTTGGCTGAATTTAAAATGCCTCCACCTCGATTGGCAATCTCTTCATAAGTCAACCCGTTTATGCGATCAACAAATTCTCCTTCGCGTGTACCTGCATATACAAGGTGTGTATGCGAATCGCACCAACAAGGGAACACAAGTTTATTGCTGGCATCAATCACTTGTAAGTTAGTCCAGTCGCTAATCCCGGGCCAGTCATCCATTTTTCCGAAATCAACTATGGTATCATTTTCAATGGCAAGGTAGGCATCTTCAATGCAAGGAAGTAACTTCATTTCATTACCTGCAACTTTTGCTAAACCTTTGTCATCGCGTGTTTGAATGAGGTTTTTAATATTTTTAATGAGTAATTTCATAGCTAAGGTGTGAGTTTCGCAACAAAGTTGTGTAGCAACTTGTCACGAAATTTCAAAGATGAAAAAAAATATTGATACAGATGAGTAAGCAATGTTTAAATATTAACTCACTCCTGTTTACTAATTTTTCAAGAAAAATAGCGCAATTCAGCAACTGGAATTTTCAATTGTGTAAATTAAATGCTAACTTTAAACTCCTTTTTTTAGATGCAATTTTATCCAACATACTTATGAATAAAACACTATTTGTTGTAAGTTTTTTATGGTTATTCGGAACCGGTGCATTCGCAAGCAACCGTGCTGTAAATACTGGGCAAAAAACCAGCTATCCGCTCCAGCTGATTGAAAATGAATACGTGCAAAACACGGTAATTATTCGACTAAAAGACGAGTATCGCAATCTAGCGGATGTACAAACTATTCACTCACTTCCACTTCAAAAATACCTATCAACTCTTGGGTCGTATGTACTTCAAAAAAAGTTTCCTAATCATACAGCACCTACCCAACAAGTGAATGAACGAGGTGAACGATTGATAGATTTATCCTTGATTTATGAACTAAAGTACACACAAACAGTAGCGCTCGATAAAGTAATGAATGCGCTACTAGCATTTGGATTATTTGAATATGCCGAACCGCATTACATTCCCAAAGCATTGTATATTCCTAATGACCCACAGGCAGATTCTGTGAGTGGAGCACAGTATCATTTAAAAAATATTCGGGCTTATCAAGGTTGGGATATTAGTAAAGGCGATACCAATGTGGTGATAGGAATTACTGATACCGGTTTTGATTTTACACACGAAGATTTGGTTGACAATGTGAAATTAAATTATTTGGATCCGCTTGATAATGTTGACAACGACAACGATGGTTACGTAGATAATTATAAAGGATGGGATTTAGGAATGATGGATAATAATCCGCAATTCAGCAATGCATCTCCGCATGGTGTTTTTGTGAGTGGTTGCGCAGGAGCAACTACCGACAATGATACCGGAATTGCAGGAAGCGGTTTTAAATGTAAATTATTACCTATTAAAATTTCCGACGACAATGGATTTTTAACCATGGCTTATGAAGGAATTGTATATGCTGCTGATCATGGTTGTCAGATTATAAATTGCTCTTGGGGTGGAACCGGTGGTAGCCAATTTGGACAGAGCATTGTTGACTATGCTACCTTTAACATGAACTCCTTGGTGATGGCTGCGGCAGGAAATAACGATTTAGAATTAGTGTTTTATCCATCGGCTTACAACAATGTAATTAATGTGGGAGGATCGGACTCAATTGATAAAAAATGGGACGATCCGGCAGTGGCCAATCATGGTTCAAACTATGGAATTTACTTGGATGTGTTTGCTCCGGGGGATGAATTGTACAGTACCTGGGGAGGAAATACCTATTTGCAAGGAGGTACCAGTGGAACTTCTTTTGCATGTCCCATTGCTGCTGGCGTAGCAGGAATTATTAAATCATATTATCCAAGCTATTCGGCCAAGCAAATTGGAGAACAGTTAAAAGTTACCTGCGACAACATGGATGTTTTACCTCAAAATGCGCCGTATGTTGGTAAACTGGGTTATGGGCGAATAAATTTGTATAGAGCGCTTACGGAAACCAATTTGCCTTCAATAGAATTGAGCAGTTATTCCATTACCGACAATAACGACAATGCTTTGGTGCTTGGTGATACTGCGCGCCTCAGTGCAATTTTTACAAATTATTTAGCTCCGGCTTCAAATGTAACTGCTACAATTAGCAGCAGTTCGCCTTTTATAAGTATACTTAGTAACACATCAAGTTTAGGTTCAATTCCAACCTTAGGAACTGCCAACAACAATGGATTTCCATTTACATTTAAAGTGCTTCCTAATGCTCCTTTGAATTATAAAGTGATTCTTAAAGTAAGTATTTTTAATGGGGTATTTACATCAATTCAATATGTTGAAGTGGTTATTAATGTTGATTACATTAATGTAGCAATTAACGATGTTGCAACTTCGGTTACCAGCACAGGCCGTATCGGTTATAGCTTGATTAATCAGGATCAAGGTTTAGGATTTACTTATTTAAACAGTACTTCGCAATTGTTTGAAGGTAGTTTAATGATTGGAAATTCGGCTACCCAAGTATCTGATATGGTGCGCAGCACAGCAACCACAAGCGACAATGATTTTGTTTCTTTGGTGCTTGTGCAAAAAGTATTGCCGGCAGTTACTTCCGACTTTGATTTATGGGGTTATTTTAACGATGATTTAGCAGGAGCAAATAAACTAAACGTTGGAGTACGTCACGATACCTATGCTTGGACTTCCACTCCTAACCGAAAATACATCATCCGAAAATTCACCATTTACAACAATAATGTTATTCCTTTATCAACGCTTTATACCGGTTTGTTTGCCGATTGGGATATACAAAATGCCTCTTTTAACAAAGCCGATTACGACAGTGTTAACAAAATGGGTTACAGCTATAGTACCCAAGCCAATCCAATTTATTGTGGTATAAAATTACTTTCTCCTTCTCCAATTTTAGTTAATTCACTCGACAATGTTGGAGGTGGTGCAGGAGGTATTGATGTTACGGATGGCTTTACAACTGCTGAAAAATACCAAGCTTTAAGCAACAACCGCTTGCAAGCCGGGAATACTTCTGTTAATGGAAACGATGTGCTGCAGGTAGTTAGCGCAGGTCCTTTTTCATTGGCTCCCGACGATAGCGCAACAGTGGTATTTGCGCTTTTGGCTGGTGATAATTTACTCGATTTACAAACTGTAGCTGCTGCCGCTCAGCAAAAATATGATTCTCTTTATTCGGTTGGAATTGCTAAAAATAATGGTGAAACTACCTTTATGAAACTCTATCCTAATCCCGCTAAGGAAATATTGATTGTTGAAATCGGCACTGTATTAAATGAATCTGCCAAACTTGAAATTGTGAATTTGGAAGGTTTAGTGCAAAAAACATACGCTATCACAAAGTCTTCAAACTATGGCACTAAGCGAATTGAAGTAGATTTAACTGAGTTGAAAAGTGGGATGTATTTTGTGAACATGAAGACAGCAACAATGAGTCAAACACAAAAACTCATTATCAACAAAAATTAGCAGCAAAATCAACAACTTTTTAGTGAACCCTGCGTATACACTAAAACTAGGAAAAACAGTATTGAATAAATTTTGAACACACAAAGATATTTTGCCGGCGTTGGACTTTTCATACTTATAACAGTATTTCAGTTAAAAGCACAAGTTGTAATTAATGAATTTTCAGGAGCAAATGCTACTGTAATTGCTGATGAAAAGGGAGATTACCCTGATTGGATAGAACTCTACAATCAAGGAAGCACCTCTGTAAATTTACTGAAGTATGCTTTAAGTGATGATCCCATCCTTCCAAGCAAATGGCGATTCCCAAACCTTACTATGGCCCCAAAGGCGCATTTGGTAATAATGGCCGATGGTGCAACTAAAACCAAATTAGTGAACCATTGGGAAACTGCTATTAAATCGAACGATGTATGGAGTTATCATTTACCAACAGCTGCAAGCGATACCAATTGGAGAAACTTGTCGTTTAGCGATATCAGCTGGAGCAAAGGAAAAGGAGGTTTGGGTTATGGTGATGGAGATGACAGTACCATTATTTCAACTTCACGAACGGTTTATCTTCGTAAGAAAATAACAATTACTGATACTGCACAACTAGTAAATGCCTTATTTAATATTGATTACGATGATGGATTTGTGGCCTATTTAAATGGTGTTGAAATAGCTCGTGCGAACATAGGAGCAGTTGGAGAACGACCAGGTTATGATGAGCTTGCCCTTTCGGAGCACGAAGCTGAAATGTATCAAGGTGGACGTCCTGATTCTTTTTTAATTGAGAATTCTATTTTGCGAAAATTGTTGTTGCAGGGTAGTAATGTGCTAGCTGTTGAAGTGCACAATGCCTCTAGTTTTTCAACAGATTTGTCAGCAATTCCTTTTTTGTCGTTTGGGGTAACACGCAGTAATTATGTTTTTCCTGCACCTCCAACTTGGTTCAGAAATTCATACCGAGATTATTTGCATTGCAATTTTAAGTTGAGTAAAACCGGTGAAACGATTTTTTTATCTGACTCCAACACAACAATTATTGATCAAAAATATACCGGTGTGATGCAAACGGATGTATCGTATGGACGTACTACTGATGGTGCAACATCCTGGTGTTACTTTTCAGAACCAACACCTGATAGCAGTAACAGTTTAGCTCCATGCTATGCAGGTATTTCAAATTTACCAGTGTTTTCAATTGATGGAGGATTTTATCCAAGTAATCGATTGTTGAGCTTATCGGCCTCACCTGCAAATGCCATAATTCGATACACAACGGATGGCTCTAATCCAACTTTAGCTTCTCCAATTTATAGTTCATCCTTATCCATCGACACTACACAAACTGTAAAGGCAAGAGTTTATACACCCGGATTTATACCGAGTTTGATAGTTACAAATACTTATTTTATTGATGAAGATTTTCATCTTCCAGTGATATCCTTGAGTACCGGTCCCGAAAATTTATGGAACGATACTACCGGAATTTATGTGTTGGGAAATAATGCTAGTCCGAATTATCCTTACAAGGGTGCAAACTATTGGCAAGATTGGGAAAAACCGGTAAGTGTTGAATATTACGACAAGCAAAAAAACAAGGTAATTCAGTTTGATGCTGGGTTTAAAATAAATGGAAATTATTCCCGCACCAAGCCGCAAAAAAGTTTCGAGGTGATGCTCGATAATGAATACGGCATTTCAGAGTTTACGTATCCTTTAATTCCTGAAAAGAATAACATTTCGAGTTACAACAATTTTATTTTACGCAACGCCGGTACCGATTGGAACAAGGTGCATTACCGCGATGGATTAATGCAGCGAATTATGAAGAATACCTATACAGGTTATTTGGGTTATGAGCCTTGTGATGTGTTTTTAAATGGACGTTTTTGGGGAGTATATGAAATTCGTCAAAACGACAATTTTACCTACGTAGAAAGGGATTTTGGATATAAAAAATCGGAAATTGATTTGCTTTTTGAAGGTGGTGGACTTGAAACTAAGAATGGCTCTGATACCGGATTTTTTAACATTTATAATTACGCATTAACAGCTAATACAAGTGATTCGAGCTTTTATGAAAGAATGAATGCTGCGTTTGATTTGCAAAATTATGCCGATTATTTTATTGCAGAAACCTACTATGTAAACAATGATTGGATTGGCGATTGGTCGAATAACATTAAGTTGTGGCGCCCCAGAGTAGCCGGAGGTAAATGGAAATACATTTTATACGATTTAGATTTTGGAATGGGATTATATAGTTCCTATACAACCGATAAATTAAGTGAATTAATAGCCCCGGTTGACGATAGTTATCAAAGCGATTTGTTTAATGCTATGGTGGCCAATCCTACCTTTAAAAATTATTTTATCAACCGTTATGCGGATTTAATTAATACCATTTATTATCCGGCAAACGTTCGTAAAATTGCTTATCAAATGCGCGATTCCATGGCCATGGATATGCCACAACAATTTGCCCGTTGGGGCGGTAGTGATAGCAGTTGGGTTCAAAATATCGCAGGATTAATCAACTTCACAAACAAGAGACCGCAACGTGCATTGAATCACATTGAAAGTAATTTTAATTTAAACGGACAAGTTGTATTAACATTGGATGCACAACCAGCTGGTGCCGGAAGAATTCAAATCAGTACAATCGTTCCCGACTCATTACCTTGGAATGGAACTTATTTTAATGGTAATCCGGTGAGTATTACTGCCATTCCAAATCCGGGTTATGCCTTCGATCATTGGGGTACAAACAATTCGATCAGTGCAATTGATTCTACGCAAAGCATTCGTATAAATTTTACATCATCCGATTCAGTAATTGCATACTTTACAGGATCTTCAATAATTCCACACATTACTTTTAGTGAAATTAATTACCAATCGTCCGATTCATTAGATGCAGGAGATTGGGTTGAATTTTATAATCCCGATTCGGTGAACATTGATATGAGTGGTTGGAAATTCAGAGATAACGATGATTTGCACACCTTTACATTTCCACTTGGAACAGTCATTAAAGCAAATTCGCACCTTGTTTTGGCTGAAGATTTAGCAAAGTTTGATGCGATTTATGAACCAGACCAAGAACATGATCATCATGGATATAGTGATGAACATCATTCACATCGCACTACACCCAGACATGATTCGTTTGAACTCAATTATAACAGCAATGTAATTGGTCCACTAAGTTTTGGCTTTTCGAATACCGGTGAATTATTGCGTTTGTTTGATTACCACGATTCACTGCATGTTTCAATGACTTTTTCAAAATTGCCACCTTGGCCTATTTTACCTGCGGGGCAAGGTTATACGCTTGAATCGATTAACAACAATCCCGATTTGGATAATGGCGATAACTGGTTTGCAGGTTGCATCGGAGGTTCACCGGCAACGTTTTATACGCCGGCTATAGCAAACATTTTGGCCGATTCAATTGTGACTATTTGTGAAGGCGATTCAGCACAATTAAATGCTACAATTGGCAATGCCTTTAAATACCAATGGATAAAAAATGGCCAGGAAATAAACAATGCAAACTCTACCTCAATTACGATTGCTGATTCAGGTGCCTATCAGGTAAGGATAAACCGAATTGGATGTGAATCAATTTCGTCTACAGTAAAAGTCAAGATACTTCCTAAACCAATTGCGCATATTCAATCACCTTCAATTGCAGTGGTGTGCGAAGGAAGTTTATTAAACCTTTCGGCTGATTCGGTTGTTGGTCAGAATTTTTCATGGTACAAGAATGATACTTTGTTCAGCCTAGCAAATGCAGCTAGTATTAGTGTTGCTGATTCGGGATATTATTTTGTTGTGGTAAGTGATAATTCATGTTTTAAGAAATCGCAACAAATTAAAGTAGAAGAACATGTTTTACCACTTGCCGAATTAAGTCAGGATAGTAGCTATAGTTTTTGCAGCGGCAATTTTCAGCTGCTGCATGCTCCATCTGTCAACGGTTACAGCTATCAATGGATGTTGAACGATAGTTTACTAGTTGGTGCCAATGATTCAACTTTTGCGGCTTATGCCGAAGGTGAATATTCTTTTATTACTTCCGCAAATGGCTGTTCTAAAAGTTCTCCAAACATCAACATCGAATTGTATGACTTACCTAAAACCTTTGTAGAGGCAAACGACAGCTTGGCTTTTTGTTATGGTGGAAGTGGATTATTGCAAGCATTTAATGACTCTTCGTATCTGTACCAATGGTTTAAAAACGACACCTTACTAGTAGGCGCGGATTCATCCAGCTTGCATGTAGATGTTGCCGGTAGTTATATGCTAAAAGTACAAAATGCAAACTGTACAGTTTACGATACAGTACAAGTTGTTTTTAACTCAAACCCTACCCCGGTTATTGCAGGCGATTCAAACCTTGTTCTTTGTGCAGGTACATCTTATCAGTTAAAAGTAGCACAAGGTATTAGTTACACGTATCAATGGATGAAAGACAGTACAATACTGGCAGGCGCAACTAATTACAAATACATAGTTTCGGATTCAGGTAAGTATTCAGTAAAAGTTAATCTTGGCGCATGTGAAGGAAAATCGAATACCATACAAGTAACTATTCATGCGCTACCACAAAGTGAAATTTTTGCTTCCGATACCACCAGCTTTTGTGAAAATGAATCGGTGTATTTATTTAGTTTATACAATCCTGAATATACTTATCAATGGTATAAAAACGGAAGTGCATTAATGGGGCAAAACGATACAGGCTATACTGCAACTCAAAGCGGAAATTATACACTTGTGACTACTGATAGTCTCTGTTTGAAATCTAGCAATGCTATATCAGTTGCCGTGAAGCCGCTTCCCAATAATTCAATTGTTGTTTCAGGTTCAACACATTTGTGCAATGGTGATTCAGTTTTATTAAGTGCTTCCTCAGGAATTAATTACAGCTACCAATGGTATAAAAATGGAGCGGCGCTTGGACTTAACAATGCGCAATTATTGCTTGCCGATTCAGGGATTTATTCCTTACAAGTTGAGTTAAATAATTGCTTCAATTATAGCGACACCTTTAAAATAACACAAAATAGAGCTTTGCAAGCAATCGTACTTTCGGCTGATACTATAAGTATTTGTTCAGGTAGTACCTACATTTTTACTGCTCAAGCACCAACTGGTGTTGCCTATTTATGGTATTTAAATACGCAAGTTATTCCATTTGCTAGCGATTCAATTTACCAAGCAACAAGCAGCGGAGCATATATGGTTGAAGTAGTAGATGCAACATGCAGTGCTCGTTCATCTCAAAAATTGTTGCAACATTTTGCTCCCATTTTAGTAAGTCTTTCTTCCTTTACAGCTGTTTGTGAAAAAGATTCGGCCTTTGAATTAAGTGGTGGAATGCCTGCAGGTGGACAATACAGTGGAAATGGCGTTAATGGCTTAACTTTTTATCCGGATTCAGCCGGGGTTGGAAACAATGTAATATATTACTCTGTGACTGATACTAATCAATGTGTTGCTACAGTGAATTCTATAATTGAAGTTAAAGACCGTGTAAGCACACCCCTAATTTCTCAACAATTCAATCAGTTGCAAAGCTCAGCTGCAAGCGGAAATCAATGGTATTTAAACGATACTTTAATCCCTGGTGCAACACAAACTACTTATATACCGCTTCAAAATGGAATGTATAGTGTAATTGTATCAGATGCACAACTATGTAATTCTGATCCGGGCTATTATTCATTCATAAGTTTAGGAAAGGAAGAGTTTAGCAACTCGAATGATTTTTTACTTTATCCTAATCCCGGAAACGGATTGATAACATTGCAACTTCCAAAATTGTATAGCGGAAAATTAACTGTAAGTGTTACAAATGTTTTAGGTGAATTGGTGTTTTTACAAAACGAACAAGTTACAAGTGTACTAAGCAAATCAATTGATTTACGTAGCTTGAACAAGGGTGTATATTTTATTCAAGTAAACACCGGAATTCAAAATGAACCCCAAAAATTCATTGTAAAATAACTAGTTTATTTAGTTTGAAGGTAGTTTAAGAACAGTTGTAAACCTTGTTTTTTTTGATCATCAAAGTTATACTGTATATTTTCATTCAGGTATTGTGCTGCATTCAATCCTGGAATTTTTTGATGGTTCAATTGATTGATCACTTCCTGAATATTGGTTATTCCGTGTTCAATTGCAGCATTGAAATTGTGAAGTTGCTCGTCACTCAACTTTTTATTGGCTACCCAAGCAGCAAAGACAAAGGGGAATCCTGTGAATTTTTTCCAAGCTTGCGCTAAATCGTAGGAGTAAGCGAACTTGTTTTTTAATTCAAAAGTACGGTCACCAATAACTACAGCTGCAGTTGTTCCTTTAATTTGAGAAATAAAATCAGCTTCTGCTGCTTTCCACGTAGGAGCCTGTTTCCAATATTCTCGAAATAAAACTTGCACCAACTGCACTGAAGTACGTGAATGAAAATCGAGCAACACAGTTTTTATTTCCTCCATAGGAACCTCGCTCAACAATAAAACAGATCCTACTTCACCATTGGCGCCAATGCAATACTTTGTAAGCAATTGGGGTTGTTGTAATAGTGGTAAAATGGCAACTGGCACCAATCCCACGTCAATACTGCCATCGAGTAATTTTTGTGCACATACCGAAGGAATGTCTTTTTCGATGCTATATGCTTTAGACCCGGAATAATTTTCGAGTCCGTAAATAAAGGGAAGCGAATTGATATAACTTACAACAGATACTTTAAGTGTATTTTGTGGCATAAAATTTTAAAAGGAAATGCTTTGGTAAATACGTTGAAATTTAATTTACTACAGCATCACCACGCAGTTTTCTAAAACGTTTACGTGCTTCGGAAACGAATAAACTTCCCGGATAATTCGTTAAAACTTCTTGGTAGTATTCCTTTGCTTTTTCTAAATTTTTAAATTGATAATGGTATAACTCAGCCAGTTTATAACTAGCATCATCTCCTAATATATCGCTCGAATACTTTTCGCGAATCAATTCTAAATAAGTTACAGCTTTTTCGAAATTCGTTTTCTTAAAAGCGATTTGATATTTCTTATACAAAATTTCATCGTCGAGCGAATGGGTTGGATATTCTTTGCTGATGCTATCTAAAGTTAACAACGATAAGCTGTCTTTGTTTTGAAGCAACAATAAATCGGCTCGTGCAAACAATTGTAAAGGAATATAATTCGAATCAACCGTATTGTCGCTTATAAGTAACGACAGGTCTAATGCATCGTTGGCTATTAGTTTGGAGGTAGCCGATTTTAATACATCGAGTTGGGCGCGGCTCCACTCAAAATCGCCGTGGTAGTAGGAGAGGCGGGCGTTTCTGAATTTCGCATCTTGCCCAATAGGTTCTTCTTTAAAGGATTTTTCTACTTGAGAATACAGCAAAGTTGTTTCCCATATTTCTCCGGTAAACAATAAAATATCGGCGAGTTCTAATTTGCATTCGGCTATGCTTTTAGCATCGGCTCTCGGCATTTCAATAGCTTCGTTTAAAATATCTATTGCGGTATCTGCCCCATCTAAATAAAATGCTTCCAAATGCGCCAGGCCTTTAATTAAGGACAAGGTAGTGGGCGATTTTCCCAACTCGCCAATAGTTGAAATATAAGTACTTTTCAGTTTCATCAAATCACCCTTAGTGAAAGCAGGATTGGTAGTAATTTTTGTATTCAACACGTTCACCATTTCCATTCGGGCAGTATGATAATGTTGGCTATTTTTTCCTAAATCAATGATGTATTGATAACACTTTATAGCAATATCGTAGTCTTTATTAGCTGCTGCTAAACTCGCAAGTGGCAGTATTTTAGCCCCCTGCAATTGTTGTCGTTTTTCGAGCGCTTTGCTTTGAAAAAATGCCGATTCAAAATCTTTTTCCTGAATGTATTGCCATATCAGCATCTCTGAAAAGGTAACATTCGCGGGACTTGTTTGGATTTTTTTTAAGAGTTGAGTTTTGAGCAATTTATTTTTCTTGCCACCTTCATCATCGCCGATTGAAGTTTGCAAAGCGTTTTGTACACTTTGTAAATACCCGTTATTTATATCCAGCACATCCAGGTACTCTTTTATCATACTTTCAAAATCGCCTTTTTGATTGTAAAGTTCAGCCAGTTCAAAATTAAAACCATACACTTCACCAACCAGTTTTCGACCGCGTAAATAGGTTTTCATTGCCCAGTCGTTTTCGCCTAAATCAATAAAATATCGGGCAACGTTAATTACCTGATTTTGATCGGGCGACATCGCAGCTATCACTCCTTCGAATTCTTTTTTTGCTTTATCGGGTTCATCGGCTGTTTTAAACACACGGCCTACATCAACACGGTATTGCAGTTCCTGCGGGTTGCGACGCACCTGTTTTTTAGCAAGTTTTTCGGCAGTTTTAAAATCTTTGGTACTGAGCAAACAATCGAGATAATGCTGGTAGTAATTTAGCTCGTCGGGATTTCGGTTAAACAATTTTTCATACAGCGCAAGCGCTTTTTCAAATTCGCCCTGACTGTAATATTGCATGGCCAATTGCTCGGTTTTATCGTCTTGTGCCAATAGTTGTGTAGCCGGGAATAGTGCTACACAACAAAATACAAATACAGCAAGTATAGTTTTCATTTTTTTAAACTATCAATAACTAGTTGAACCTTAGGTTGCAATTGTTTAAACTGTACTTCATGCCTGGTAAATTCAGCTTTTTTTGAAAGCACAAAAGCCGAAATTTTACTAACTGCAGTAGATTCTGATTCAAAATATTTTTCAAATTGCTCTTTTGATAAATCAGTTTTTTCGGCATCGTGTTTCAAATTCAGCAATTGCATTTTGGTAAAATCCAGTTCTTTTTTCAGCATCACTTCTTGCTTGCCTGCAGTAGCTTTTTCTTCTTCCTCTTCCTCGTTAATGCTCTTATAGCTAGTTAATAGTATTGCTGTTTGCTGTGTAAGTGTATCCGTAAAGTTAGTTTGAATAAATTCTAAATCCTGTTTTATTTTTTGAGCTCTGGCTTCTTCTTCTTCAAAATTAAGGGTTGCAACAACTTGGTTGGTAGAATCGAGTTGTAAACTTAAACGATTAATGCGCTCCATATTTTGTGCATTGGGCTGATTACAGGCAACCATGAGTATGCAACTTCCAAGAAGCAAGTAAGTAAATTTTTGAAGTAGTTGATACATGTAAGTTAAAGGAATACTTAAGTACAGCATTAGAAAATCAATTTCGACTCAGGCAAATTTACTAAAATCAACCGCACCCGAGTTTTTTTAAGACTATTTAGCAATTTATCGAGTGAAGCACTTAAGATAATTAATACAACTTCATAGATCGCCATAGTAGTAATGGTAGCAAAAGCTCCAACTAAGCTATAGTGCTTAATTAATCCATTCAAAACCTGTATAAGGCACCAACGCCTTAGGAATTCGAATTCCTTTTTCGGTTTGATTATTCTCGAGCAAAGAAGCAACAATACGCGGCAATGCCAATGCGCTTCCGTTTAAAGTATGGGCTAATTGCGGTTTAGCATCTCCTTCTTTAAAGCGCAATTTTAAGCGGTTGCTTTGAAAGGTTTCAAAATTAGAAACAGAGCTTACTTCGAGCCATTTTTGTTGTGCCGCACTGTATGCTTCAAAATCGTAAGTTAAAGCGGAAGCAAAACTCATATCTCCACCACACAATTTTAAAATGCGAAATGGCAATTCCAGCTGGCGCATCAATCCTGCAACGTATTCGCGCATTTCTTCTAGTGTTTGGTAGCTTTTATCGGGATGTGCAATTTGAACAATTTCAACTTTATCAAATTGATGCAAACGATTTAAGCCGCGCACATCTTTACCATAACTTCCTGCTTCACGTCGGAAACAAGGAGTGTAGCCGCAATTTTTAATGGGAAACTGTTCCGCTTTTAATATTACATCCCGGTAAATATTGGTAATTGGCACTTCGGCAGTAGGAATAAGGTATAAATTATCAACACCAACATGGTACATTTGACCTTCTTTATCTGGCAATTGACCGGTTCCGTATCCACTGGCTTCATTCACCATAATGGGCGGTTGTACTTCTAAATAGCCGGCAGCAGTGGCATTGTCTAAAAAGAAATTAATTAAGGCACGTTGCAGTCGGGCTCCTTTTCCTTTATACACCGGAAATCCTGCACCGGTAAGTTTCACGCCCAATTCAAAATCTATCAAATCATATTTTGCAGCAAGCTCCCAATGGGGTTTTGCATCGGCATACAAAGTAGGAATAGTACCTTCCTGAAATACATTTTCATTTTCCTCAGGGCTTTTACCTTTGGGTACTTTCGGACTAGGAGTATTGGGAATTATGAGTAATAATTTATGTTGCTCAGCTTCAATTTCACTCAATGCTTCCTCCAGTTTTTTTGAACTTTCTTTTAGGGCTCCACTCTTATTTTTTAAATCATCGCCTTCAGCTTTTTTACCCGATTTGTATAATTCACCAACCTGTTTAGCTAGTGTATTTGCTTCGTTTAACAAAGCATCCAATTCATTTTGTGTGCGGCGGCGATCGTTGTCGAGCTCCAGTACTTTTTCGATACTTTCTTTAGCATCAAAATTTTTAACAGACAAGCGATTAATAACTTCTTCCTTGTTTTCGCGGATATAGTTGAGTTGTAACATTGCTTTTGTGCATTTTATTTTAAGGCTGCAAAAATAACAATGCGGATGGATATATCACAGTAGGAAACGAAATTTAAACTCGTTCAATAATTAGAAACAATCCTGCAAATTCAAAATTTTGATTGATGCTTCGCGGCATGTATGCATAGGCTAATTCTATTGTGAAATTTTGAATTAATGAACTTTTTAAAAGCAGAGTATGCTTTGTGATGCGTTTATTTGTGCAGGAGAAAAAGCACTAAGGATAAAATGTTTTTAAATATCCTGCTACTCACTCATCAAAAAAATCTTTCATGAATAGTTTTCAACAGCCTTCAAAATTCCTATTCAAATTTTTACTTTTACGAAGCGCGAATTCGTGCACTTTTTCCTTTAATTTTTATTCGCAACAAGTATACAATGGATTTCTCTCACTTGCACGTGCATACCCAGTTTTCGCTGTTGGATGGAGCTGCCGATATTTCAAAACTCTTTAAAAAAGCAAAAGCCGATGGTATGAAAGCCATGGCCATTACCGACCATGGAAATATGTTTGGTGTGTTTAAATTCGTTGCCGAAGCTGGTAAACACGGTGTAAAACCAATTGTAGGCTGCGAATTTTACGTGGTAGAAGATCGCCACAAAAAGCAATTTACCAAGGAAGCACGTGATGTTCGTTACCATCAATTGTTTTTAGCCAAGAATGCCGAAGGCTATCAAAACCTTTCACGACTTTGTTCACTTGGATACATTGAAGGCTTGTACAGCAAATGGCCTCGTATTGATAAAGAACTTATATTAAAATACCACAAAGGATTAATTGCAACAACCTGCTGCTTAGGTGCCGAAGTGCCGCGCACCATAATGCAAAAAGGTGAGGAAGAAGGCGAAAAGGTATTTAAATGGTGGCTCGATTTGTTTGGTGAAGATTACTACATCGAATTGCAACGACACGAAATTGATGATCAAAATACTGTAAATGAAGTATTGTTGCGTTGGGCAGTGAAATACAATGTAAAGGTGATTGCCAGCAACGATTCACATTACGTTGACCAGCAAGATTACAATGCGCACGACATATTGCTTTGCGTGAATACTGGCGATATGCAAAGCACCCCAAAGGCCACCGATGAGGAAGGTGGCAAAGGCTATCGTTTTGGTTTCCCAAACGATCAGTTTTATTTTAAGTCAACCGCCGAAATGAGTGCCTTGTTTCATGATGTTCCGCAGGCCATTGATAACACCAACGAAATAGTAGATAAAATTGACACGCTAAAACTAAAGCGTGATATATTAGTTCCGCATTTTCCTATACCTCAAGGATTTATTGATGCCGATGACTATTTGCGTCATTTAACTTTTGAAGGTGCCCACAAACGCTACAGCGAATTAACCGCCGATATTGAAGAGCGACTCAATTTTGAATTGCACACCATTAAAACAATGGGCTTCCCGGGATACTTTTTAATTGTGGCCGATTTCATTAAAGCCGGTCGCGATTTAGGCGTACTTATTGGTCCGGGGCGTGGAAGTGCTGCTGGTTCGGCTGTAGCTTATTGCATTGGAATTACCAACATTGATCCCATAAAATACAAATTGCTGTTTGAGCGTTTCTTAAATCCTGAGCGAAAGAGCATGCCCGATATCGATACCGATTTCGACGATATTGGCCGTCAAAAGGTGTTGGATTATGTGATTGATAAATATGGTAAGAATCAGGTAGCACAAATTATTAACTATGGTACAATGGCTGCTAAGTCGGCTATTAAAGATGTTGCTCGAGTAATGGATTTGCATTTGAGTGAATCGGTTAAGCTTACCCAATTAGTTCCCGATAGGCCAGGAACTACGCTCGAAGAAGCTTTTAAAACAGTTCCCGAACTTGAAGCCATTCGTAACGGTGATGATTTACGTGCGCAAGTTTTAAAGGAAGCCATTAAGTTGGAAGGCTCTGTTCGGAATACCGGTATACATGCTTCGGCTGTTATTATTGCTCCCGACGATTTGCTAAATTATATTCCCTTGAGTGTTGCCAAAGATGCCAATTTGTGGGTAACTCAATTCGACGGTAAAGTAATTGAAGATGCCGGTTTGTTGAAGATGGATTTTCTGGGTTTGAAAACACTTACCATCATTAAAAATGCCATTCAGCTTATTGAAGAAAACCACGGTATTAAAATAGATCCGGATTCCATTCCGCTAGACGATAAAAAGACTTACGAATTGTTTCAACGCGGCGATACCATTAGCATATTTCAGTTTGAGAGTCCGGGTATGCAAAAGCATTTAAAGGATTTAAAGCCCGATAAGTTTGAAGATTTAATTGCCATGAATGCCTTGTATCGGCCGGGACCTATGGAGTATATTCCGACCTTCATTAAGCGCAAACATGGGCTCGAAAAAATAAAATACGATTTTGATGTTACCGAGGATTTGCTTTCTGAAACCTATGGTGTAACAGTGTATCAAGAGCAGGTGATGTTGCTTTCGCAGCGCTTGGCAGGCTTTAGTAAAGGCGATGCCGATGTTTTGCGAAAGGCAATGGGAAAAAAGCAAATTACGGTGCTGCAGGATATGAAAAGCAAATTTTTGGCAGGCTGTGAAAGCAATGGGCACGACACCAAAGTTGCCGAAAAAGTGTGGACCGATTGGGAAGCATTTGCCAGTTATGCTTTTAATAAGAGTCATGCTACCTGTTATTCCTTTGTAGCATTTCAAACCGCTTATTTAAAAGCGCATTATCCGGCCGAATACATGGCTGCTACCTTAGATAGCCAAGGAAATATTGAGAGTATTTCGTTTTTCATGGAAGAGTGCCGCAACATGAATATTCCGGTTCTTGGGCCGGATATTAATGAGAGTAATTTTAAGTTTTCGGTAAATCAAAAAGGTGAAATACGCATAGGTTTAGGGGCTTTAAAAGGAGTAGGGGAAGCTGCAGTGCTCGACATTGTTGCCGAACGAAAAGCAAATGGAATTTTCAGTTCTATTTATGACTTGGTGCGCCGAATTAATTTACGCTCAGCCAATAAAAAGACATTTGAAAGTCTTGCCTTTGCAGGAGCTTTCGATTGTTTTAAGAGTATACACCGCGCACAGTATTTTTATACAGATGCTGGTTCAGAGCAAATTTTTTTAGAGAAAATTGTGCGCTATGGTAACAATGTACAAGAAGGAAAAAATGCAGCGCAGCATTCATTATTTGGCGATTCGGTAGAGGATGCTCAAGTTCCGGAACCACCTGTTCCAGTTTGTGAAGAGTGGGGTTTGCTCGAAAAATTGCACCGCGAAAAAGAAGTGATTGGAATGTTTATTTCGGGCCATCCTTTAGATACTTATAAAATTGAAATGGGATTTTGTTCGAATAAGTTGAGCGATTTAAACGACTTACCAAAATTGCGGAACAAGGATGTAACGGTAGCAGGAATGATTACCGGAGTAAATCACAGGGTTGCTAAAACCGGAAATCCGTTTGGCAATTTTACACTTGAAGATTATAGCGGAAGCTACCAGTTTACCTTGTTTGCCGAGCCTTATTTAAAGATGAAACATTTTTTGGTTCCCAATTCTTTTCTATTCCTTAACGGGAAAGTAGAAACACGTTGGAAAACAACCGATCAGTTTGAATACAAGATTGGTCAAATGCAATTGTTGAGCGATGTGCGCGAGAAAAAAATAAAATCGATTACGCTCGAAATGAGTTTGTCGGCACTCTCCGATGGTTTTATAAATGAGGTAAACGAATTAATTGTAGCGAATCCTGGAAATGTAAACGTTAAAGTAAAAGTAAACGAATCGGGCGAAAAGATATCCATTGACATGCCTTCCAAAAAATTTAAGGTAAATCCTACCAACGAATTTTTGGAAAAAATTAAATCCAAACATGGGCTGGAGTATCAATTTAATTGAGTTTGCTGCTGCTGTTCTGTTTTCTAGTTGAAGTATTTTTACGTCAACTATATTCTTAGCAATAATTCTTAATCACCCATAAAACCTTGTTTGTACAAGTTTGCTTTTTTGTGACAGCCTGTCATTTAAACGCAATTTTGGCTGTGAGTATAAGTGGCTTTAAAAATTAGCGAATCTGCACAAATACAGTAAACTAGGCTAGTTTGGAATTTAACATTTCTTGTTCATTTCTTGTGGCAAACAAATTGACTAATGCCTCGACGTAAAAAAAATTAAACTTATTTTTACAGAAATATTCGTTCAATACAAATTTTAAAAAATAAAACAATGGCACTAGAAATAACAGATGCAAATTTTGAGGAAGTGGTAATGAAATCAGACAAGCCCGTATTAGTAGATTTTTGGGCTGAATGGTGTGGACCTTGTCGCATGGTTGGACCGGTAGTAGAAGAAATTTCGAAAGACTATGATGGACGCGCAGTTGTTGGAAAAGTAGATGTAGACAA